>Ga0065711_1002984_pt1 | contig 30476 bp, 14 predicted proteins | sample Hoacrofraction12_FD_59098 | JGI IMG/M metagenome (GOLD analysis project Ga0065711, IMG submission 59098) | Hoatzin crop microbial communities from Cojedes, Venezuela - Epithelial fraction 12 v2 (version 2) | ecosystem: Host-associated > Birds > Digestive system > Esophagus > Crop | place... | reverse complement strand
AAAAAAAAAAAAAGGATGCTAGGGAGTGAATGGGCTGCAATTTATGCTGGCCATCAAGAACACGCAGCTCAAACCAATAAAACTACCCATGTGACCAGTAATTGGGGGTAACAAGGTAAGCTCTGTATGATAGTCTATATGCCTTACATTGTAGCCCACCAACACTACTTATGCTAGAAAAAGACAATTAAACAAATGCAGTACAATCTGTGATGGCTTAACTCATGTGTCTCGAGCACTGTGAACACAGTAAATGTAAAGAAAGATTTCAATATCATCTAAAACATGGAGTTCACAGCTACTTGTATTCATGCCTTTTCTCAGTCTTTCCTTATTCTTCTACCAGCCTGAAAAATATCTGGTTTTCATTCAAAGAGAAAGTGTCATCGCCTTCTCTATATATATTAACAGCAAATCTGCGCGTACGATATGGAGTGCCATGGTGTGCTTTGCAACAGTTTTTGCAGCCAAATATTTTCTGCTTCATACTCTACATTTGCTTGCAGAAGTGCCAACATGGCTTTCTCCCTCCCTCTCTCTCCCTTCCTCCCTCTATAACAAAGAGCAAAGATCCCATAGAGGTTCTATTATTATGAACATAAATCAGTTCTCAGGATAATGTCTGCCAGTCAAATCCTTTAAGTGATGATCTTCATGGTGGACTAAAGTGACCCGTTTTTTTTCCTTTTTGAGAAAAAAAGAACCACCATGTGCCCAGCCTGATAATATAATAGAATCATAGTATCATTTAGGTTGGAAGAGACCTTTAAGGTCACTGAGTCCAACCGCAAACCTAACACTGCCAAGTCCACCACTAAACCATGTCCCCAAGAACCACACCTACACGTCTTTTGGCTAAAAGAAAAGCTCATGCGGCTTGGCTGTACCTGCCCTCTGGATGTCACTGATTCCAGGTGTTGCTGAAAAGATGTGAGAATTAATTCTGCTTCAGGCCAGCCTCCTTAGAGGATGCAGCCCAGTCCAGTTACTCTCAAAGACAATTTGCTCATTCACCAGTTTCCATGGCACTACTAATTTTTCCAGGTCCCAGCTCCTTCCAACACTGTGCCCAGCAGAGAAAGCATGCCTCTCTCTCTTCCTCTTTCCTCTTATATCCAGAGCTGTAGACAAACACCTTGGTATCCACAGCATTGCCTGCCTGCAAGTGGTCACAAGCCAGTTTCCAGGTCCTATCACTGCCTGCAGGCTGACACAGTCACAAGCCTTCAAGCCAGCTCTTGTCACAGCCTGCAGAAAAACAGAAGCAAGAGACAGCTCCTAATTTCTGACTGCTCAAGCACATGAGTTGTTGGAAGCTGCAAGCAGAATCCCAGCTCTACACTGTACCTTTCTGAGATGATTCATGTAGTGCAGCCTGAAAGTCTGTAATTGCAATTACTAGTAGCCCTAGCTAAATTGCTAGTTTGAAGGCTTCCCCCCCAATTATATTCCCACAGCTCATCGCCAAATTACACAATATTATCTGAAATATCATCTAAGACTTTGGAGGTTTATCAGAGCTGGCTTAAATGGTTAGTATGAGATCTTTCTAATGTGATGATTAGCTACATAAAACAATGAAAAACCTTGAACTCTTGTATTTGTCTGATAATATATATATAAAACATTACTAAGAATTTTACTCCTGGTAAAGTGCTAAGTAGATAAAACTGGCAGCTGCTATAATGAGATAACCACCTAGCTGAGACTTCTGAGGAACTTTATAATATGGACTATGAAAATACCACCTTTGTTCCCTCCCTTCTTTACCCTTTCATGCAAACCTCTGTTTTCTTCGAAGTCCCAGTGACAGCAGACGGCTTTCTCTGCACAGCTATCTTCTGGCTATAAACTTCACACTAAACAAGTCTGAGAACAGCCACATAGTCTTCTCAGATATAGCAAAAGGTCCCCATCCTTTCCCAGCTATATGAAAAACAATCCCAGGGTTGCTGGGTCAGGTTGTTTTTCAACTGCTATGTTGTAAATAAAGTACTAAATCAAACAATATTCAAACAATGCAAAACACTGCATTTTTTAGACTGCCATGTCTCATAAACACCTTGTCCGATTCATTTCTCTCACCACCCTCTCAAAAAAAATAAATACAAGTTCTCCTGTGGCAGAGGACAGCACATGAGAAATGTCTCAGCTGCCTAGTGAAGATGAAAATGAAATCAAACCTGGATTTAGGGCAAAGAAAGCTAATTACTAGCTTAAACATGGAAACAATTGTCTCATATAATATATTGTGATGAATCAGCAGAGCAGTCAGAGGTCATCAGGGACAGCATGAGGAATGAAGCCACTGCTTCTGTCACGGGGTCATACATCATCAAGGGATGGATTATCTGGGGGAGGCCAAACAGTCTTGGAGCAGCTGCTGGAAGGAGCTGGCCAGTCTGGAACCGGGGCAGGACAGACCTCCTTCACAAAGGGACAGGCCCAGAGATCAGGGAGAAATGGGTTGCATCACATCGTATTAGCAGGACTTAAGCAACTGCCCCTTGTGCTGCCCTGCACACCCTTGGCACGACACAGTGAATATGTACAGGAGATGCCTCACGAGACCCCCTGGCACTGAACCCCGGCTGGCAGAGATGTGTGATGCCAGCTCACCTTGTACAAAAGAACAGACTGATGGAGGATAACCAGCCCTTGGCTGGCTCACTTCAGGCTAAGCTGGAAATTTTTTAATTGCAACTGTTAAATCTAGCAAGACAAAGAGTATCTGCAGCTCTGCCAACTCTACTTTATCATCTTTCCTTTAAGACATGCTCCAGGTAACTATCAGGGCCCAAAAGGCTGTAGGAACCGCAGGCCTGCCAGCTGCCTCCCCTGCACCGCAGTGCACGCAGGCGCTTCACAAGCGCTTGAGGCTGGCATGTCCCTCCAGTTCACCATCCCCTCTGAAGAAAATGACTGCCTACACAGCTACACACATACATCAATATAGTCACCAAATATTTTGCAGTAGGAAGCTTTTACAAAAAAAAACAAAAAAACAAAAAAAAAATAAAGAAGGAAAAAATCACTTTCACTTGATGTTGCCAGTTTGTTATTTTACCTAAAGGTTGCTTATGCTACTCACCTCCACTGTTAGGTGCATTTATGCACAACCCATCTACTGTTACTTTCATTTGGAAGCTGAGACCTGTCTTTGGAATTGCAGGAGAGTCCATTTTGGGGCTTTGTTTCAGAAGGCTGTTTGCTTTTCTCTGTTTGTAATCTAATGAAGCTTTGTCATTTATTAATGTCTGTCTTTTCCATTGTATTTTGCTGATTTTTAGCATTTCCTTTTTTCACAGGTGTGGTGCCAAATGACAAACAAAAGGTCTCCCTGTTCTAAAAGACATTACTTTCTAAAGAAAGTCTGTACTTATCCATTAATGATAATCGTTCCTGTAATCGTGTAACATCATGAGAGACCCCACTGAAGTCTAACAGAGTCCCAGCCTGCATGGAGTGCAGCAACATACATGAAGGAGAAAGACTTCGGGGAGGATGCATGAGAGGCCAGTATCTTATAAAATGGAAGGTGTTACCATGCCTGTTCATACACAGCCCCACCAGCTGAAAAAAGCCGTGTCCTATCAGAAGACCTACAAACTACCTGACGCTTACAACACTTTTCTAGGAGCTGCGCACACACTGCTCACTAAGTGCAGCATTAGGAACACCACATTTCCTGGAGAGCTCTGCAAGCCTACAGAGCTTCTGGCCTCCCAGCTCTTCTAAAAAATTACTACTACTTTTTTTTTTTTCTAAATAATGCATTTTCACCCCTCTTTTACATAATTTTGTTTTTAAGTCTGCACAGATTTGAAGCAACTTTATGAAACTTGGCTCAAACTTTCGACTTTGGTTTGTTTTCAGCCAAAGGAACTGACATGGCTTAAACCAGCCGGCAACTAAGCACTGCACAGCCACTTGCTCCCCTCCCCAGCTCGATAAGGGGAAGAGAATTGGAAGGGTAAAAGTGAGAAAACTTCAGGGTTGAGAGAAGAACAGTTTAATAATTTAATAATAAGAATCATGCTAATTGTAACGAAAATAACAAAGAAAGAGAAATATAACCCAAGAAATAAGAGTGATGCAAATGAAAACAATTGCTCACCACCAACCAACCGATGCTTAGCCAGTCCCCGAGCAGCAGCCCTCTGCGCCAGACTCCCCTCTAGTTTATTGCTGAGCATGAAGCCATATGGTGTGGAACATCCCTTCGGTCAGTTGGGGTCAGCTGTCCTGGCTGTGTCCCCTCCCAACTTCTGGTGCACCCTGAGCCTACTCGCTCTTGGGGTGGTGTGAGAAGCAGAAAAGGCCATGGCTCCGTGTAAGCACTGCTCAGCAATAACTACAGCATCCCTGTGTTACCAATGCTGTTTTCAGTACAAATCCAAAACATAGCCCCGTACTAGCTACTGAGAAGAAAATTAACTCAGTCCCAGTCAAAACCAGCACAGGAACGCAAGACTTGACACCAGAGTTGCAGCTAGACCTCAGGGAGCTAAGGAGAAGCTGTGTAAGGAACAAGGTACTTTTCTGTACTTAATTGCTGAAATCCACCCTGACATTATTCTTCCCCCACTCAATTTTATTGTACCCCTTAGCTTTCTTGTCACCTTAGCAGGAAATTCCCATGCCTCGAACCAGTGCAACCAAGAAGAAAAACTGCACTCATCATTTGATCTGTTACAGAGTAACAGTAGGCCCTCTACCAAACCATATCTGTATGAATATTTGTGGTATTGCTAGTTACACGAGACAGAAAAGCTCTAATATCTCAACAGTTTTTGGCAAAAGTATCAGCTCCAAAACCAGATTTTATTGGCCATATTTTTGTAGGTAGAGACAAACCTCACCAACTTTACTACATCTTCCAGCAGAAAGCCCACTGTTTTCTAAAGGACAGCTCTTGCTGATGGGAAAGTCAGCGTAAGTGTGCTCAAAACCTATTTTTCAGATGAAGACATGAGATTTTGGATGAAAACTAAAATAAAAATTAAAATATTCTGGACAACTCTTTTACACAGTCACTGCTCCAATACAGATAACTTTAAGAACTCATCATCTTTAAAGGTCAACCATCAACATGCTCCAAAATCCACAGCTCTGAAAGCTGATGTAACCACCAGAACTGAAAACAGCGTTGGCAACTGGGAACATCCCAAAATGTATTCACATATACGTCCCTAAAAAAAGTGTCCCATGGAGAAGTATTCTTAAATATTTCTACAATGTTGGAGAATTATTCCCGAAATAGTAAAGATCTCTTGCTGCAACACCAGTACAAATGCATTAATGCCACACGTCTACTAACTGAGTAGTTAAAAGGCTTTCCAGTCAGCTGGTTTTCTTACAAACCGGGAAGAAAAACACAGGAGCTTGCAGGAGCTAGTGTCAATGTGGATTAACCTTAGGAACCAAACACCAAATGCATAACACCAGAAAGGTACCTTACATGATAATTATGATAACATAAATGATTTTCAGGAATGGTCATTCATGCAAAAACAAAAAGGGAAGGGGGGGAGGGGAGTGACACCATTTAGCTGTTTCATTAACAGGTAAGCTTGCTTGCTTGTATCTTCTTCCTTCCTCAACTTCACAGTGACTCAGAGTTCTGGAACATAGACCAGAACAAACTGAGGCACCACTGCCTCATGACACAGCTACAGCTGCATCAAACCGTTCCACCTAGTTTCACCATTATTTAAAATATACAGAAAATTCAGCAGGAACATCTACAGATAATCCTCACTTACTGCAATCAGCCTCAGCTCCCAGATTTCAGAAGACTGGATCACCAGTGACTGCATTGACATCAAATTCCAAGACACAGTTTAGTGGCAGTGTTGGGTTTACGGTTGGTCTCAATGGTCTTAAACGTCTTTTCCAACCCAAACAATCCTATGACACTATTCTGTGATTCTGACTTCGGCTTCCTGCTGGTCTCTATCATAGTTTTCCACGGTCTCCCTGCACCATATTTACACACACAGCACCTCTGTCTCTGCTCATTTCTCACAGCTTCCCATACAGGGTCTTCATTTCATTACTCCATTTATTGGAAATAATCTTCCACACACGTACTGTCACATCAGTTTCCACCAAATACATTTGAAAGGTATGTTTCTCTTTCATTTAGCTTCATCTCTACCACAATTTTCTGCAGTTTAGCAATCTATCCCTTCCTGACAAGCCAAGGTCCACAGAAGTAATACTGGGCTGTTACTGTCCTGCCCTAGGAGATGTTCCCAGTCGAGGCAGAGAGAACTGAGCAGGCACAGCAACTTTACCAGCTTCAGCCTAGCTTCCTAAATCCAATCACTCTTCTCCATTCTTTACTGCTGTTCTTGTCTTCACCACTGGCTTACATTGTCTTCTATTAATAAGAGAGCCTCACTTAGCAGACAAAGAGCTTCATATTGTACAGATTGTTCCTCTGCATTATTGCTGATGCAAAGCAGTACTCCGAGCAGAGAGGCAGCTAAACCACATGCTAGCACGGCCCGTCACATTTCCAACAGACAAAAGACTGTGTGCATTGCTGCCCTTTTCCAAGTGTGCACATAAAGCTGGAAGATACATTTCCTATTCCTATCCATGCTGCTCCTTCATTTACATTTTTATGTTTGTACTTTCTTGTCCTCAGGGAAAGAGGATTAGACATTAACATGGGCAGCAAAAAAAGCTTCTGCTCTTCCCAATTAAATTTATCTTTTTCCTCAAAACCAAAAAACTATAACTCTCAATATCATTTAGAAGACTGTCTGCTGCTGAAGAAAAAAAGGGAAAAAAAAGATGCTTTCAGTTTTATTTACTACTTACACTTCAAGTAGCAGCAGTGTGGTTACCACAGTGGGCTAAGCATATAAGCAACACAAAGTTTTGTAGAGAGAAACAGCATCATCCCACTAACATAGTTAAAAAAAAGAAGAAACTCCACTGCTCTTGACTGGAGCAATAGTAAGTCTGTTTTGGCATGTTAGCTAGTATATGAGCAGATGACTGTTCTGCTTACCTACATTTTTCCATGCTCTTTCAATCAGAATGGCTGAACTACAAGAAGGAAACAGTTTAGGCATCTTCTTTCTAGTAGTCCATAAACTACCAAGTAAAATAGGAGAAGACTTAAGAAGGAAATAAAGCCCTCTGAGGAAGAAGATGGAGGGGACTGAGCAAATCTCTGAAGACACATCTTATTGATGTACATGGTTATTGATACAGTCTGGAGCATACAGCAACAAAATACGTATGTGCTGTCTATGAACTAAAATGATCCTTTGAAGCGATTTCTCTGCTGTATCCAGAGCAGAGGATAAATTGAAACAGATGCAAAGAAATTCCTTTCTGCTCCACCTACGCTGCGTAATTATGCTATTACTGAAACAAGTTTTTATTTACACTTATTTGATTGAAAAGTTTCAGTTATATTTTTAAAAATTGAATTTTATAGCACAGATTTTTCTTTATGCGACTATGTTCCTTCTCCTTTCCTTTCCTCACTTCTTTTCTTCCTTTGTCTATATTATTTTGCCTTTTTTTATTTCTCCTTTTGATCCTCTTTCGGACTTTCATTGCTATTATATTCTGAATAACACAATTTATTTTAATTAAAGTCCCAGTATCTGGAATTGAGTGACCCTAGGATGATCTCACCTACTGTAGACAAAACTGTTTTCCTACAGTTTTGTACCTTTGTCTAATTCCTACCCCCAAACACCTACAATAATCCCAGGTTCCCCTTTAAACCTGAAAACATGACTGGAGAAGAGACAGCAGTACTGAGACTAATTTTGATATGCAAGTACTAACCTGTCGACCAGCTGCTATCCAGTCAAATTCATTGCAATTGAGTACTGTCTGCTTTCTTCACAGAAACCTTAGGAACTTTATTATTGGTACTATTATTATAATTATTATTATTATCATCATTTCATGTTTATAACTTCTAAGTTTTTGTGATTAGAAAGGAAGCTTGAAGAAATGGTGAATTATAAGAATCACAACCACAGTTCTACAACATCTTCATCTGAAAGATGATTTCTGAATAACTGGGTATCATAGTATCACTTAACTGCTCGACAGACATGCTTGTGTGTATATGGGCACAGATACCCTCTATGCTCACCCTTCCACTAGTGTTAGAAATATTCTTCTGTCTCTCACTCTCACGTGGACAAAAACTCCCCTTCCCTCATATGGGTGAGTGCTGCTACCTGCTCAGCCTCCCAGCAAGTGAGAGAAAGCTCCCACTATAGGGAGAGCAGAAAACTCTGTTACCGCTCTGCAAGCAAACTCAGGCGATGCAGCCTTCCTGCCCACTGCCATCGCAGAGCGGGGCTACCCTGTATCTCAAGCAGTAAGACAATCACAGGGCAAATAAGTGATAAGTAGGGGCACAACCTCAGCCAGTCACCGGTAAGTATGCTTTCTCCACCCTCTCTGTCAGGTAGGTGGTACATTCGTCCATCCATAGAGCAAAACACAGTGACAAGTCTCAGGTGAAGAGCAGCTCTACCTTGGAACACCGGATATAAATGAACACATCTGTTTATCAAGTCCTTTTGGATATTCTAGGAAGAACGGTGATGAATATATTCATACACAAAATAAACTATTGATTATCATTGCTGCTATGAAGGTTAGTTTCCCTGTATGAATACTTAATAAACACAGGAGTACACTTTGATTCTCAGCAAAACAACATGAAGCTGAGATTCTCTCATCCTATGGAAAGCATGGTGTAATACAAGTTTTATTTGTTCCACTGCATAGATTTTTAACAATTAATTAATTACATCTCACATGAATGATAGTAGAATTCACAAGGGAAATCAAGTAGTCCTTAATTTGTCGACTTTCCCCACTGATTATATCAGTCCTTAATTTGTCGACTTTCCCCACTGATTATAGCACATTCCAGTGCTATAGTAATTCTCGTAGTGAGCTTGTAAGCATTTTCCAAGCCAGAACAGCCTGCAGTCCTGCCTCGGTCTAAGCAGAAAAAGTAGGGGCTGGTTTGGGACTGAAAATTACTGTGAAAAGGAAGAAAAAACTCCAGAAGATAATTCCGAACAAAGAACACAGGGAAGCAATAATAGTAGTAATAACCTTGTTTCATTTTTAACACCTTTCACCTTGAAACTTTCTAAAGCTCTTTCAAAATTATGTATACAGGAGTAGATTTACCAGCTGCTGAAAAGGACTGGTACCTGAGAAGAAACACAGCTAGCTGCAAGAGAAGAAAGGACTTTGTGTTTTCTTCCACTGCAACCTTCCTTTCTCCCTCCACAACGCATACCCCATACAAACACCTTTTATGAAGCATATTTCAAGGCTGCTATCCCATTCTGTAAATCCACTTTCAAGACCTCTCAACATTCTTTACAAGTATTTGACCATTCAAGACAGTTAACACAAAAATAAAAATCCCTTTTCCCTTCACTTACATAAGCTAACATCATGGTGCTGAAATAACTTCCACTGTGCAGCCACATCATCCCTCAGCTGGAACCTCCCCTTGTCCTCTGCAGAGGCCACCTGCAGCATCAGGTTCCCCCGGGGGTTTGGAGCATGTTGTCTTCCTGGGAGGCCCTGTGTGCTCTGGGGTCTACAGGCACTTGTACCAGTAAGATCTAACTTGCCACCTTTTCAGGGCAGGACTGATTTCCCACCTGGTCATTTGAACCAGCTCGTTCCAGCACACCATCAGACGTGGTGCAAACCTAACAAGTACAAAACCACCAGATTGCTAACAAAATAACCCCTAACTAAAGTTTATTTATATGTAATATTAGTGCATTTCATGATATTTCTTCATAAAAAAGACAATCATGTCAGTCCTTTGTCAAAAAGAAAAAGGGTTAATTTACTGAATAAATTATTTTTACAAGGCCTACAATAATACTGACATTCCTTTCACGGAGAACTATTAATATTTTATTTATATTCTCGTACTGCCTTCAAACCTCAGTCAAGAATCAGGTTCCCATTATGCCCCCTCAGCAAATAAAAAGACAATCCCTGCTAGGAATATGTACAAGGTAATTAATTTTTTTAGGGACTTTCTCCTTTTTTCCGGAGTGACTTTGTAGAAGCAGAGCCTGCCAAAGACACTAACCTGGATTTTCTCTAAAACCACCCAACTCTTTCTGAAATTCGTTTGCTTCACAACCAGAAATTCATCATTTGCTCTTTTTCAAACTTACATCCAAGGACACCTCTCCTTTCCCGGCACTTTAACCATGCACAGCCCATGAACTCAACACACCAAGCAGCACTGTATTACCAGCCAAATGCAGACCAATGAAAAAAGGAATCAGATGAAGAAAGAGTATCATACATGATTCTTCACCTCCTACTATGTCATCCCTGCCACAAAATTTGGGACTGTTATCAAATTTCATCTGCAGACAGTAGTGCAGGATGTAAAATATACAGCATGATTAGCTAAAGTAGTAAGAATCAAAAGATAAATCTTTCATAATTTTTTTAGGGTCATACTTGGATGGAGAATCTTGACATGAAGGAATCTCTACCAAGAGAAACAAGTGAAGTTTTTCTCCCTTGCAAAATGCCTTTAATACTCATCTCACCCACAGCGCTGTACATGATCATTTCTCGGGTTGTAAGTTTGGAAGGACAAAACAGCGATAAATTTCAAAGTTCTTTCATTTGCCATAAACTTTTGCGGGTGTTTATAGATCTTGTAGCACAAACCACAATGCTCCCACTGGAATGTGACCTATCACTTTTTAAAGTGGAAGAGAGACTGGCAATGAAAATTTCCCAATTTCCCTTTCTTTGCAGCAGAGGCATTTCACAGCTTTCCTCATAATTGCACATAAATTATGTACTTCCTTCAAAGTCAAGCTGTCCAAAAGACCACATTAACAGCTTGTGTATCTTCTTTTCTTTCACCTGCTGTGCTCTTCTTTGGAGTAACATTCACCTCCTAATGTGACCACTACACAATGGACCTTTCTTGGAATTTTTTTTGTTTGATTCAATCTCTGTTCTCTATGACGAGATTTCCTCTTCATTAATTATCCTGAATTAATGGCAAATGGTCATAGTGTAGTACCCAGGATCTATCATCCACCGCCAAGTAATGGCAGGAATCCTGACTTTGCACACCCGCCTCTTACAAGATCCAAGAAAGCAGAAAACTAAATAAATTCTTCTGATGTTCTGCCCACATGCAGCAGCTCATGCTGCAAAGACCATAAGGACTGAAGTCTTGCTACAATCAGTTGCAGCAAGTACCATTTCATAGCAAAATTTTATTTAATTTGACCTTGCTTTTGACATACAACAGAGTGCTCTCAGTATGTCCTTCTCCTTTTGACTGCTAATTGCTTTTTTGAATCAAGAACTGGTGGTACAACTGATTTTTACTGAGTTGTCTCCATCATAGTTTCTCAGGTGAAGCAGAAGGCAGAGAGCAACACCACTCTTTCTCTCCTAGCTTAAATTTAGAGATCTTTATTCCAGCCTGTTGCCAGGGCTAAGCAAGCTCTGCCAGCTCCACCTTAGAATTTCCCAGAACATCCTCCTCCAGTGCAGATGGACATCTGCTTCCTTATTACCTACAGCAGCTCCACTGAGATGAGATTTTCTCAGTGCGTCATATACTGCTGGGCCAACATATCCTCTGTATACAAATCAGTAAAACAAAAGGAGGGAGGGAGCCTGTCCAATCTCATTACCCTGGACTACATCGTTGGCAATGATGAGACATATATCACAGACAGTGAAAGCTAAGGGACTTACCTAATTTACATGCGGTCATGAACACTAGTTCTAGAGTTCCTCCCAAGCTACTCATGAATTTAAGTCTGTGAGTTTGGAACTGAATATTACTTACGAAATAGGAGCATAGCCTGAAAATAACAGATGAGAGATTCTAATACAGAAAAATCAATGATAGTTACCACACAATCATGCTTTCAGGAAAATGGGCCTTCCGTCTCCCGCTGCATGTAATCAACAGTTAGATATGTAACAACTCTCTACATACAACATAGCCAGTCAATATCAATATTAATTAGAGCTGAGGAAGTGGCTCGTAACAAAGCATTCATTTGATGAGTTCCACATATTTTGCAAATGTCATTGCTCTCTTAAATTAATAATTTTTTTTATTTAAAATAATTTAATAATAATAATAATTAATAAGAATTATTAATTCTTTTAATAAGAATTAATTTAATTCTTAAATTAATAATTAATATACTTTCTTGCCACCTAACTAGTTTTGGAATTGTTACTTAATTAATTGTGGTTTGTCACAGAGATCATTTAAGAAATCTCTTTTAATATTGCTTTGTCTGATATAAACAACTCTCACAGAACACAAGTTTTAAACGAGTTTATTGGGAGAATAGGAGCTTTAAAGATGAAAATGAACATTCTGTGAGCATCTGCACACACATATTTTGAGTAATTGGGGAAAACGCACAGAGAACAGAATGATATGACTAAAACAAATACACTGAAATGCTGTGGAACATTTTAAGGAAATTTTGATTGCATTTAATAGTACCAATTCCAATTGTGATGAACAAAAATTAAACTGTCAAAGGAAGGAAATATCTGAAAAATAGTGTTTCTCGACTGTTTCACTGTTTACAAGGTCTTTCACAGACTCTGAAGTCCTGCCAGGGAATCCTAGAGATTGCCAGGAAACCAGAGGCAACTGCAGAGAAACCATTTATCTCTAGGCCAGCTCTTGGTCACTATTACTTGCTAATTGACAACATATTCCCACTACAGTTCACACTACAGATCTTGTAACTGAATTGAACACTGCTGTTTAATTATGCTGAAACCACAGAAGTTCTTTCAGACAGGGCTTGGAAAACCATTAAAGCCTTCTTTGCATTACATTTCCTAGCAGAGCTCATTCAGTAGAGAACATGCATGTCTCAGTCCTCTCTGTTTTTGTGTCTTGCTCAATGCCTGTCCCTTTCTAATACTTGGACTTTAGAGTCTGAAGTATGGGGAGATGAGTACACTTCTCAGAATAGTATCCATTAGGCTTCCAGATGGGAAAAAATGGGGGTGGAAAAGAGAATATGATACCTAAGACTTCCGCTGAATTCAAAGAAGTCGTCAAATACACAGCAGCCAATTGTTCCTGAGCACAAACACTTTTTTTAAAGTCTTGCAATCACAGTCCACCTTACTATTTGACTTGTTCCAAGATTTAAATAAAAATATCAATACTGAAAATGTTTTCTATTCTGTTTATATTTGAGAATACTTGGCAGCATTTTGAGATTCAGAAAAACTACAGTTTTCAGTCAATTTTATTTTGAATAAAAATATCCTACATCACTCAACAAAGATTTCTCCTCTGCTATCGATGAAGTTTTCAGCAAAGAAAACTGCCATTTATAAAAAAATGGACTCGAATATATGTATTCTTCTCATCTCCTCACGTCCTAAAGCATTCTGCAATTTATATCCCCCCTTTCATCTACTGAGATTCAGAACAGCCATGGTGTGATCATATGTTTTTTCAAGAATAGCTGATGAATACCTGAAAACTCTCCCACTGTGGGACATTCTGTTTTCTCAGGAATGAAAAAAGCAGCCAGAATGACACATTTTCTATTTCTAAAAATAAACTGAAAGGCCAAAGAAATCAATGAAAAAAAAATCACTGCTAAGACAGCACAAAACACAGAATACCAATTGCATTTTGACAATGTGACTAATGAGATAGCCAGCTAATTGCCTGATTCTGATAAACTTTTTAGGAAATAGTAATCTTACGGGTAATGCTTACTTCCTTAGTAACACTGCCATTTTTCATAATGAAAAAGTATAATGGATAACACAAGATAAAATCCCTCCCTACCTAAGTGAGATTTTGATTCTACACTGTTAACCGTCTGAAGGCTCTACTAGTTAAGTGGTTTATTGCTGGATAAGGAAACTGAAAGAAGGGGTTTGGGAACAGGTTGATCTGTTTCCTGTATTGCCTGACTTGAGAAGGTAATTTAATTTACATAGCCTTCTCTGCAAGGATTTCTTATATTTCCCTGCTCTCCTATCTTGAACCTTCCTGGGAGGCAGCAAAGGAAAAGCTCTCTCTGTAATTCCCACTTTTTTGCACAGGAATTCAGCTCCACATCCAAGGCTTCCCTCCTAATTTGATAATCACCGAATACTACAGAACGAAGAGGTGGTTAATTCAACCAACACATGCTGTTCCAGAGAGATGAGAGTAAGTTTTTCCTTTTGCAGGTCCCAGTGCCCTACTCTGATCCATGAACTCAGGTGTGTAGGAATAGCTCCACCAGTTGGAGGATTTTTAAGAGCACTATGGATATCAGCATAGATCTGCTGCCTTAATTTCTACAGGTGTTACAACATCATTATTCTGATTTTTAAAAAATACCTGTTATCATGTCCCCTCCAAAGGCATAAAAATAATTCTTCTGAATAATTCCTCTCTGGTAGGAATTGGTTCATCACTAATCCACAGGCAACACACCTGCACCCTGGCCCGGGAATGTGTGTGCATTGGGCAGGCCAGGGCCAAGCCAAAAGAGGCTTGAAATCTAAGGGCAAGTAGAAGCTCCAAAAACCTCAATTATTACAGGTTTCTAAATGCTATTAAAAATCAATCTAATACAAGTTGCAGAAAGGACATGTAATGTAAAGCTCTAGTTCGAAAGCATAAAAACTCTTTGTAAATAATATTGTTCCATCATTGCTTTGTATCCTTCCGTCTGTGTCCCCTTCCTGTCTTTTGGAAGTTCTTCCTGCATGTTTGTGCAGCATAAGGCACCCTGGGACCCAGGTCTATGGCAGGAACATCTTAGTGTTTTACTAACACACACCATAACATGGTTTCTTGGACAGCTAAAGCATGCTGCAATTCTCTTTTATTTCTGTGGGTCTTAAAAACTGAGATTTCTCCAAGCTGTCAATAACAATTGAGTAGATATTACAGATCCATATACTTTTTTATCACAATAGAGATTCCAAACGACAACTGTGCATGAAAGGTAAGGAACTTCAGTAGAAATCTTGCCCTACATGGTAAACAAACAGCTGTTTATCATTGGTCTAATTACCAAGTTAATGAGATACTGATTTCTATATTCATAAAGTATGCATGAGCAAGCATAAGCGTATGCAAAGCAGAGCATAGTGACAAATATAATAAATAAAACAACAAGGTATTGGTAAATAAACATCAACAATCTTTAAACCTAAGAATGAGGTTCTGTTTTATGGGAAGCTTACATGAGTAAGACATAATTCTAGTAAGTCTAGACATTTGTATATTAACCATATCGAAGAAGTATAAAGTACTTCATTTAGACAGGAAAAATAGCAAACGTACAAATATAAACTGGGGAGTAACTGCACTGGCAGCAGCACTGAAGAGAGGTTTGGAAGTTAAAACATAGCACCAAAATAAGTCAAATTAATGATATGCAGGTGCTGCAAGAAAAGCAAAATTTTCTGGGAGGTCATGTATACATACAAGCAGTAGTTCTGCTCTCCTCTGACGATGTCATGGCTGAAGTGCTTCATTAGGAATGAGCTAGAGGAATTAGTGAGAATCCAGAGTAGAACAACAAAAATGCTAAGAATTTTGGAAATTGTAAGCTTTGCAGAAAGTTTGAAAAAAGTTGAAATCCTCCATTTAGAGAGTAAAAATCCGAAGAGTACACTGTAAATTCTTCAATTACATAAAAAATTTTAATGAGGAGTATAATGACTGATTTTCTCCGTGTTTTCCTGAGGAATCATGAGTAGTCACTGACAGCAGTGGGGACTTAATATAAATCTTTCTCAATAGTCAAGCCCTGGACATTTAAGCACTGCAACAGCTTATCTCTGAAAGCTCCGAAACTCTTGCAACAGGCAGGTTTTTAAGAAGCGATATGACAACCATCTCCCAAGGGATTCTTGCTTTAGAGCTGCAGGATCCAACAGATGACTCCTGCATTTCCTTTCCAGTCCTTCACTTGTGTGACTGGCCTTTCTTTGCTGATTCTGTATATATGAAAAACAGAGTGAAATAGCTCCCTAACAACTATCTTCTACAAGAACTGGAATATGCCAGCTTCTTGAATCATACATTCCTGTGTCCCACCTCTGAGGAAGTACTGCATTTTTTTAGAAATATTGTCTGTGAGATGCAATCTGCTCCTTGCACGTATACATGCTTGCATAAGCCACGTCACTGAGACAGCAGATATCAATTCAGTTTTCCCTTGCTGACTGGTGCAGGTGTTTCAGTAGGATGATCGATGTATATCCAGAATTGTACTGGAGAGCATGAAAAATGAACAATGTGAAATCAAATGGTGTGAGAGCTCAGGATCATGTCAGCTCTCAGAATGTTCAGCCTGGGAAAAACATGATAAACAGCACCTCTTAAAAACAGTTGCTCTTTCCTCTTTCTATTCCACTCCCCCTACATTTGTTTCAAAAGTATTATATGACAAACCGACACTGTGCACAACATTACGGTCCTGGCCTGTCAGTGTAAGCCTGACAGCAGCTGGCTGCCATATGCCTAAAAATAGTTTGGAGTTCTAGAAAATGCTAGAACTGGGGCTGGTTTCTTCTTTGTCTTTGTGCTTTTTAAGGAAGGGTGGGCAGCCGTGGGTTCTGCTTATGTGGAGATGGTAAGTGTCCCCAAGAATTACTTAACTAAAAATGAGGTTTCAGTTTCATTGAAGGTGACAGGTTTGACCGGATTTTCTCTGGGAAATCCAGAGCTCCATATCATCCCTTCGCATCCATTATCCAGGCTTAACCTCCTTCTCTAGGACAAAGGAAATGCAATTCCCTCTTCTGCTCCCAGAAGAAGGGAAAGAGAGAGTAAGTCTATGCCTCTCACATCGTGCTGAGGTGTTAATGAAATATCAGTAGAAAAGTTCATCACCTCAATAATCTATTTCTGTTTTGTTTGGGATTTTACCATTTTTTGGTTTGGCTGGAAAAAATGAAAAACACACTACTTGCACAGAGCTGTAAACTTCAGGTCACGGATTTCCACATATTTAGCTACCCACTTAAAAGTAGCTGGATTTTTTTCAAAAGTTATGTGATTAATGGTAGTTAGTAATGGGGTGTTGGTAGTTTCTTCATAGCTTCAGCAGAAACTAGCTCTGTACTACAAACCTGTTTTCTCCCTGTCAAATTCTCCCCTTATCAAAAGGACATTACATCTTGGAAAAATTCTGGAAATCAGTCAGATTTCTTTTTCTAACCATCATGACAGATAAAAGGATCTAGATGTAAAGTCCTTATACTACAGGACAGCTTACACATATGACGTGTTTTGTGCATCTGAGAAATCCCACAGATTTCTCAATATCATGTCAAACTTCTAATCTTAATTTCATTAAGATTTTACCTGTGGAAAAATAAATAGAGAAGTTTCTAGACTTTACACCTACATTTATGCAATATCTAGTCAAGTAGGTAACAACTGCATAAACATCAATAGGCTATTGCAAACATTTTCACTTCCCTTTAAACCTTTAGGACATTTTTATCATGAGTGAAAAAAAATCATATGGAAACACTTTTTAGATTTGTATGATGCTGTTAGACAGAAATACTTTCTAATTTTTAAAGTCCAGTTCTGGTTTCAATGTTACGGTATTCATTCCACGTTTTTTGATGCATGGAAGTCTTGTTTTCAGCTATGCCACAGCTTTCTTGACAGAAGTTATTAGAAATCATTTACTTGTAGAAAATGGAAGGTACGTTGATCTCCTCAGTTGTTGCAGCTGTCTGGGTCTGAAGGATTTCTGCATTTTTCTTTTGCCTTTCAGAAGGTCTCTAACACAAAGATTTTATTAAAAAATATAAAGGTTTATTTTTCTATGGACACTAGTTTTTTCTTTCATTCTTTAGGCTGCCTCCTAGAGATCAGAAATTGCCTTTCTTGCCCCATTCCCTTTAAAAACTTTAACTTCATTTAATATAACTGTTCTCCAACTTCACTGAAATTCTAAACTTGAACATCACTGATCACAATATCTCACTTTCTTTTCTCTTTCTTTTTTCTTTCATTTATTTGTTTCTCAGTCCTTAATAAACTGTTGAGATTATGGGGACAATATAATTTTAGACTGAAATCCCCTCCAAAATTATTTCCAGCATCACTAGCTTTCAAATCAACGAGTTCATTCCTGATCTAATTCTTCTTCTGGCTAAGAAGATGACATAAATCTTACAGCAGTCACATTTTCTAGATATTTCTATGTGTCTGACATTTTCAAAAGTTAATTTTCATAGTTTTATGTGTTACCTGAGATTTCCTGGGGAGTGGGCACCATCTCCCTACTGGGCAGCAGTAGCTCATTTTTATTCAAGCGATTTGCTATTCAGTCTCGAAGCTTCCTGCCTCAGCTTAGCACTGTGAAGGATCCTACACAGCCTCACTAAATTCTCCTAGCTATTAGACTGTTTTCTGCTTCTTTTGTGAAAGTAAGGCCTATCACCAGCCCAGCATCACTTCCTTCTTGTCGGTCCTCACCCTGCCTTCAGTCAGTTGTCAGTCTGGTGTTATTCCCTACAGCCTAGATGAAGCTACTACCAGTCTTTTCCCTACTAAATGAAGCAAACTTAATTGTTCAACCAGAACTTGAACACAGAAGTCTAGTAGTGACTATCAGTCATTGCTTACTGTTGTATATTCATTTTGTGTACAGTTCTCTGTAATGTGGAAGAGCAAGCCTGTGAGTCCGTTTCATAAGGCTGACAGCAATGTGAATTGTTCTGCAGTTACTGGGTGTCACCAGGAGCCAGATGCAGCCCCCCGAGAGTGGGTCTGTGCCCCCCTGCACCCTTCCCACGAAGGGAATTTGAATCCTTCCAGGAAGTGGCGGTGGCATTCAAGCCCCCTGTGCCAGCTTCCGCACCTCATGACTTCTACCCCGCTACTTACAGCCTATACGTTTTGTTGAGAAATAGAAAAGACACTGGGGTGCTGTGCTGACATGCTGAGAAGTGTTTGCACTGTAGCAGAAGAGGTGGAAATATGTAAATGGGACTTCCCTCACCTCAGAGAATCAACAACGGGTAACATTAAAGCATGGATCAATATGCGTTCTGCCACAAGTGTCTGGCGGCTTATTCAGACCTTGGCAAGGAAGAAAATATTTCCCTCCCTTGCTTTAGGCAAAGTGTTGATATAAAAACAGTTGTCAAAACCTCTTCATCCATCCATCTCATACTGATCCCTTTGTGTCAACCAGTGCTCTGGATTCTCCAAAACATCAACACACCATTTCTAACAACAGATCCTACACAGTACAGAAGTACCGTGCCAGCCTGTCTTAAAACACACCTTTTCCAAAATGTACAGCAATAAAAATCTAACTCCCTGTAAGGAAAGAGGAGGGGTAAAACACATTTTTCCATTTTCTGAAATATTGCCTAGAGACTCTGGTCAGGTTGGTCTCTCCACGGACCTCAGTGGAGTCTCACCAAGAGACAGTGGTTCACAGGACTGGAGCAGCTCATGCAGCTACAGCCTTTGACTACATTCCTACTCAGTGCAGGCATCTCATTGATCAACTCTTGTAACACACTTAGCGTTTGCTTCCTTCTTTTATCCAACAAAAAGTGCCCCTTCCTCCCCTAAAATCACATGAAACTAGTTTGCAGGCAGTACCTTGATTTTAAGTCTGAGACCTCCACACAAGAAAAAAACAATAGTAATGCAGCTCAATCCTCAAAATCCTCTGTCATGGTAACACAAAATAGGAGAATACACAGACTGTGAAAATTCTCACTCTTCACCTTCTCCTGACAAAATAAGTTAAGCCAAATGGCCCTGTTGTTCAGAATCATATTTAACAGGTATTTGAAGTAAGGCCTAATTCCAAGAGCTCAGGATGACACTTTTCATAGCGTACTTACTTTGTGCCTTTTGGTACACAGGAGGGTCCACGTACCTATTGTCTTTTGATGGCTGTTTAGCTGTGACATTAAATATCCTCTTTTGTCTCTGCTTGCAGCCTTTTTTTCATCTCAAATACAGCAGTACATTTTTCATAGCCTCCTGCATGTGAAATACACTTCTCTGCTACTCCCTCCCTGCGTGGTAATCTTGTTTCACTAACATTACAATAATTTAAAGTCATACTGGTAAATCTTCTATTAAATACCTTGACAGCTGAGAACAGACAACACCATGCTACTAAAGAGTCCCTCTCAAAGACTTTAAATCTCTCACAGGTGAGAGATTAATGATTAGTTATTGTTAATTTAATAATTTTCTCTTAAGTTGTATGTCCAAGTTAACTGCCTATCAGTCAAGCTGCATTTGAATGCCTGCTTAACTTTCCAAATTCAGAGAGAAGCGCCCACAAAATAGAAAGAATAGCATCCACAAATTAAAAGTGAACCACAGAGAAGGCATAATAATGTGAACAGGTTAGCTAAGGGCTTGAGCTAGGAAAATGCTTAAAAAATCTGTATTAGGTGAGAGGAGAGTGAGATAAGCAGGCAATGTGATCCGATTGTGATAGAAAGAAGTAGTCTGAAACTTCTGTGAATCTGCAGAATTGCAGGTTTTCCTTCCTCCAGCACAGAAAGTTTGGAAGCTCATCTACACGATCCTGTTTTGTAGGGCAGGAAGATGCTTTTCAGAAAAGAGCTGCATAAAAATGTGTGCCCGACTGGAAAACGAAAGGAAAAAGTGAAAAGGCAAAAAAAATTCAAAAAAAATCTTTGGGGGTACAATTTTCCTCGCTTGATTCATCATTTGAGTTCGTTGGGCTCAGTAATAATCCTTGAAATTGCAGGCTGAGACCACTGTGCCACACCTGGGGGCACCTCCTGGCCGTGCCTGTAAATACCATTTTACTGTGCCTTGCGTTTGGAAGCAAAGATGACCTGATGCAACGCCAGCATCTCCGAGGGCCCAGTTATCCCAAGTGATGTGTGCAAGGGCTCCCATTGAAGCTGGTGGGAGCTACGGGTGCTCATTATTGAACTGAAAGTCAGTTCATTTTCAGTCACACATTAGTTGAGGAGCTGAGATTCAGGAAGGTAGATCTGAATATCTGGGGCTTGGTTTCTTCATGAGATAAAAGCCAAGGCATAAGGAGAAGGCTTCAACAGATTACATTGAAAAGTCTCCCAATTTATCTCTTTAAAACTATGGGGAAGTGGTCTAGTTTTAAAATCACCTCTATTTATTATTTTCGTTTTCAGCGATGCTCCTCAGGGGCTTAATGAACTACAGAGAATCCCTGTCTAGCAGTGGTGAGCAAACAGTGTCCTAGAAAACAGAGCAGAAGTCATGGGAGAGTCATCATGGAAGGAGGCAATCCAAAGCTCAAGCATGAAAAACAGGCACAAGGACACTATTACACGCCAAATCCCAGCACGCTCCATCGAAAGCAGGTTGTGTGCAGGTGTGAATTACGCAAGAGGAAGTTTATCCCTATCTTCTGAAAACCTCTGCTGCCCTATAAGCTGCTTGCACTCCCTCAGAGGCCTCCCTGTGATCGGCTCTGTGCAGTTTACCTGAGGTATAATTTATATACTTGCAGTCTGGTTGGTTATTAGTTTGACATCATGAAGGTCTTCTTATGTTACTGTTGTTCACTATAAATCAAGTTAGCTTGAGAAAATCAAGTGCATCAGTAACAATTTGGCAACTGCTCAATAATTAATCCAGGCATAAAGCTTTTCTGTTATCTGACATGATCCACAGATGCTGGGATGCAGGGAAGTCTGTTTTCATCATTCTTTGGGAAAGCAGCAGCCTGCGATGGTAGAAGATCGCAATGAGTGTTTCTAGCCACCCTCTCTGTCAAGCAGGGACTGCTCACTTGTCCCTACGGGCACATCAACATGGCTGCCTAGGCAAACTTCTCTTTCAAAGACTGTTTATAATCTGTCATGAGGAACACAGCTCTTTTTCCCTATAGACTGTAAGAAAGGAAAGACACTTCTCAGCAGCCAGAATGCACAAAATCTTTTGGATCATACACAAAGTTTAGGGGAGAAATGTTTCCTGAAGTCATCCTTTTCCCCTCTTCAAATCATCTTGCCCAACACATCTTGGTGCGTAGTCTTCTGCATGTATTTATGTTAGAAACTTCCAGGTTAGTAAGTTTATTCTGATCGCTGCATTACAGTACACCTGACTGTCATTTAGGGAGTTTTTCTGGGTTTATATTGTTTCTATCTGCTGCCACTTTTGTCAGTGAATTTCAAAAGACAGTTGTAATTACTTATAGAAGGTGATGGTTTACTGATTTTTTTTTCCATTTAGCTTGCCAGAGATCTTGAGTGAGTTTGTAAAATTGCTTTTAGACCTAGCTCTGGCAATACACTGTTTAGTACAGGTGACCTGAACATTATCTAAACAATAATAGTAGATGTAATACAAGCTGAATCTGTCTGCAGAGCGATAGTGATCTAATGACTAAAGCTGAGAAATGCAAGGAAAATCTGGGAGCCCCAGATACAACCAAGGAGCAAGCAGGCTGAGATGCAGAGGAGTAACCCAGAGGGAGACAGACAAAACAATGATGATTAATATCAGTATGTGTTATGCTTGATAGGGACAGTCACAGCAATTACACTACCGATTCTAAGACAGGGGCACGGCCATATGGTTGCACATAACGCTCAGAAGTGTTATGTCCAGATATCACCTAGATCATTGTAAACTCGTACCTGTAATGATTGCACCACAAGCTGTCCAAGAATACACATGCACGGAAAGCACTATGAAGTTTGTTATGTCAAAATTGCTGCATTTCTATAAAAAATACAGTTTTTACAGTCCAAATTCTTCTCTGGCTATTACAACAAAAGCATCTGCTCAGTGTTACTACTCAAGACAAGACTGTCTCCCCTTTAAGTGAACGGGATTTTTGGAATAAACAATCAGGATGATTATGCTTTCTACTGCTGCAGGGATTTTTATTTACTTCTACATCATATTAATATAGACAAGAAAAAACCCAGACAAACATTTTTTTGGTTGTACTAGACGGCGAAAGTATATAATTACATCGCTCAAAATCTCATCAGCTCCCATCAGTATAAGATACTTTATGAACATATTTATAACTGCTGAGTATAGAGCAATTACAGGAAAACATTCTGCTTTCTGAATGCATCTGCACATTTAGTATGGTCTGATCTAATTAAAGTCACTTCCACTAAACTCAACTGGAGTATTTCCACTCCACGTTAAGGCAAAGACACAATAGGCACAAGAGAAACCCAGTTCCTACAGCCAAAGCTTGATTTTTAACCAAATAAGAGTACTGCTAGAAATGATCTGAAGCATGACTTGAATATAAACATCAACTAAGACAGCAAGTTGCTTGGCTTTATTTTCTCAATAGGAGTCAAATACCTCCCTGTTTACTATGGGGTATCATACAGGAAATGGCACTCTAAACAAACACTATTTGGGGACGAGAAATTAGAGGAAAAAACAAAGATTGAAGCTCCATGTTCCTTTATTTACAGGCAGTTGAAATGGATCTCAATATTTCTCTCAAATACTTTGTTTTCTGAGAGAGACAGGGATATATTTTAGGGTCTCCTGTGCCCTAAAATCTCTATCAGTGCTAATATCTGGAAGACAATGGAAAGAATTTAAAAAAAGAAAACAAACAATTTGTGCAGTTTGACAAAGCTATTAAGATAGACTACTTGTTTTTAATGGAGAAAAGAGAAAAGATCTGAATTACTTTAAAAGTGAAAAGTTAACATGACAGGCAAGTTTAACAGGCTTAATTCATAATTCCATATTAAATTCATATTGATATTTTTCCCACCAACACTCCCTTTATCTAAACAACCTTTGACTGTCAAAAGCCTGGGGAGACTGCCAAAGACCACTTCATTAAAACATTCAATGGGAATTTGTTAAGTCTCACAAATGTAACTAGTTTATATTTATTTTGGGACAAAAGGCAAAATTAAATATTCTAGCCTGAGTCAGCTTGGCAACAAAATTTTTTTCGAAGATTTGTCAAGAGGCAAAATGTCCTTGCTCACATGACCGAGAATACTTAGCAACAGTTTTTAATAGCTGAGCAGAAACTACACACAGTGTCATTGACTTCAAAGCGCTTTCACTTGCTTACATCGAAGGATAAGCTTTGTTTAACATGCTGGATTTGTTTTCTTTAAAGGAAAATCCATGGAATGTGTCTATTGACCAAATGTCAAGGTAAATACAGATGGAGAATTTTTCTTCACATTCTAAGCCAGATTCTTTGATGATAGACTTAATTTTAAGTGTAATTAGAGTGGGACACTTACTGAGAAAGAAAGTTCTTTGTTTTAGATAACTAGATGGGTATCTTTTAACGAAGCTGATTTGATCTTCAGTTTTCAAAATTAGGAAGGCAGAGAGCACATACTTATTATGTCAAAACACAGGCCTGAGCACAGAGCTTAAAAAAGAGAAACAATTTTGGACCATATTAAAAAGACAGGGTAATTACATTTAAGGAATTCAAACTTGTAAGGACCTTAGTGACAATTTAACATTACTTTTCAGGACACATCACTATCTTCTTTTTCTGTATATTGCTAATAAAACATTCATAACATTCAGCACACAGGCAGAATTTGAAGGAGATGTAATTAACTGCCTGGCACACCAGAAAAGGCACAGTTTCTCTGGTTCCTCCAGAATGAAAAGGAGTGCCCAACTAATTATACAAGTAGATGGTAGTGTGCACAAGAAAGCCACTTTATCCTTGAAAACACCACTCTGGAGTGAACAAGAACTACCACAGTAGTGACACAGACTGAACCTGCCCATGAGAAGCCAAGCATTTCACAGGGAACAAGGGTGAAAAGAGAGCAGGCATATGAGCATCAAGCTCCAAAATGGATACAAGTTGGTATAGGACTTTTACCAACAAGCAGAAAAATTCCTCTTTCTCTCACTGCTTGTTCCATTTATTTTACATTTGAAGGGATTTCGGAGTTTGGGATATTTTGCCTTTTTCTTCTTTTTATTAAGTATTAGGTAAATTTGTGTCTTACCAACAAACACTAGGTAAATGAATATGTAAATAAGACAGTGAGCAGTATGATTTGTATTCTTATACAATCATATTACACAAGCCAGATTTACATTTAAGTGCTCTAAATAAATAAACCGAATGAAATGTGGAAAGACATACAAAGTACAACTGGAAAGCTGCTTCCCTTTTCTATGCAGACGTACACACATACTTCCACAGGGCTACAGTTTCTTGATAGCTTTGAGTCATTACTTCGTAGTAATTGCTCTAGCCTAACTATTTTAGTGACACACTACACCATCCACTTTTCCACAAATTCTGAGTAGCAATGAGCTCCTACAAATTTCTACCAGAACAGAACACAACTCATGAGTCTTTGCAGCAGGGAACTATCCTACTCTGACATTGTCAAGAATTACATAAGACAATTTTGCTCCAAAAGGAAGGATGTATCATGCTTAAGACTGGATTGATAAAAGAAGTCGAGTTCCTGACTATTTCACAGTCTTTCATTATGGCCTGAGGCAAGTAGTTTAACCTCTGTGTATCCACTTGCTATGACTAAAATGAGTATAATAATATTTTTTTCCTCTATTTTTTGTCTGCCTTGCCTTTGGGTATTCTCCAGCAAGGCATGTTTTTCACTTTGTCTTCAGTCCTGCTAAAGTGCACACACTTCAACAGAATTACCCATGTACTTACTGTTGCACATATTTAAGGCAACCTGCTACACTAGGAAAAGCACCTACCACAACAAAGCTTCAAAAATGCTGTGATATATCTGAATAATACCTGCTTATCAATACCTCTCATGGTTATCACATACTGAATTTTATAAAGAACTTACTAAAACATGTATGCCAGTGATATTCCTGCATTATAAAAGGGAGTCTAGAATTGCAACTGAGATGTGATATTTTTAAAAGTACTCTTAAGCTTAGTGTCAGTGGTATCACATACTGTAGCAAAGTTACATGGGCCCAAGCCTGCAGGAGCAAGGCTCTAGTAGGTGTAAGTACTAAATATCTTACCAAATGACCGAAGAATCATTAATTCAACAGATCTAAACTGTCTTGCACCAACAACTGCACCTTGCAAAGCAAAACCTCAAAGGTTTATGTTTGGTGTACTGTCAACATTGTCTGAAATCACCTTTTTACAGAGAAAAAAACCTATTCTTATAATGTAAGAATTTAAGTCCTCACCATTACTGAAATACAGTTACTTCATTTTATTGATATGACCAATTTAATGTGTTTAAAAATAGTACACTGTAGCAATCATTCAGCTCCTGCAGCAGCAGAAAAGGTGTTTACGTGAAGGACATTTTTTCAGACTGAGAAAAAATGAACATGTGGCATGTCTCTAGCCTGCATGTAATTCCTGCCCAGCATACGCATTACTTTATTTTTTCTCTTCTTTTCTTATAATCAGCTTAGTTTGTAAACAAACTGCAATATCATTATAAGCAACATTTAGTATTTACTAAATAACATTTATTCACAAAACTGATTTCCTAGTTCACAAGGACTCTACCACTGGCCATCACTGCTGCTATTACTAGATTGCTCTAGTGCTTTTCTTTTATTTTAAGCATGCTGCCCACACACATTTTTTCCTCATTCTCCACCTCCTGCACCACCTCAGACCAAATGTCTTTTGTCTCTCTATTTTCAGTGTCCCATAAAACAAATCTGTTGTCAATCTCAGGACACCTGGAATGAACTTAGCAGCAGATTCCTTGACCTTTTTAACACATGGGGGTCAAAAATCACCATCGGCAGTTGGAGAGAAAAATGTGAAAGATCAAAGTCTTCCACTCTCACTACTGTTCTTGTTTTCCTTTGTTGATATGTGCACTGTTGACAGAAACCAGCAATTTTTATCTCAAAAGTGCAAATATTTGATAGGAAACTGAGGCCAGATGTATAAACCTAAAACAAACAGTAAATATTTCTGTGAACCTTTTAATGGCACTAGAAAAGGTCCTTTTTAACAAACAAAATCTTTCTGCTGGAGGTTTTGTAAATCAAACATTGTAGCTTTTATTAGTTGATAGACTGTTGATACTAAATAAGCACTGACTTTAAGCCAGCCAGAGCAACGGCATAGACTCCTTTCATTGCTGAGCTGAGTTACGCAAAAAGTAAACACCATAAATCATGAAAACTTTGCTTTATACAAGTATTTCACGATAATAATATACAACATTTTGGAAGAATAGGAAATGCTTTTTTAAAAAATACTTTTTTAGTCTGTCTCTCTGCAAATCCATATCTTACAGAAAATTATTCATTTTCTTTCCCTTTCCTTGAAATGAACTTTTTTGTTTTCCATGTATTATTCTTCTCTGCTGACCTTTACGTAGCCAAAATTTTAGAGCAACATAATGAAAATCCCTCCAAGCATCTTAACAGTTACAAATTGTTTCTATTCCAAACTGACTCCATCCTAAATCAAATGTCAATATATATTTGGTCTTTTAAAAAGGCACAGCATTCTTATTGAAGAATGTTCAGAGAAGTATTGAAGAAAGAGAAGAATAAGAGTGCAGAATCAAAAGAACATGGATTTGGTCTACAGTTGTACCTAATTTGTCTTGTAAAGTTAGGCACTGAATTCCATCAGCTTGTCCCGGTTTTTTGCAACTCTACATAAAATTGAACTAGTATAATGTGTGAAGTTGCCACTGAGGAAGTAGCTAATGAAATTTTAGGGCACCTATCACAGTATCAGCAAGGTTCCCTCTGATACAGTTTTAATACAAAGCCCTTTATTTCCTTCAGCCATTTTCCTTTGCAGCACTGTCATGTGGAGCGTCACAGTCTCTAAATGCGCTAACAATCCAGCAATCTTATTTATGTTCAAGTAGGAATTCTACACACACAATTACAGTTAAGCTGACCATGCATTAAAATATCATAATTTAGGATTGAGGTTTGTCAAGGATTTATTGTTTGGTGGCACAAGTATCATTGGAGAAGCCAAAGCCTTTGTCCATGTCCCTTACCCTCATGGTGTAGAAACTAGGAAGATGCTGCATGCCATCTCCAAAGTGACTTAAGAAAGAACTACTGCTAAAGACCAAGGCTTCTGCCTCAAGACTTTTTCCATGCAAGTGGACCCGATATCAGTGCAGGGGTCAGAATAGGTACTTAAAAAGGTACAAATCAAGAAATCACACAGTTGTTCAGTTCCCTTTACATGCTGCAGACATAATACCTACAAAATCAGGCAATGTATGTTATAAAGAGCTAACGTTTAAAAAGTGTGACTTTAAGTCAAAGTATCAAAAACATAGCACATGTTGAAAATCACTAGATGATTTACCAACTAACCAAAATATCTGAACAAGTCCTTAGAGATTCTTAAGGCAGAAGCAATTTCCACACCAACTTAATCAATCCCCACTATGATTTCCACCATTTGATGTTTTGAGAGAATTTTGATCCAGTCTTAATTCCCATAGCTTTACCATCTGTACAGCATTTTTATGAAAGGTAATTTTATCCCCTCTGTCAGCCTGTTAAATATTATCATGGGAGGATTTATTAGTTTCCATGACTCCAGACAATATTTTATTCTCCCTGAGTTTTCAGCTGGCAGAGCCAAGTTCCTAATTTTATCAATTGAAAGCACTGAAACCATTCATTAATAATAGGCTCTAATCTACCTGTTCTGTGACTCGAGAGCAACTCTTGCCTTTCAGACCCCAGCTGACAAACTCTTTCACAAAAAGAGGGAGAGGGAAAAAAAAGTTTTTCTATGTGATATAAATCTCTGCAAGTTAAGAAGACTAGGTAGAGCTCCACCACTTTCTTGTATGCAAATCCTCAGGAAGTATGAACATATCAGAAGTCTAATTGTTACAATGCATTGGAGAAATGTAATATTCAATTAAGCTCTAAGATTTTTAAGAGCACCAAACTCATTTTACTCTTCAAATTCTACACACATTACTGATGATCTTTAATAATTACACTGCAGTGATTAATAAAAGCAGCAATGCACTCAGCAGTCTAAGCGCAAACAAACTCTTCCTGCTTTAAGGAAGCCTGAAATGCATGACAGTGGATTCTTTCCAAATGTAATTATCAGAAAGCTGTTTATCTTCTGTAGTAGAGCTTGATTCATAGTCATTTCTTTCATATCAATGAATGCAGCACAAGGCCTTTAATACTCCCTGGTTGGGAGCTAATGCCTTTAGCTTTCCATTAGGTAATTTGAAAGACTTATTCCTTTTTTTTCGCAGTCAGCTAACTAATTCTTTAACACTTCATTTCAATACCACTAACACTTACTACGGGATTGACTTCACTAAATGAACAATCTCAGCTGTCTCAACATTTCATTGTTACCTGACATATATTGCTGTGTCTAAATCAATGTATCACACTGAGGTAGGTCTCTCCCCTTGAGCATTTTTTTTTTTCACATCTAGTCCCAGTGCTCCTCTTTATTGTTCAATGGGAAACTTCCAAGATCTACGGAGAGTATGATATACTTGGGTTTTTACCCCCATTTCTATATTGTTCTTCTATTCAAATTACAGACCATCAGCACTCCATTTCAAGAATGAGGACTGCATTTCCAAATGCTTCCTTTCTGATGTACATCATGGCAAAGGCGGCAAAGAAAAGAATAAGCTTCCTTCCCTTTATCCTCCAAACACAACCAGATATCATGATGACAGGCAGAGTGTAGAAAAGGTGAATTGGGTGTTCTTTTTTTACCCCCAACTTGGCAGAATTCATTCACTTCCAGAAAAATTCCATCAAGTATGAATATCAGGGATAAGTTCATGAAAGTTTTCGAGATGAATCAGTGAACACATACTGAGTTTAGATTTCTGTTGGCATCACCTTTGACTACCATAAAAACCCCCAAACAAATTATAGTCATTTATTTATTCCAAGCGTATTTAGAAAGTGAGAAATGATTGAATTTTATCTCCTGGCTTGTCTACCCCACAGACAGTAGTGCAAGGAATTTCCTAGTAAAAACTACAAAAGCACATTAGAAACAAAACATCATTAAATTTGAGCTAACTTACTTTCAGTGCCTTTGCTAAACACTATAAAAGGACCCTACCAAGATACAGAACATACAATTTTTATTGCTGGCCTGTTTGAGTACAGTGTCTTTGTAGTTTCTGGTGTTCGAAAGAAGTTATTGCCTCTCCATTGACAACTTGCCTGTGTCTCAAATGCATCACCAAAGGGTATTGCAACAAGCTGCTTGCTTTGAATATTTTTGAATCAACTTTGCAGTCAAATAATGTGAGGATTTTAAATTTTTTTACACTACATAACTCATCAGTAGTGCACAGGTATATGTAAGTATTTTTGACATAACCAGGTTTGCATTATACTGTTTAAAACAAACAAACAAAAAAAAAAAAAAAAAAAAAAAAAAAAAAAAAAAAAAAAAAAAAAAAAAAAACAAAAAAAAAAAAAAAAA
>Ga0065711_1006705_pt1 | contig 30482 bp, 48 predicted proteins | sample Hoacrofraction12_FD_59098 | JGI IMG/M metagenome (GOLD analysis project Ga0065711, IMG submission 59098) | Hoatzin crop microbial communities from Cojedes, Venezuela - Epithelial fraction 12 v2 (version 2) | ecosystem: Host-associated > Birds > Digestive system > Esophagus > Crop | place... | reverse complement strand
ACAGAATCACAGAATCACAGAATAGTGGGGGTTGGAAGGGACCTCTGTGGGTCATCTAGTCCAACCCTCCTGCCGAAGCAGGGTCACCTACAGCAGGCTGCACAGGACCTTGTCCTGCCCCAGGACCCTGTGTGAGCTAGAAGTTCAGCTCCCATCCCAGGCCAGCCTTGCCCTGTGTGGCCCGGGCTGGTATGGGATGGGAAATACCCCTGATCCTGTGGCTGGCACACCATGGTCTGCAGCGATGGCTCTGCTCCGAGGGGGCTGGGAAGGGCTGGGACCGAGTGATTCTCCAGCGGTCACAGTGAGCAACAATGGCAGGAGCGTGGCCTCTGTGGGCTGCTTTGTAGATGCTGAAGGGAAACAGCAGTGGGAGATGGAGACAGTAGTGAGGCGTGAGAAAGGGGACTGCAGCCCTGAGGGGGAGGAGGGCTGCTGGAATACTGGGTGCTGCTCTCCCTGCCTGCCAACTGGGCACTTTTTCCCCACTCTTAAATGTCAGTGATGATGTTTCCTGCCTAAGCCAGCTCTTCCCCTTGGGGACCGGCCAGCAGGGTCTGTTTTGTACCCACTCCCAACAGCTTGGGTGGCTTGGGACTGGGGCTGCCTCCTGAGCCATGCCAAGTTGGCAGCATCGCCAGGCTCCCCAGCCAGCTCGTCTCAGAGCCTGCACCCAGGCACTCGCCCGGCTCCAGGACTCCAGCTTGCATCTCTGGGGTTTCCTTCCACTGTGGATTTCCACAGGCAGTTTAGGAAAGCAGCAGGTCTGGCTAGAGGGGAAAAATGAGGACTCTGTGTCTTGTTTCAGAGATCACCCTCCTCCTGGGGTGGGCAGGGTCATCATAAAATGGTAAGGGTTGGAAGAGACCTTAAAGATCATCTAGTTCCAGCCCCTCCAGGGTCCCTTCTGTACAGCCTTGGGAATGTCACCCCCCATTCTGTGTCCTTCCCCCCAGCTGCCTCTCCTTAAATTCCAGACAGAGTGATGTGGTGTCCCCAGTAAAACCCTGAAGGAAGCCAGCGGTCAAGGAGAAGCTCAAAGCTTCTGCTCCCTGCCTACAGCACACCTCAGGGACTCGTGAATCCCTGCCCTGGGGAGCCCAGCAGCAAAATGTTGGCACCTGAGACCAAGTGGTGGGAATGCCTTGAGGCTGCCCAGGCAGAGCTGCTCCCCTCGGTGCCCGTGCAGTGCCTGATGTAGTAGGGTTCCTGCTGTAATGCACATAATTGCCACTTTTTTTCCCTCCAGCATCCACAGGGCACAGAACTTAACAGCTCTGGATGATTCCCTTATTTAGCTCAGAAGACATCTGCGCTGCTGCAGGGTGTTCAGTGCAGCGCCAGGGCACACGGGGCTGGGGCACTTCTTGCACTGACTTTGCACAGAGCTGGGAGTTGACTGAGGGGGTGGCTCTGCCCTGGGATGCTGGTAGCAGGGACAGTTCCTGGGGAACACTGGGCACATCTGGCAGGAAGGGAGTTTTGGGGACAGCCCTGCTGCTGGCTGTGGGTGTAAGGCACAGCAGGACTCCCAGGAGGGAGCCTGGGAAAGGTGAGTGAGGGGAGGAGGCATCATGACATGGGAATCTGCACACTAGCAAGGGGTCTATGGAGGTGTGTGCGCAGGGGACTGCACACAAGACAGAGGCCTGGACATCAGAGGAGATTCAGCAGGGGAAACAAAGTGGTTTAGTTCAATCCCCAGTCTTAGAGGGTCCCAGGAGGGAGGGGATGTATGCCAGCCCTGCCTTGGGGCAGGGACAGGTTCCACCAGGAACAGTGGCTGGCATGAGGATGATGCCCTGCAGGTCTGAAGTGTGACAGCAGAGCCTGGAGCTCAGATATCTGGAGGGCTGAGTACATGGGATCCCAACATCCTTGACCCTCCCTTCATGTTCCCCAAGTGTATAATACCCCTACCTGCATGAAGACCCAGTCCCTGTCACCTTCACTATCCCTATGTGCTGTAAAGCATCACTGTCCTCTGAGCCTGTCCCAGGACCTTCCCATCCAACACACACCTTGCACAAGGATAGACATCTCAAGCCCTTGAGGCACACAACCACACATCACCTGCCCCATGTCCCTCTTTGAGCTGTGGCTGCCTCCACCATGCAGAGCTGTATTGCAAACAGGGCTGCAGTGTTGGGAGGGATTCGTGCCAGGCTTTGTGACCGACGGCAGCCAGCACCAGAGTCATGACAGTTCCTGCAGGCCTTGCAGTCTGGTGCTGGGCAGTGTCTTCCCTGCAGAGATGTCCCTGCCTGGCAGCTGCTGGGGGACCAGTGGGAAGGGGGAGAACTAGGTACTGCAGATGTGGCTCCAGACACAAGCTACCATTTTATCTGGTTTTGACAGGATTCCCATAGTCAGGATTCTCAGAAAATGTTCCCATCTCATGCCAGAGTGTCCTGGCTCCCTAAAATGTAAGGGAGGAGAAGGAGTGGCAAAGAGGAGATGGAGAAAGATGCTCATAATGTGTAATGATCCTTTAATGCTCTCTCTGGCCCCCTCCCAACACATATGGGAGCTGGATGAGCCAATTAAACCAACACCAATTAAATCAGCATAAATCACATCCTGTAAACCAGAGGTGGGGCTCAGGCAAACACCCTCGCTGCAAAGGATGTCAGAGCTGGCCTGAGGTTGACCCTCACAGTCCAGCTCCCTTCCCGTTCAGAGAAAGCCAGATCATGGAGGCACCATCAGGGAGCAGAAAGGGAGGGGTGGGCACCTGTACCAGAAGGAGCACTGCAGAAGGGAGAGGGGTAGCAGTCTGATGGACAGAGGTGGCCTCACCTGTGGAGCAAGGGTACTAGCTGGCACAGGCTTCTCTCTGCACTGGAGATCTTCTACAGGGTCACCTTGGACCCTGAACTGTGACGCTCCTTGTGCCAGTGCATCATGCCTCCCCAGAGCCAGTCCTCCTTCCCCGGGCTCAGCCCTACAGAAATCCTCCTTGCCCTGGATGGGCTCCAGCAGCTCTGGGGTGCTGTGCAGAGTGGAATCACGCAGGCAGGCTGCATAGCTGACTTTGCCCTTGTGCATTCATCCCAGGCCGGTCCTGGTCTTGCAGTTACCAACCTAGGGGATTGAACAGTGTGTGTCTGAACTCCGCTTTCTTCCTCTCCCTCCTCTGCTTATGCTCCTTGCTTTGTTCTCCTTTCCACCTGCACCCTTGTTCTCTAAAAAGGGGCTTTCTCTGTTGGATGCTGGCCAGGCATCCGTCCTCACCTTGGCTGAAAGAGCCTTGTTCTGTCCACTGGGGTTTTGTGTCCCCCTGGCTCTCAGAGGGCCAGGAGGTCACAGGGAGGCTGCAAAGCCATGACAGGAACAGTTACGAGTGGCTGTAGCTACCTATGTGTTAAGAGATCTAAACCACACGGAGATGTCGCAATGTCAGAGCTGCAAAGCGAGGTCTCGGGCACGCAAGTGGAGTGGCAACTCTTGACTTAATCCAGACAACTGCAACTGAACCACAAAGGAGCAGGGACTCTAATTAAGACCCACAGCCCTTTGGGAAGTATCAAGCCAGAAAAACAGTTCGAAAGCTTTAGGCAGGGTGATTTTAAACAAATGAGGAAGTGCCTTAGAAACAGCTTAAGATGAAAGCTACCAAATTAAAATCCTTGCAATCGCTATGGAGGCTACTTATGTAACAACCTCCCGAGGAGGAATTGGAATCCCAGAGATAAAACTCTAAACAAATAAAGAGACAGGAGATGAAGGAAAAAGAAATGAAACTTGGTCAAAAAGTGGTGTACAAAGGGCTCCTTGAGTCGCCTTTGAAAAACAGAAGTCTAGCGTCATGAAGGGTGCTTTTGCAAAGGGATAAAACTGATGTCAGGTAAATAGGGGAGTGTGAGGATGACGAGGGTGTCCAGCTCTCCAGTATGTTTGCTGGAAGCAGAGAGCTTCCCTGAGCAGGCAGGAATGTGGCTGTAGGTGCCAGTCCGGCATCTCTCTGCACACTTGAGACCTCTGCATTCCAGTGGTGCTGGTGTCAGGAGACTGGGGTGAACTCAGAGGTCCCCATTAGATGCTGTGGTTTAGGGGAAGAAGCTCCCAGCAGAGCAGCTCCCTACCCTTGGAGTAATGGGATTTTGTCCTTTCACTTGAGCTTTTGGTGGAGCTGATGGGCAGGAGCAGTGGAAGGTCCCATGGGTCACCTGGGAAGCAAGGGCAGCTCTAGCTTTAGGAGAGTCCTGCAAACACACACTTCTTCCAAGCTTTATCTGGGGAGAATGAACAGAGCATGAAGCCTGAAAGTCAAGCACAGGTGCCTGAGACAACCCTCTAGTTTTTATAACAGCTCTTCTGGGCTGCAAGAACTGGGAGGGAAGAGGCTGGGGAGCAGGGAAGTCCAGCCACACAGGGCAGCGCAGGGCCACCACGCTGGGGGCTGAGTCCTTGCCCGTGTTAGCATGGGAGTGCCCTGAAGGTCTGCATTTGCCCCAAGAGTCCTTGTCTCTACGGAAAGGAGATGGTGGGTCCCATGATGACTTACAGCCCTAATGTGTGTTGACTGGAGACCAAGTTGGCTGCACTCTATGTAGCGTGCGTTGGTTGAAGCCTCCAAGTCTGGCGTGATGCTGCTTTTGAGTCCTTCAAAGGCACAGGCTGGCCAAGGCTGGGGAGCTCATCACAGGCAGACAGCGTGCTCAGCTGCATAGAGCTATACCTGGGACGCCAATGGCAGTGGGTGAGGCAGTGCCAATGACACGGACATCAGGTTTGGCTTTCAAGGATGCAGGGGCACAGGGACAATACGAGAATTGCCCAGAGTCAGAGGAGACTCCTGCAAGATGTCCTTGCCCTACTCCTGTCTGCGTTTCTGCTGATATCAGGCTGTGCTGGCAGATGCCCTGAGCTTGCCGTATGCTGTACAGAGGCACTCCCCTGTTCTATCCTAACCTGACAGCAGGGTGTTATCGAGCAGATGAGGGCACTGGGCACACAGCGGTGAAGAGACAGGACCTGGCATGGGCATTCAACAGCTGCCGCGCTGAGGCTGGCCTCGTGTTTGGAATTCGCTGTGTAAATGGCCCGGTCACCACCTGCATCCCTGCAAGAGAGCTGCTGGAAGGCAGCGGCAGGAGAGCAGCCGGGGAGCACGCAGTCCAGCGTCTGCAGCTCCAGGGGCTTCGCCCACCCTGCCGGACCAGGAGCCTGGTGCGGGCAGAGGGCCATTGGCCAACCCTGCCAGCGCGTGGGCTGCGATGGGCACGCTGCCACCTCCGCTGCCCTGCGGCGGGGGATTCAGCAGCGTGGCAGCGATGGCAGTGCGGCTGGCAGCCTCACCAGGCATCACCAGCAGCCCTGGGCTACCTCCCTCGGCGCCAGCAGAAGCAATGCCCGTCCCCTCGCTCTTGCACGGGAGACGGGCGGTGGGCAGGAGTGTTTTGGGGCAGGGAGTACTCCTGCCTTCGATCTCACTTCAAATCTAACTGGAACAAGCTTAAGAAATTAGAAAGACAGGGGGGAGGGAAGGATAAAATAAGATAAATAAAACCAAATAAAAATAAACCCCAAACTCTCCGTTTTTCTTTGATTCTTCCAGTTTTTTCACGCCAAGATTACTAATTGTCTAAGCATCTCAATTTGCTGGTTTCACTTAATCACAGACACTTTGGAGATTATCAGCCTTCCCCACATGTTCGGTACCTTGCTTCCCAACTACAAGACCCACGGGGAGCAGCCAGCAAGCGCCTGCAGGAGCGACAGCAGCCAAGCGCTCCCGCTCCCCTCTCCCCGCTTCCCCCCGCCGTCCCTCCGGCTGGGCTGTCAGAGTTTGATTGCCTCTGAAACCGCCGCGTATTCCCCCAAAGTTCCCGAGGACCCAGGCCGTGAGAAACGGCGAGGTGGGGGCTGGGGGCACCGCTGTCAGCTCCTGGCAGCTCCCAGCCTTTGATTTGCACAAAAGAAAGGAGGGAGGTGGGGGAGGGAACGGATATGATTTATTCAGCGAGTTCCTAACCACTTTTTTTCTTTTTTTCCCTTCTTCTTCTTCTTTTCCAGAGGCTGTGAAAAAACCGAAGCCGATGGAAAGGTGAAGTGCTGGGAGAGATGAAGGAGGTGCGTTTGAAGGCATTTTCTTCCTTTTTGTCACATCTCACAGCAAAGCTTTTAATTCCTGGAGCTCAGTTCTTTCCTGGAAAGTCTGAGCCGCTGTGATGGAGGGAGGTGGGCTCCCTGCAGGCAGCTGGGGTCCTGCCAGCTGGGACAGGGGCAGGCAGAGGAGGAGGAAGGAGGTCCTGGTGCTCGGCATGTGTCGGCTGGTTTCAGCCCCATCATCTTCTGTTGGTCTCTCGTTGCCCTGTTGCCCACCCTGAAGTTGCTAGAGGTGGCTGGGAGGCATCTCTGTTCTTGGACCCCAGCACCACTTGCCGTGCCAAGACCCAGGACCTGCCCAGCGATGAACTGAGCCGAGCAGAGACAGCTAAGCTCCAGTCCCTGCAGAGAAGCATCCATCACAACAGAGGACACAACCCTTCCTGATGCCACCAGGCCAGGCAGTCGGAAGCAGGACACGTCACCAGCAGCATGGGTGCCACAAGGGAGATAGGACCCAGCAGCTGAGGTGGGTCATTTTCGGCTCCCCTTTAGAGTCGTGAGAGTCTGGGTATCAGCACATCCCTCTCAGTACTGGAGGCTTAGCAAGAAGAATAAATAAAATTTTAAATTTCTGAAATAAAATTTTCTTCATTGGAGGGGAAAAATATCTCTCTTTTTTTAAGGAAAAATGATGATTAGAAACCTGACTTTTCTTTGTACTCTCTTTGTCTGCTTTGGGATACCTGCACACTCTACTAGCCCAATTGCATTTTTCACTCTTAAGCAACAGAAACCAGAGAACAGCGCCAGGAGCAGCGATACCTGGGGGAAGCACGAGGACATCGCAGGAACGGAGGTGCCAGCACCATCCAACACAGCTTTCCCTGGGTGGAGAGGGAGCTTCGAAGCCCTGCTCACCCCATCCACGCCAGGGATCTCCACTGGCTTTTCTGTTCCTGGCACAGGCACCCCAGGGAGGCACCAAAAAAGAGGGTCCCATTCAGCAGGACCCATGACTGGGATTACCAGCTGCCAGCACCCAAAACCAGTCAAATTTCCAATAATTCCACTCTATTTAAAAACTGAAAGAAAATTGTGTTGCAGAGGTCTTCTTTACAACCTAATCCCCCTTGGCACTGCATAAAGACTCCCTGGGAGCTCAGCACCTCTCCTGGAGACCCATCTTGGATCTGCAGCTCTGAAATCCCTACCCCTTTCCTTGGGAACCTTCTGACACAACCCATGGCATTTTTAAAAATAAAATCACCACAGACAATCCTGGCTTTTTCTGACTGCACCAGAAAGTGACGCAGCCCTTCTGCACCACCGCCAAAACCATCTGCATCACTGGAAAGACAACTGTGGTCCTGCAGGAAGAAGCTCCTCGTGCACGATTCATTGGAGATTTTTTTTTTTTTTATTTCCCATTTGCGAGTTACTGAGAAGCTGATCCTGATTTCTGCAAATGAATTTGTTATCTGCAAGTGTTCACTGAATAGTTTATGCAAACAAATTTCAGCCCATGGGGTGTTTGCAAACTGTTCATTTCATGGTATGTGATTAGTGGGAATGGTCAGAAAATGGGTGCAAAACAATTTTTACAAGCTGTCCTCAACACCCAGGCTCCTCAAGCTTACATTTCCATCACTGCCTTTTCTTTTTTTTAACTGGAATTAGAAAAATGTTAACCAGCACATGATTAGTCAAACTTTTTGTGCTTTTTTTCTAGCTAAAAGCTCTAAAAGGAGGGCAGTTGATGCCTGTAGAAAGAGCAGGCCTTTCTGAAACGCATTGATAAGCAGCAAGCAAAGCCTGCCCAGGAACCCTCTCGAAGGCTGAGCAGGCAGGAATATGGGCCTGGCTGCGGCTGACTTGGAGAGCATTTTGGAGACTCAACTCTGTTCTGCGAGCGCTGCATCTTCAGCCTTCAGCTAGCCTGAAGAGGATCTCAGGGCAGAGGTATAAGGGACGGAGTGAAAATGAAGGGGAAAATGAGAGTGTCCTCTCCCAAAACAGCACAAACATCCTGCTTAGGTGCTTTTCCTAAAGACAAAGGCATAAGCCACCCTGCAGGGATCCCCCACCCAGGACCCATTCCTGGTGCCAGGTCTGTGATGAGGGTGTCTGGTCTCCAAGGCTGAGGTGGAGACCCACTCCCACTCCCAGGCCCCAGCACCATGCTTCGCTCACCAAAGTCATAAATAGAGCATACCTCACGTCACCCCTTGCCTGTCCCCTGCTTGATATCCCGCAGGGACCCTGTCCCTTCTCAAATCCCTGCAGCGCTCTGCTCACTATCATAAACCAAGACATCTGTTTGCTTTACCCCTCCTAGAGCTACAGCATCCACACCGTGGGTAGGGCCTCCATTGCAGGTCCACCCCTCATGCTGAGAAGGATTGAGGGACATAAAGCTGGACCTGATGGCAGTGACCCAGAGGTGAAACCCTGGGGGAGCTCGGTGCAGAACTGTCCATACCCCAGACCTTGTGTCAGGGGCACACAGGGGGCTCAAAATGATGGCAGTGGCACAGGCAGCTTGGAGCAGAGTAGGAGGCTTTCCTCGTGGGTTTAACAGCGCTAACAGAAAACGGTGCCCGGAAGATTTATTCATTTAACGCATCTGGTAATTACATTTCGGCAGGTGGTATGTGGGGCCTGGATTCGTTCCACGCACACCAGGCTCGGGAAGGCTCCAGTCCCACGTTTGATAAATCTCAGAATAGAATAAATAAATAAAATCAACAGTCCCCAGCTGCGAGTGCGGAGGAGGCACATCCTCTCCCCATGCAACGCGCTCCCCCTGCCTCCCGCGCTCCCCCGCGCCGGGGCTGTGATTCAGCGCTGCACCCCCCCTCCCGTGCTGGGGATTCTCCCCGCTCTGACGGTGCACAGGGACCGGCACACTCACACACCCCGGCACACGCACCGGCACACGCACCGGCACACGCAGTTGCATGAGACGGGATGGGGAGAGGCAGGGTGGGTGGAGCGGGGGCACACGGAGACAGCTCTGCTCCCAGGGTCATGGGTCTCTCAGGGATGCAGGCAGCAAGATATAGCGGGGAAAAGTATGGGGGGGAACCAGGGAAGGCAGAGGGAGACAGTGGCAGGAGGATCCAGAGCTGAGCAAGACAAAAATGAGACGGGAATCAGTGGTGAGAAAGGGGATGGCCCGTGGACTGATGACAGGCGAGAGACAGCTAAAGGAAAGTGGGGGGCAGAGGGTGTTGGAGGAGGTGGGTGGATGGAGGTCATGCTGGGGAGGCATGGAGGGGACAGCTCCAAGAACCTGGCTTGGAAGACCCCTCAGGGGCTGAGGTACAGCTGGTGAAAGGGGACGGATCACATCCCGGGAGCCCATCTGGGGCAATTCCACGTGCCGCTGCCCACAATGTCAGGGCAGGATGTGGGTGTCGGGGTCCTGGGAGGAGCTGGAGCTGAAGCCTCGTCCCCTCTGTGAGGAGCAGGGGTGAGGATGAGGAAGGTTGAGCCACAGCTTCCTCTCCAAGGGATCTCAGAGTTTCCAGGGCTGTCCCAGCAGGGGTGGTGGCGGTGCCAGGGTGTGGGCATTTCCCCGTCCCCACCCCAGGGTCTGCATGACGGAGGATGCTGTAAGCACAGCTGGGTGATCACACCCAGCCCGCAGCACAGGAGATGTCTTGGCCCGGCACGCAAGGGCTCAACAGGGACCAGCCACCTTTGGCTTGCGGTTTTTGCCTGTGCTGGGGGTCTCCGCAGGGTGCTGGGGGTATCCTGCATGGCAGACATCCAAGGCAGGAGCTGGCTGGAGGGCACCGTGTCCCACAGCACCCAGCAAGATGCCACATGAAGACTACGGCTGGATTTTATTTTTATACTTCACCTCCCTGCCCCCTTTGTAGAAATGACATAATTATGGGGATTTAATGTTCCACTGCTAAATTTCTTCATTTTTCAGGATAATTTTCACTATTTCATCAAGGAATAATTAATTGCATTGTCTTTAATCAGTTGTTTTACAAATCCAGCAGCGCAAGAAATTTTCATAGACAGACAATGCAGGCAGCTGCTCTTCCCTTCTGGGCGCATTAATGAAGTGAAAGAGCTTGAGCTGGAAAAAAATCGGCTGGCAAAAAAAGAAATCTATTGACAGAGAGATTGAAAAGATCACAGTGTAATCCCTTAATGTGTGCGATAGGGAGAGAGAGGGGGGAGACAGAGCCCAGGTGTGAGGGCAGGAGGATTTGGGCTGTTGGTGGTGCTCAGGGCTGCTTACTCAGGTCCTCAGCATCAGGGACATCTGCCACAGATTTTAAGATGGGGGTGCACAAGGGTGTCTGCCCATGTGAACATGTATGTGCATAATAAATGTCTATGCATGTGAAGATGTGTGTGTGCAAATGCACGTCTGCTTATCAAAGAGCCAAAATTTTGGTTTCTAAAAGTCATCTGAAAGCAAAACCAAAGCCCTCCCAGTCCTGGTGTAGGAGATGTGATGGACATGGTGTCACAGCGTCGATGGGGTCAGCACTCTCGCCTGACTTTCCTCCTCTCTCAGCCCCTTCTTTCCCTGTGTTTCACAGTCAGAGTTACCCCTCCAGGGCACAGACTGAGCCTCATGGCGATTTCGAGGATGCTGTTGCATGAAGTCCAAAGCTCTCCCTGAAGCTCCCTGCTCCAGCATCTCTGGGGTCCCATCTCTGCTTCCCCGCCTTAGGGTGCACACCACCAGGTCTGGTATCTCCTGCCTGCCCTTGCACGGTGCCAGGCACACTGTGCTGTGCTCTTAGCTGAGGCTGGAGATATTAAAAAAAAAAAGCAATAAAGAGAAGAAGCAAACAGATGATGAGACGTGCCAGATCCCTCAGCCTTTCCTTGCTCCAGCTTGATGCAAGTCTCCCATGTACATGTGGGAGGGATTGTGAGCCGGGGGTCTTTGTGGACATCCCAGTCTGTCCAGTCTCGCATTTTCCACCTCCTTCAATCTGATTGACCTGATCCATTCCTTTGTACCACGTAGTAGATGATCAAGACAGGGCAGTTACACACTACTGAGGTCTGGGCATGGCCCCATACCACAGCACTTGGGTGGATATTTAACCCCCCACGGAGAGGGCCGATGCCAGGGCCCAGCACTTGATCTGGCCTGTGAGCTAATGAACTCTTGCAAACTGCAGCTGTGAATTTGTCATTCTCAAGGCTGGATCGATGACAGGCCAGCTCCTTTAACAAGCTGCTGCCTCCAGGCAGCCCAGCGCCAGGACACTGCCCAGCCCCGACACCTCCTCGCCTCCCAGGCACGGCGTTGCTGAGGTCTGGCTGGGATACCCAGGTGCTGGTGGCTGAGCCGTGCAGGGGGGTTGGAACCCCATTCCCCTCGATGGGCTCTGTGTGTGCACTTCTCTATATCTCAGTATCTAATATATTCACTATTCTAGTTCTTGCACAGCACTTTCCATCAGTAAATCTGAACATACATTACAAAGGAGGCCACAGCATTTATCCAAAACCACTGTGCAAGGCTCTGTACAGCATGCTCAATATTTTTGGCACAGGTACAAGTGTGGTGATAATTCAAGGTGCTCTATAATGGCCAACAGTCCTGCAGGTGCCAAATAACCTTATTTCAGCTCAATTCATCTAAGGAAAAGGATCAGGCTAATGCCAGGAGCTTGGCAAGGGAAAGAAAGGCTTTCTCTCAGCCCTGCTTTAATTTCAGTTGGAAAGCAACTAGCTGGATGTACCCAGCAGGAGGGCGTGTGAAGGGGCAGCCCTAGGAGTGACCCAGGAGGAGTGGTGAGGGTGTGTGCAGCTGCATCTCTAACCAAGATGGGCCAAGCCACGCTGCTGCATCCAGCTCTGACAGGTCTGCTCCATGCATTTATGGACACGAGTTTTATTTTGTGATGAGAAGACACACAGCACCAATGCCCTGAACCTTTTGGAATTTCTCTGTCTGGAGACACTTACCCAGCCTGAAGCGGACTGTGACACCAGACGTGGGTAGCTAAGGATATAGGTGCTGCAGCCCTTATAGTGCCCTGGCCAGCTGGCTGAGGATGCTAGCTGTGAGACGGTCCAGCTGAGAGGAGATAAAAGGTCATACCCTGGAGAAACCTCTGGACCAAACAGTCCCTCTGGGGCTGGATTGAAATCACAAGGAATCTTGGATATTTATCTGTAAGAGAGAGAAGGGGAAAGAGCTATAAGAGCAGTGTGCATTGTGGTTTTCAGATGATTTTAAGCATATCTGTTTGCATATATGTGAGGAAAAGGGATCAGGGTTGCTGTGGTTTTCCCTTGGTATCTGTTGCAATCAGGTATCTGAAGGTTTTCCCTAGCGGCCTCAACAACAGTTAAAAAGAAACCGGTGTTAGGAGAGAGGCCCCTGTTCGTACAAGGAAGGTCATTGTCAGGCACTGGAAGAGATACGGGTCTACGTGAGCAGGGTCTGGGGACATATGTCCTCCACAACCAGAGACAAGCAGCTGCACCAGAGATAAGAAAAAGATAAGGACCCCCCTTCTGTCCCTCCTGCCCTTGCTCAGGTGGAGAAGGAATAAGCAAGGGTTTTAATCCTTCTTATCTGGGAAGACTAGGAGAAGCCGGCTTGCTTTCCACCAGCCCCGTGGAAGCAGTGCCATGCAGAGATGAGAACAGCCCAGCAGAGAAGCAGGATAGCATCTGTCCTAATTTGGAAGCAGAGTGTGTCGATAAGGGAGAGCGATGGTAAAGGGAGGAGGCGCTGAGGATGCAAGAGAGAGCAGAGCAAAGCTGCAGGGCTGAGGAGACCCAGGGCTTTCCCCAGCTGAGCTCTGTAATACCCTGTGCTGCTGAAAATGGGCGAATTGAATCGCCTGCGTGCGGATGACAGTGTGGGGAGAGACGTGCATCGATGCGACAGCTCGGAGCAAGGAGCCTCAGCAGGCGGAGCTGGCCCGAGGCCACAGCGGCGTTGCAGCAAGGAGGAAACTGCAGGCTTTGGGGCTTCACCTCGGGTGGGTTTGTGCGCGCGTCACCTGAACAGTGGTGCCACGCTGGTTTCCTGGCACAAAAGCAATACCAAAGTTGCATACACACACGCCCAGGAGGACTGAATTTCTAATCTGCCTTCATGAATATTCTCAGTAAGTACCAGTGCATTCTCCAATCCAACCCTGGCAGCAAAGCCATGTGATTTAACATGACTGATTACCATGTGGCCAACACAGCTCAAAGAGCCCACACTAAATACCCACAGGATCCACAGAGTTAAATTATTTGAAAGAAAATGTAACTCTCACATAATTTTCCGTAACAATCACTACAGTCGCAAGCAGCTTGCAAATATTCTGTGCATGAAAAAGAGCTGATTTTTCTCTGGGGAACTTCCTACTCTGCTCTCAGAATAAGCCTCCTAAAGCAACACCTTCAACAGGTTTCCATATTAGAAGTGTGTTCTTCGTTATTAAACTGTTTTATACAGTTATCACCCCAAACTCCTCTGCAGCGTAAACATATCATTCCTGGGAGAAGCTGTCAGTGGAGTGCCAAACTACAGCATGCAATTAAAGCCCTAAACAATACAACACAATAAATCACCGGCGCTATGGCCGGTCAGTGTCGCCAAGCATGGAGTAAGGATCTTAATTACATTTAGACCAAACAAGTATTAGATTATTTATGGGATACTGTAAGTGCTTGACAATGGGTAGAAAGTCATTCCACACACATCCCTGGGCATTTCAGAGTCTGGATGAAGAGGCAGAGAAAGAGAGGGAGAGAAGTAGAGCCAATATCCATCATGGAGCAGTATTGGAAGGGAAAAAGCTGTTGCTTTAAATAAGACCCAATTGCATCATCAATTTAAAAGCAATAGCAGAAGCATCTGAAGAAAGCAGCAGCTGCCACAGGTGGCCAAACAGCTGGAGAGCTGCCAGCACCCACAGGAGCCACCAGAAACCTTGGTACTTTGTCATGCTACGGCACGATTTTAACCCTTCCACACTGGAGCCCCCCACTACACGATATCCAGGGCTGGAAAGAGCGTTGCTGCACCCAGGGGATCTGCAGGAGCCATGAGGGTTGCTGGGGACTGCGTGGGGCAAGGCAAGTTAGGACTCCTTTGCGTACATTAGTTAGCATGCCCTGCAGCTCATAGCTGGATTTTAGCACGTTCCAGATGTGGCCAGGACTTGGAGGATGTAACCCAGCTGGGAAATCACAGGGTTCAGCTGGGGCCATATGAATCTGCCTCCAAACATGGGCCATCTCAGGGCTCATGGATTCTTCAGAATGATGCTGTGCTTAAGGCTCAGTTCAGTGCATCTTTTCTGTCCAATGACGCTTGAAAGCAGACGCTTCTCTGTTCAGAATGACAATTTCAGCAGGACTCGTTCTTGCTCCCAAGCCATTAAGGCACAGCAATATTTCTGGAAAAGCTGTTTGCTCACAAGAGCTTCCTCTGGGGAAAGATACTGAGGCAGGAGTGGGTCTGCCCCACTGCCCTGGGCTGAAACAACCCTCCCTAATGCTATTGAAGGGTCAATAATATTGCATGTTGCTGTCCCTGACCTCCACAGGCTATGCAGTGGGGTCAGGATGTGAAAGGATGCCTGTCCCTGTTGGCACATCCCATGCTACATGACTGGACTCACAGCACGCCTGATCCTCACAGGTGACCTGATGCCACCAGGCTTGTGGGTGCAGCGTGCAATGCTTGTGCCCACATACCTCAGGGAAGGGATGGAGCAGGGCAGCTGTGGAGATGCAGATGGGACACTCTGATGACAGAGAGCTCATCCAGACCAGAAAGTGCTGCTGAGAGCCCTGGGGCACTCAGGCCACTGGCTGTAGCACGACCATCCTAAACAGCGTTCCTGCTCGTGTTCAGAAGGGTGCTACCTCGAACCCCCTACAGCAAACCCTAGAGAGTCACTTCACCAGCAACTGTCCATAGCCCAGCCCAGGCTGCAGTCACCGTGCCCAGCCACCATCTAGCCAATTCACCCCATGGGCTTGTCTGCTCATCCAGCACACAACGCCGCAGTGCCGCATGCTCAGCCCTAGAAGCTGGGGGTGATGGCAGAACAAGGACTGGCTGTCCGAGAGACTCCTGTTTTGGGTCTACATCCTCCCTCTGCCATCCTCCACAGCCTAGGGAAGGTCAGCAGGGTCAGGTTCATCTGACTGCACTCGGGCGTCTGCAGTGGCACTCCTTGTCTAGACAGCCGTCATTCCATGGAGGGACGGCTGGTGGGGTGCCCTTCAGCCCATGGCTGTCCAAAGTAGGTCAAATGAGTCTATTCTACCAGAAACTATTTATTGCTATTGACCCTCCAGCATGGGATGTCTAATTCCAGCTAAGCTGCCTGAAATCAGGCAAGGTGATCACACCCTGCATCACCAGGAGCCTTTGGTCCTTCTGCATGAAATTATTTGGCTCCCTGTCCCTCCCTTTCATGTCTGAGTGCTCAGAAGTGACCACAGGCTTTGCCAAGCTCCTCACAAAGTGACAACGAGCTTCAGAGCAGCAGCAGAAAACAATTTTTTCTTTCTTTTAGGTAGAAGCTGAGGCTTTGGCCCAGCATTTCAGGCCAAGGGTGGCATGGGCAGTGCCATCTGTGCCTGCAGAACCAAGGACCACATGCATCAGACATGGGTCACATCACCCATAAAACAGTCATGTGGGACAACCCCCAGATGTGTCCATTCCTAGCGTCACTTTTTTGACCCAGCTCAACAAAATTTGCTCCTTCTGCTCTGCCATGAGAACCTGGGCGTGGAGCCAGTGTTGTGGGGCAGCCCCATTCCAGCACCTGTGAATGGGGAAGTGGCTGGGCTGTTGGCAGAGAGGTGAGGCAGGACCATGATGGGGTCTGGGAAAAGCCATGAGCGACACCAGTGTGCCGGGTGTCGAAGAGGGTAGATGACACGAATCCCTCTTCACAGGGCAGACTGATTGATCAAGCTGACAAGCCCAGCTGATCTCAGGCGCTGGTCCAAGGCCGTGCCGTGCCATGAAGTGGCCACAGCTCTTGATTGATGCCAAGGTCATGGGAAGGCACAGGGAGGGGGAGGAACGGGAGAACACTCATTGCTGGAGATTATTCAGCAGCACTGGACCACGAGCAGCCACTGGTCTCCCTGTCCAAGTCAGTCCATGCCCACGGCCAGCTGGGGCTGGGGCATGCCCCGACCAAGCCTTGCCCACACTCTGGACCCCTTTTCCATGGCGAAAGACACTTTGAGAAATTGGGAGTTAATGCTCCCCCCCCCCTTTTTTTTTTATCCCCCCCCTTTCTGTCTCAGCAGCCGACAGGCAGTAAAAGACCCTTTGCAGTTGTCAAGGCAACGCCGTATCATGAAGACGGTGCTGTGAAGTGGCAACAGCCAAGGGCTCTGCTCTCAATCTCCACTGCTTCCCTCGCGAGGCCGCGGTGCTGCTGCCGGCGATGTTCCTCGGCCCGGGTGAGAGCTGCCCTGTGGGAAAGCCCCGGGTGGGCAGGAGGGGNGCCGGGCGCTGCCACCCAGCCTGCCTGGCCCTGGCCATGCTGCTGGTGATGGAGGACTGGAGGTGATGTGCGACCAGCCCCGCGTGGTCCCTGCCCTGCTGCTTGCATGCCTCACGCCTCTGGTCTTCCCAGCCCCATCTTCCCCATAGCTCTGTAACCCCATGCCAGTCACCAAGCTGCACTGAAGGCATCCAATTTTCTGCTGTAATGAGCCCTCCATGAGCCCTCTCACAGTGGAGAAAATCCTTGGCATGAAATGGAATGCTGTTTGCATCCCACAAACTTGCTGTGTGGACTCACCAGGACCACAACAAGCCCTGTGGTCTCCATGCTGGGAAGCTCTTATTGGCAAAGATGAACACCTCTTTGTGCATCCTGGCAGTGACCCTCTCCCTACAGCTCACCCCTTTCCCATCCTGCAGAGCGACTGCGGCAAGGATCCTGTAGCTTGTCCTTGTGTGGGCATTTTTCCAGGGGTAGTTGCACCCTCTCCATCTTCCCACTGTCTCCACTGCAGGCAAGATCATCCCTCCTGTTCAGGAAACCAACAGCATCTGCTGAGCATAGTGAAGCCTGTGGATGAGACTTTGCAGTCTGTGTCCTACAGGTCAGGTTCCGCAAAGAGAAAGACAAAATCTGAGGACAAGGAGAGTTTCATTTGGCAGCAACTCTACTGGAAGGAGGTTGCTGGAAATTCTGGATGCCTCTGGAGATGAGAAAGGAGAGGACAGGCATCCCCTGGATGGAGAAGTGTGGATAGGCTGATGCCTATTGCTCCACAGTATGTGCCTGGTGCAGGGTTCTCCACATAGAATCCTAGAATCACTACGGTTGGAAAAGACCTCTAAGATCATCAAGTCCAACCGTCAACCCATCACCACCACACCTGCTATACCATGTCCTGCAGTGCCATATCTACACATTTTTTGAACACCTCCAGGGATGGTGACTCCACCACTTCCCTGGGCTGCCTGATTCAATGTTTCACAACTCTTTCAGCAAAGAAATTTTTCCTAATATCCTATTTACATCTCCCCTGATGCAACTTGAGGCTACTTCCTCTCATCCTATCACTAGCTACTTGGGAGAAGAGACAAACACTGGTTGCAGGAGCTGGCACCGGCGGCTGTGGCACTCGCACGCTGGCTGCGGCAGTGAACAGCCAGAATGGAGCTGGCATGTGCTCGCCTGTGCCTGCCAGCACGGCCCCTTCCTGCAGAGCTTGATGGAGGGAGCCACAGACACCCTTTAGGTTCTCACAGCCACATCCAAGCTCGTCCTTCTGCCTCCCCCAAACCAGGGTGAGCAGCCCCCATTCCAAATCCTTGGGCATGGGGATGAAGCTCTGTAGGTTAGCATGGAGCAACACCTGCACCTGCAGCAGTCCAGAGCCATCGTCTGGGCTGTGCTCTCTGTGGCTTCTTTGCCAAATCCCAGAGCAGCAGCGTAGCCGAAACCCTGGGAGCCAGGCGTCACCGTTGAGTCCTGCTGTTGACACCTTTGATGGTCAGGATTGGCTTCTGATGGGCTGAGAGCTGAATACATGCTCATGTCCCTGCCAGGTCTCTGTTCAGCGTGGGGTGCTGTGGGGCCAGCCATACAACGTGAAAAGATGCAGGGGGGTCATTCCCATGGGAGCAGGGGTTTTGGAGCAGGGCTGTGCGGTCACAGAGCCCATGGAGATAGGTAGGGGCCACAAGCCCTTGTCTCAGGCCAAGCACCCAGCACACCCATCTGCCTGGCTCCCCACATCATCCTGTCTGACTCTCCCAGTCTGTAGTTTTACCTGGCACCCTGAGAGAAAGGTGCTAAAACAGGACCCGTGAACCCAGCCAGCCTGGGTGCCAACAGTGCTCAGTGAAGGGGCTGCAGGAGCAGATGCTCATCCTTGACACGTTTGGCATTTTCTGTTGCTCTTGACTCCAGGGAGATGATTGCTTTGCTCTGAGGGATCTATAAATAGACATTGCCCACTAACCTCCGCTCCCAGGAGGACAGAAACATGGCAGGAACACAATGATTGCTGCCAGAGCTGACGCCCCAGCCGCTGCCTGGGTCAGCACTGTCTACCAGGCTCCCCAGACCTGCCCAGCCTGCCTCTGCCTTGGAGGAGGGAGGAGACCAAGAAAATTATTTTTACCCAGGTAGGCAGAGTCTGGGGTGTTTTTAGAGCAGGGAGAGTGAGACATCGAATCGTTTTGTGGTGCACGGGCACTCTGGGTGGCATTGCCCTCAGTCTCACATCACTCCTGGCTGAAGTCCCCTCCCCAAAGGAGTGCTTTGCCCTGCCTGGGCTGGGGGCTGCCTGTCCATCTCTCTGCCTGCTGGCAGACAGTGGGCAGACAGTAAGGGCCTCCCACTTTTGTCCTCATCAGGTTCTGGCAGAACTGTCCCCACTGTGCTGAGGGCTCTTTAGGCAGCTGCTTGCTGTGGAGCCACTTCCGAGGGAGAAGAGCACTTGGCAGCGACAGGCATGGACATCTCCCCACTTTGCCATTCTCCACTTTGGGACAAGCAGTGGAAGGGACAAGAGAATCAAAAGAAGTGACAGCTGTTTTCCTTCTGCTCTTACAGCACCAGGCAGCCCCAGCACCTGGCTTGTCCTAGAAGATGCTATGGGGCATCTTATTCTGGGGACCTGTGTCTCTTCCCTGTTCAACGGGATGTGGGCAGGAGGTGAGTGCTTGGGGAGACCTTCATGCCAATCGGTTGGGTATTCCCACTCCACAGAGAGATGTGGTCATGCCGGCATCTGCCAGCCATGGGGGCAGCAATGCCAGCAGGCCCTCTTCACACTCAGGCAGTGGTGTGCTTCAACCAGATCTGCAGTTCACCCAAACTCCAGTCACTGCCCTCTTGTCCCACCTCCTCTCTGCTCTTGTCCTGTGTATCAAGAGTTGAGGAAGCCACGTTCATTGTGGGGGATACCTCTTACCTGTTTTATGCACCTCTCAAAGAGCGGGTTATGTGTCTTGCTTTCTCCAAAGTCTTGTGGCTCTTGACCCTCTGTGCACATTGCATGGGTGTAGAACCTTCCATGTCTCTGCCCATGTCTCACCTGTTGTGTCTCACTTTATAGTTGTGGACTCACACACCATGCCAGAGCCAGGCAGAGAGACAGGTTCCTCCTGAAGTGACCTTCAAGGCTGGGGATAATGAAAGAGCTTTCCCTTCTGGAGTTACCAAGCAAGGGCCAAACCCTCAGACAGATGCATGGGCGCTGGTATCCTTGGGCTACCACCACCCCCACGAAGGGTTAATTCAGGAGCTTTCCACAGTTTTACAATTCCAAAATTAAAAATTACAGGCCAGGGAAACTGGAAAGGCGTTAGTGGGAATGACAATGAGATCTGAGCACCTGAATCACTTGGGCTCAGACTTTGAAAGGATTTAAGCCCATTGTCTCACACTGGAGCTATGTCTCATACACAGCAGCAAGCCTGGCTGGAGCTGCGTCTGCAGCATGCTCGGGCCTTCGGTGAGTCTCCCTCCTGCCGTGCTCCCAGCAGTGCTGAATCTTTCCACATCTATGTGCTCCTGGAGAGCTGCTCCTGCCCCAGCATGCGTGGTACCCCACAGATTTCAAAAAGCCTGCTCCAAGTCTCAGGGGAGATGCTCGGAGGTGACACCTTCCCCATATGGGATCATCTATCCACTGTAACCACAGCTGGGGTGAAGATGGCCATCCCTTCCCATGAAACGGTCAGAGATTTCCAGATCAACCCCATGCAGCACTGGGATGAAAGCCAGGCTTTTTTCCACGGGAAATGATAGCACCAAAGAGGAACCCGGAATCAGCCAGCATTTGGAGACTCACTGGCACGTAGGATGCAGGTTCAACTCTTGGTGAATGCCAGGCTCTCCATCTCTACCAGCCCCAAGGTCTGGGGTCAGCAAGGGACACAGCGTCATGAAGATGCTCTTCCCCAGCAGCGGTTCAGCTCTGGGGGCCCGTTTTGGGCACAGTTTCCTTGGGATGCACCCAGGGTTTCTCTGGATCAGACAGGACAAAGGTTCCCCCAGCAGAAGCAGTGCAGATGCTATCGACAGGGCCAAGCTCTGCACTTGCCAGCAGCAGCGGAGGGTGAGGGGACCTCAGCTGGATTTGTACAGCTGCCGGGGACAGGCAGGATGTGGCTGGCGAGTGATCCTTGGTGAAAAGGACCTTTCCAGGAGGGTGAGGGAGGTGGATATCGGCAGCGGGAGGCTTTCGTTAATGCATCTCCCACTGTGTCCCTGCCCGGATGACGAGCTTCCTCAGAAAGGAGGGGAGAGGATGACCTCCCCACCCTGCCAGCTTGGAAAACCTCACCCAAGCGATGCCAGGATGTGTTGCATCGCGTTGCCACGGCAACTGACATCTTACGATGCTGAAGCAGGCGTACGCAGAGTCATGCCACATGAATCACGCGAATCGTCTGACCTCAGTGTGATGGGGACAGACAAAGAGCAGCGATGTGCTCGGTGGGGCCGATCTCTTGGGCTTGGACTTGGTCACCACTGCAGAGACGGGTGTAGAGGAGGAGGAGTGACACCGGTGTGGGCAGCAGCCCTGAGCCCACCGTCAGCATGAATCCAGAGCCCAGTGCAGCCCAAATTGAAGGACGGTGGGGGCAGCAACCTGCATGGATGCTGAGTCCAGAACATCCTGGCTCTGGGGTTGTGTGGGGCAATGAGTGCAGAGGGGCTGTGCCGTGTGAGCCCTGTGCACTGGGCTGGAGCCGGTGGCATCCCCCTTCTGAAGTGTGGGAACAAACCGGACTGGTGTGGGGCATCTCTCCCTCCCTCCACTGGCTGCCTTTGCAGCTTCACTCGACCACAGAAAATCAGACTGGAGGATTCTCCCTAGGATCTCCCAAATAAGTTTAGACCCATCTGGTTCTGGTGCCTGGCGAGGAAGCGACTGCCTGGGCACACCCGTTGTGGCAGATGTGTGGCTTTATGAGGTTGTTCACCCAGGGAACATGACCAAGGGTCCCTTTCCAAATCCCGACTGTCCACGTGTTCCCAATGACAGGCGCAGGGCTGTGCTGCCCAAGCGTGGTTTGTTCCTCCTGGGATGCTTGGCACAGGGGACTGCTCTCCGTGGGTGGATTCGAGGGAGGAGCAGTCTGCTTCCGTCTGTCATGTTGTTTAAGTGACACCTACTAGGCATCAAAGTCAAGAAGATCAAATTTTTCCATCTCAGCTTGTTAGAGAGCTGAAATGTTTTCAACCCAGCAGTGGAATATTACCCCCTCTTCTCCTCCCAAATGGAATGATTACACTTTTCCTCCGAAAAATGACAACAGAAACTAGCCTAGTAGTTTGCTACCACTTCACCCCCTTCTTGTTCTTCTGGGGTGGAAAAAAGGATAGAGAGCGAGAGGGATTGAGCTGGGAGAGAAAAAAGTCTATCCCCTTAAAACTGCATTTAATTTCATGAAAAATTCTGACAAAAAAATCTGCATATGTATGTTTCTTTCCTTTCAAAATGAGTAAGTTTTTACCAACCAGCCTCACATGAGAGAAAGGCAACAGAGACTTTCCGCACTCAGCCTCTCCGGGAGCGCTGGTTCTTGCTGTCAGCAGTGAATCTCAATAGAGATTCATTTTCTAGCAAAATGCCCTGACGGTGGAGACTTCCCCGTGTCACAGCAGCGTTTTGCAATCTGTGAAGCCTCTGAAACCCTGGTTTACAAACGGAGTCGTTTCTCCAGTCAGGAACAGACATGGTACCAAGGGATGACCCTGACCCACGGTACATCATGCAGAGAGGACAGCCAAAAGTGCTGCTGCGATGCAGAGCTTCGTATGGTACAAATCTTGTCTGGGGATACTTAGCCCTGGGGGAAAAAAAAAAAGATGGATTCCTCTTCTAGCCAGCCTATCCTGCTGCATCCACCCAGCTCTAGAATGAGATCTTACTGGAGGCATCAGGGTGGGGATGCAGAAAGAGGGAGTGAAATCTGCTTTTCTGGAAGTGATAAATGGCCTCTGCCTTTTGCAGGCAGTTCCTGACCTTGCTGCCTCTGATGGGCAAGTTTATGATCTTGTATTTTAGCTAAATGGAAGAGGCAACTATTCTTCCTTTTGGATTAAAGTGACTTCAGGAACAGAAATGCTAAACAAGGGAAAAGCCCAGCAAAAGCTGACCCAGGAGGAAAGCTAGAGTCTTCTAGGAGAACGACTGGAGATGGAAGGTCTGGCAGAGGCAACTGTAAAGCAAAGGGCAAGCGGAGACACAGGAGTGATGCTGGCAGCAGGACTCGGTGGCCAAGAAGCCATAGGCGTTGTCAGCAGGCGAATTGCCTGCTGATGTTTGTGCCACCCACATTTGGTGGAGAAGGCCCCCATCTCCAACCCACACAGCAATAAAGGGCTGTGCCAGAGAAATCCCTGCTCCTTCATCACTCAGAGCAGGCTACTATGGCCTCAGGGCTCGCACATCACTCAGACTAAAGTGATAACTACACAGAAAAAACCCTGACATGTTTCGGCTTCTCTGCTGAGCTGGATCCCTCCCCTCTCCTCTCCTCTGCTTGCAGGATCTTGGCTGCCAGATGTTCTCTAGCTTCCACCCCAGGGGAAGATATATTCACCACAGCAAGTGGTTGGGAAGAGGAAAGGGGGCTCTGAGCTCATCTGCACGGGACATGGGCACAGCTTAGGGATCAGTGGCCTTATGAACCATGGAGCAGGGCAAATCTGGAGTAGACTTCATATGGACATGAGCTCTCACATCCTGTCCAAACTTATTCCTACCCATCAGCAGAGATGTAGCAAGAGGCTGGGATTACCAGCCCCATGCTTTGAGAGCAGTGTGGATTTGGGCAGCTTCTTCCACTCTCTAACCCCCCACACTTGCCCCCATGCTCTACCCGCAGCTGTCTGACTGCAGTGATGTGGGAGGCCATGCAGGGCACTGGGTCAGGAGAGTGCTCCCTTTCTCCTTCTCTGGGTTCCAGGCTGATACCTCCGTGTAGCGTGGGATCATGCATCCCGGAGACACCAGCTTGCATGGAGCTAGCTTGGGTGTTTCTGCATCCTGCACCACCAAGGATGAGTCCTCAGAGCTGGTGCCACAGGCAGCAAGAGCTTATCTGATGCAATCAAGAGGTGCCCATTTCTCACCGTGGGAAAGGAACATCTAAAACAGAACTGGCAGCCTGTAACCTCAGGCAGAGCCAGGCTGAGATTCACTAACGTGTAGTACTGCCAGCTCTTCTCGTGAGCTTTATCTTCTTCACACAGGTGGGCAAAGGGGCTGAAGTCCTGCAACACAGGAAATTTCATGTGCTCAGTGCTAAAATTTCTGCCTCTTAGGTCCAAAATAAAGCAAAGGTGCGTTAATACACATTTCCATGTAGACCAGTTCCGACCCGGCCCCTAGAACTGGCAACTGGACCATGCCAGAGCCCTGCTGTCCTTCCCCAGAGCAATGCTTCAGTATGGTCTGTCTTTGCACTTTGCTTTTTCCTCCTTAAGGACCCACTCAACCCTGAGCATCTTTTTCTCTCCTTTATATTTTGCATCAGCTGCCTGTGTTTCTGATCTATCCCTTCTGCAACAGTAATACTGTCTGTAATCAGCTCCCTGGGAGAGAGACGTGGTGAAGATGCAGGAGCACCAGCGACTCGAGGATGCACATTATTAACATTTCCTGAAATGCAGGCAAATCTTGCAAGGCATTTGCTTGCTGGAGCCTCTCCAAATGACTCTGACCAAGATCTCCCCACTTGGGTGAAGATCCTCTGGCTTTATACAACCGCAGCACATGGACACAAAGATACTCATGTGCACAGCAGACACAGGTTGATGTGTACATGTGAACACACACGTGTGATCACACACACACTTGCACGCACATATGCACACCTTCCCATGAAGACCCCCACGTATACACGAGCAGAAAAGCAGAGGTGGTCAGTTCGTGCTGGGAAGTGCTTCACAGCAGTGAGCCCAGCGTCCGAGCCCTCCGGGCACCCCGCTTCCCCAGCCAGAGGCAGTGCCCTCTGCCTCAGACGGGCGAAGGGATGAGGGTTTAGGAGATGTGCAAAGGGCTGAGTTCCCAGCTCTGCTCGGACAACAGCAGCTGTGTAAATGCAGCATGCCACGGGCAGACGCGGGAGTGACGAACCGCGACCGGCAGCCTCCGGTAAGCAGATCTCGCCACCTGAGGTGTCACTGGCCTTTCTGCTGTGGGCACAGACAGACCGACGTCCTGCAGTCCTCGCTGCTGCCCGCTCTCCCACCTGCAGCCGGACTTGGTGCTGCTTTTGCCAGGACCAGGCATAGACTCGTCCCTTCTGAGGCTGCCTGGAGGAGGTGTTTCTTCTACGGAAAGTTCAAGCAAATAACGACACTTGGATTGAGATATTTTTCTTCAGGCGTCGAGAAGTTTCAGAGCAGATGCGTTTTTAATAAGCATTTTGGCTGAAACTGAGCTTTTCCCCTGCAGCAATTTTATTTTTGTCATAATAGCATTTTTCAACAGCAAAAATAAGTAAATGGGCAAGTGACTCATATCACTGGGCATCACACCTTGGTCAGGTCCTGCAGGTGTGAGCAAAGGCTCTGGGCATGACACCGCTGCCTGCACCAGTGTGGTCTGGCAAGACAGAGTGCAGGGCATGGGTTTACTGCCAGCTGGCCCCCAATTTCCAGGGCTGCGGGCAAGAACAAGGGCAGGCCACGACCCCAGGTTCCCCCAGCCACTGCCACTGCCTGCATCCCTGCTTGCCTTGATGTGCTGCATGGTGGGAGGCTGTGCACAGGGCTACGTCCTTTCTGGGAAGTTGCACATTTACCTGTGCCTGGCCTTGACTTTTTTAGAGCTGATAATATCAGTCCTGTAGTTCAGTGGAGCTTGCTGTCCTGGGGCAATGCTGGGGCTGGGACACCTGGGCTGGCCACAGGCTGGACCAAAGTCTCCTGGTACCCATAACTGCTCTACATCAAAAGCTGCTGGCATGGAAATGGTTGGCATTTCTCTTCGGGCCATGCTGACTGAAGGCAGTCCAGCTCTTTCCTGGGACATGTGTTTTCCAAACAGGCTGCTGTCCCTTCGTTTGGCTTTTTCTCTCCTCCCAAACGCAGCAGTTTCTTCCCCTTCCCCAGCCGGGCTCAGTCTGCACAGCCTGTGCTGAGATGGGGCACGTGGCCTTCGTGCCGCAGGAGGGATGTTGGGGGTCTGCTGCTTTGCTCTTCTCTGGTCCTGGAGAAAGCAGCCTCACGCGATGCTTGGGCTCGCTGGTAGCTTAGAGGCCTGATGGTAATAAATGAGTCAGGAGCACATCTGCACGCAGCAGAGACGCTCCCTGCCAAGTCGCTGCACTGCAGGACCACTCTCATCTGTCTCTCTTTAACAGGAACAAATGGAAATGAGCGAATCAATTAACACAGCACATTAGCAAAATGTCAGAGCCTCCCAGTCGCACTTAACCCTTCCCTCTGCCAGCCCATGCCAGCAGCCCAGCATGGGCTGAGTCAGCAGCACAGGCCATCCCGGCCAGCTCCCGGCCACTGTGGCTGCAGCCAGTGGGACCTCTCCACATCTTCCCAGGCAGCAGAGAGCAGAGCTGAGATCACAGCAGGGACCACCTCACTTGGCAGGGACGGCATGGAGGTGGGGAGCTGCTGGGGCTGGGGCTGAGGCCGGGGAGAGTGGCTCTCTGCCGTGTGCCAGAACAGCACAGGACCCCTTCACAGCTGCGGAGAGGCAGCTGGGAGAAAGCTCAGGGCCAGGAGAGGGAGATGTCTGGCTGCCAGCTCCTTTATTTCACCCCTGGGCTCATCCTCGCCTGGAGAAGCCCTGGTGAGGGCATGATGTCATCAAGGAATCCTATATGTGCTGAAGCCTGCGTTGATGGAGAACAGCACTGATCAGGGCTAAGTCAGGCCAGATAACCATCGTGGGGCTGGGGTTTCCCACTGTGGGATGTGTTACAGCTCTAATTCCCCCTTGCCAGCATGGGACAAGGGCTTACAGGCTCTGTAGATCAGTTGTTCCTGCACAACACTTGTACGTGTGTGAGGAACAGGAGCATCAAGCCCCCTCTCCTCCTCTTTGCCAGTAAGTGTCATAGACAACAGGAGAGCTGTACTAAGACGTAATAAACTCTCATCAAGTAATTAATAATTAGAGACACTTGTACCTGAAAGTCTGGCTCCATTGGTGGGATGATGCACCTCATCTCTCCCGCCAGGCACAAACATCAAGATCCTCAAACTGTGCTGGACCTCAGGCCTGGTGTATGCCCAGGGTGCCAGTGGTCCCAGTCTGCAGGACACTGAGGGCTCCATGTCCTAAATTCAACCACAACGGGCAAGGCATGGCGCACGTGCTTCACCTGGCATTCATTTAGGTGCAAACCCCTGGCCTGGGTGTCTCTGGTCAGGATGCAGTCAGGGTCTCCTTTCACCCAGAGGAAATGGCATGGCCATGTGGCTGGCTGAAGTCCTCACACCAGCTGGGAAGAGCAGCCAGCAGCTCAAGATATTCCTGCCTTCCTCTGTGATGGAAGCAAGGCTCTGAATTCCCAAGTTGGGTTGAAATAGAGGTTCCCCACGCAATGGCCCTACAGAGCTCTGCCCTGCAAACAGGCAGCCAGACAGGAGCAGTTGCACTTGGCATCTCCAGTCACTGGCTGGGTTCATGAGACTGAAATTTGCTCAATAAAAGTCTTTGGGGAAGGGTGTAGGGGATGTGGAAATAAAAGAAAACTTGCAGCACCAGTACAAGAAAACGTCAGATGTCGTCAGCAACGGCTGGTTCTTCGGCGGGCGCCTCTGAGCTCAGCCCTGTTGTCACCCATCTCCCGCGAAGGCACTGATGCACTCGCACGCTGAAGTGGATACACAGACCCTGCACTGCCAAGTGGCTTGTCACCCACCTCTGCACACACACATGGGCACACACATGCTCCCAAACAACGCTGCCAAGTGCTGCACCTCCCATCTGAAACGGAGATGGAAACTTTCTGAGAGCCACTCAGAAACACTGGAAAATATGTTGTAAATAGCCGGGGGTTCGGTGCGCTTGAAGGAGGAGAGAGCAGGGCTGTCTTTGGAGAAGAGAGCTGTCATCTCACACACCCAGGAGTGCCAGTGATGGCAGAATGCTCCTGGAGGAAGGTGGGGATCTGGGGAAGAGCCTCTGTGTGCCAGGGTCTGCTTGCCTTGGTCTGCCCATCCTCTCCTGCCTGGGAAATTAAGGCAAAGCTGTGATCAGCCCCAGGAAGCCAATACAGGGACTCTGAATGGCTGGGACACCTCCCCAGCTCTGCACCACCCACCAGCCATCACCACCTCTGCCAGCCTAAAGGCCAAGGGACACACGGGTGGACCTGCCCAATCTCCCTCTCTCCCATGGACCCAGGTGTGGAGATGTTTGCAGCCAGGGCTGGATCAGACCAGGTCCTTTCAGCGTTCTTTTTCCTGTTTTTGTTCTTGCTCCGGGGATAGCTCAAAGACAGCGCAAGACGTCTCCCATAGTGCTCACAGGGACCCTTTGAAATGCTCCAAAAGAAAAAGGCAGGGAGGAGCCCTTCTGAGCAGACGCTGCAGAGCCATCCCGCCAGCCAAATTCCTGCGCTGTGGCACGGGGTGATTACCCAGCGTCAATGGCCTCTAATCCACTGCCATCGACTCCCACAGGAGTGCCCGGCCTCGTGCTCCCCGCTGCATACAAATCCCGCCCGCAGAATAGGGATGGATTGTCAAGGCATCACCTCGATTACGCGACGTGGCCCTGATAGCTTAGGGGACTTTGTGTCCAAGGCTCCCCGGGCCCCAGAGAGCGTGGGGTGTGAGAACTGCGACGCGAAGCCGAGGGCACTGAAACAATCATTGCCATGAATTAATAATGTTCTGCATGTCTACGGGCTCTTCCAGCTGGAGATTTCAAAGCACTTTGCAGGCACTAATGAGGAGAAGCCAGGTGGGTGCAGCCGTGGAAGGAGGTATCCAAGCTCGGAGTGATGCTTCGGGATGCCACAGTCCTGTCCCCAGTCCCTCCCAGCTCTGGGATGCTCTGGAGGGACTGTGCATGGCTCAGGGGGGCCATCTGTAATTTGTGCCTGTGCTCCCCATTTCAGCCCTGTCAGGCTCCTCTGCAGGGGCTGTCAGGGCTCAGGGCCGATCCGCATCAGCGCTGCGGTTAATGGGCATGGCAGGGGCCGGCTGTGCTGACGGACGCGTCAGACATCAGAGCTGTGCGAGACCTGGCAGCACCATCACGGAGCTGCGTGCCAGCCCTCCCCACAGCCCCATCCTGGGCAGAAGTTTCCTCCTCCTCCCCCTGTAATTCCTGGGCATACAAGACCAGTATCAGTGATGGGAGACGGTCCACGCTGACTGAAGTCCGAGTGGTCCCTCGCCTCCTCCTGTGTGTGCTTCTGCCAGCTGCCTGCAGCACCTCTGCACAGCACGGTGTTCTCCGGAGAGCCCAAGGGGCATCTGAGTCTGCCTGAGACCAGGGACGAGACACTGGCCTCTGTGCACATTGTTTTTGGCTCCAGCCTTGTCTGGCTTTCAGTCACCCAGACCATGCAAGCAGGGAGAGCTTGGGCTCCAGGGCAGCCTGTTTTAAAACCGGGAGCCACTGTTGTAGTTTTGGGGCTGACCTTCCTCTCCCAGCGAGCCTGGAATATGTCAAGATATGTCCACAATCCTCTGACCCCTTTTGATGTAGACAAAACACACCGACCTAGTGGATCCACGTTTGTTCCTCTGTGGCTGGGGCTGCAGACCTGCAGGGAGCCTTGCTCCAGGGCACAGGGTGCCCTCCTCCCCGCTCTGCCTGCACCCTGCAACCCTCACAGCAGAAAACACGCAGACAGAGCAGGAGGGGGGCAAACAAAGGCAGGAGGGGAGACGGGACTATGAGTATCAGTCTCCTGGGTACCCATGACGGACTGACTGGTGGCTCTAGCTTGTTGATATGGAGCAGCTGACACACAGTTGTCCAAAAACCAGGGATGCTCAGTGAAGTGACTCCTTGGCCAAGGAAGGCAGCACTGCCTGCTTGGTCCAGTGTCACCCGCCCCCATAGTACCCCACCCCCAACCCACCAGCAGATAGAGTTTGTTAGGAGATGTGTTCTCGTGTTCTCCCTCCATGCTCAACTCTCCCCCCTGCTCTCCCAGTTAGGAAGTAGTGTTGGTGGTGCTGGTCCCCATGGAGGTGCAGTGTGGGATGCAGGATGTCACAGCTGGGCCACCAAGGCTTGGAGTAGAGGTCTCCTGCCTCTTCATCCTGGTTCCCTGGGCTGGGAGGAACATCACACTCTCCTGACCCTTCAGCAGGAAGCTTCCAGGTTGCTTGAGCCCCTTTCCCCAGGAAGGACAAGGGATTCCTCGTTCACCAGCTCCCCCATGAGCTGCAACTGCTGCCTTCTACTGCTGGCACATGACTCCATTCACTCACACTAAAAATTTTTATATAGAAAATCCATACATGTGCGTCACAATCCATCTTGCAAACTTTCTAGTCCTCCAGGCGAGGGTTAAGGAGCTCAGTGTCTGGATAGTCCTTGCACTCTGGGCAGTCTCCTTTCAAAGTCAGGGCTGCGCAGTTGAGCACTAAGCAGCAGACCCCATGTATGTCTGTCCACCTGCCATGCCATGTCTGTCTGCACGCCCATCCTTTGCAGCACGGCAAGGCAGCATCATCCAGTGCAGAGACGTAAATACAGCCCCATCAGGACCTGTGCTCTGCAAGTGATTATGCACAACCTTTTCTTTTTTTTTTAAAAAAAAAAAAACGACACATGGTAAGATTCTTATTTCCAAGCATGTTCACAATCCTTGACTAATCTGTTTCTCCACTCATATTTTTTATCTATCCATCTATCCGTCTTTTTTTGCTACCCCCTCTCTCCAGCCCTTCACCCTACCTCTCTCCACAAAGATTTTTCCCCACATCCAGTACGTCTGTATGTAGCCATCTGTTTGTCTGTCTCTCTAGCCATCT
>Ga0065711_1031131_pt1 | contig 30483 bp, 15 predicted proteins | sample Hoacrofraction12_FD_59098 | JGI IMG/M metagenome (GOLD analysis project Ga0065711, IMG submission 59098) | Hoatzin crop microbial communities from Cojedes, Venezuela - Epithelial fraction 12 v2 (version 2) | ecosystem: Host-associated > Birds > Digestive system > Esophagus > Crop | place... | reverse complement strand
CCCCCCGCCTCCCTGGGTCCTCTCTTCTCCAATGCACTCCACACACTGCATAAACACCCTCTCCCTGGCGACCTTGCTGTACAGATGAAGTGTCAGATCAATTTAGTTGTTGATTGCAGTGAGGGAAATGGGGGAAGGAGGAAGGAAAAACTCCCGCCACCCTGCGTAACACTGTGGTTTTATTGCAGGAACAGACCTTCCCTGATGCTGGAACTGGTGATGCTGGGGGACACATGAAACACGAGAGTATCTGGAGTTCCTTTCTCTGGGTTTAGAGGAATTAAAAACAATTTATTTAATCCCTTTAATGAGTGGCTGGGATAGCACTGTCTTTAGCTGGACATGAAGGATAGTACACCTGTGCAAGAGATAACATCTTTCCCGTAATGCTTCCTGTTTACCCAGCGTACACATGTGGCGTTTTACTTGTGGTAGCTAGAATGTTCTGACTTAAACTGGTGTTTAGGGAAATAATAATAATCCCCTGAAGCTGTGGTAGCTGGTGAGGCAGAATACTTTTTTTTCTTTCTTGTAGGGAGGGAGTGTAGCTGAAAAGAGAGTGAGAAGATAGAGTGGAAATCTTGCTGTCTTATTCCATTTGGTAGTGTGAATTAGTGTTGCTCTGAATTATTTTTTTGCCTGGGGCAGACTAGTTTCTCTTTTTAAAGTGATCAGTACCCCTGGGCCTCATATTATACCAAGGACCAGGATACCTGATGTGACTGGGCTTTGATGTGACAGGGTACTGTTTCTGCAAAGCCTGCAGCTAGGATTTTCGAAAACATAATTTTTCACATGAAAATCAGGTCCGGTTGCAACTTGGTCTACATAATTAGGCACCTGTTGTATATTAATACTTTATCACTAGGTGGTTTAGTGTAGTGGTAGCTTGGGGCATGGCTACATGAATAAGGTAAACTCAGCTGCTCATTGATAACATGCTGGCTACTCCTCAGTCCTTGCCCGTGTCCATGCTCTTACCTGCAGTACTTGACTGGAACCACGTTTATGCTCACACATATCTCCAGTGAACAGTATGCAGACTGTCCAGGCAGGATGGCTCCTGGCCCGTCAGGGCTGTGATGGTGTCTCTCTTGCCATTTCTTTCTGAATGGAGGAGCATTTCTTTACCAAACACATGGAAGAGCTTTGGGTCCACTTATAGGCTAATGGTGTAGATCCCCAGAATAAATACTTTTCAACTTCCATGACTCTGTCCTCTCACTATGGAGTTATACTTTGGGAGGCACATAAGTATCTGTTTGTCAAATATTCTTATAATCTAGAGTGGCACCTTGGAGGTCCTTATCAGAAATATGTGATTGTAGCATCTTCCTTGAGATGTCACAACATTCGCAGGGAGATTAGGCAAAACTTGTTCTGTGTTCAGTTTTGGGTTGCTGAGACAGCCTTGTGGAAGCTGAAGGATGCAGGTGTTTTACAGAACCCATGTCAAAGTTCTCAGAGTTCAGACTTCCTTGGTGACTGCTATCACTACTGCTTGAAACAAATAGGGAAAACGAAGTACATAAAAATTTTGTCTAAGACCACGCATAAACTCAGACATAAAGCCAATTGTTAAGGTCTAATTGTGGGCTTCCTTTCCTGATAATTTTAGGAATATAAAGAAGAAATAATGAAATCTTCAAATTGCTAACTAGACTGGGAGGAAAGGTTTTGACTGCTGTGCATGTTAAATATGAGGCTTGTGCTAAAAGCCACCTTGTGACTCCTTGCTGACCTGCTGTAAAGTAGCAACAAGTACTTTGCTTCAGTATTGGGAGCAGCAGCTGCAGCAGTGAAATTATAACACCCAACAAACCCACCACAACTAGAACAATAACAGTTTGTAGTGAAAGTTATTTATGCATCAGGACATTGTCTTCTAGGAAAAAGCAAGGGACTGGTATGCTAGGAATATGGGAATCTTGTGTAAATATTGCTCATAAACAAACCAAGAATTAAAAGGTGAGCTGTACAGCTAGAGCACCTCAAAAATAGATTATTCTGGTGATATGTCCTTGTGCACGTTCCTGGTTCAGAATGAGAAATATATTCGAACAGATATATACCTGCAGCAATGATTATTATGTGGGGAAACTTAATGTTTGAGATGCAGAGCCACTTACAACTGTGTTAGTATCAGTGGAACATAATAAAAAATAACAGTTTCAATTAATGACCTTTCTTTTTCTGCCAGCTTTCCCTGCATGATTTCTGACTTTGGTGTCAACTTGTGCGGCAAAATGGTTCTGAAGGTACGAGCAGTAAAAACAGACACAATAAATTTGTGTAGACCAGGCAACTGTGATGACTTAATTGCTACTTTAGTGAAAAGGCTGCAGCCATTATGTTAAATTATTAAAAATAACACCCACTGTAATTTATCAGAATTTTAGCCATTACTGCATTTTTTAAAAAAAGTATCATCAATTTTACCATTACAATGTTTGGGATAATAAAAGTCAGCAGGGGTGGTTTGAAGTACAGTACATGGTGATAGAGATAGGAGTACGTATCTATGTCAGCCTTACCAATTCTTGTAGCCTTAGCTCTTGTTGCTGGAAGACTTAGAAGAAATATACACTTTGTGGCTACATAAGAGGAAAGGAAAAGGGAAGGATCATCCTGGCTAGGGATGAGGCTTTGTATCCAGGAACTGCAGTCCTCACGCTCACATTCTATTTATAATTCTGCTTTTTTCTTCTGATGCACTACATTGATGTGAAAGCTAAGGCTGTGTGAAAGCAGCGCCAGCTGCTCATTTGCCAAGCAACCTAACTCCAAAACTAATCTTGGTCAGGCTATGGGTGATCTCTGCCGGTGTGTTTATGTGTGTAAGACCTTGTCTATCCAAACTCTGAAAGTAGCAGCCTTTACTGATAAGGTGGTCTTTCAGAAAAGAAAGTCTCATGTATGGTAGAAGACTCATGTCTTGCCATTTATGAGTATCTGGATATTTCAAATATTGCAAGTGAGTTTGCTGAGAGACATCCCAGAGACACAGGTGATTCTTCAGAGATGCTGTTCAGCAGAGGAGGAAGAACATATACGATCGCGATTTGCACTCTTTTGAAGCTTCTGCTTTGACTAACTGAAATGTTTTCGTGGGTGAAATGACAGCAGTTATATCTGCCAGTCTTTCAGTGCTGCCATGGCCAGCACAACTCAAGGAACTTAGTCCTTCTGCTTTTAGGCAGAACCAGAGGTTCTCAAATAACCACACAAGTCAAGGCACTGAGGCATGCAGACAATTGCCAAAGATGGAAAGACTGATGAAAGAAAAGGCTGGAGTTGTTAGAGTCAGGTGTAGCTGTACAAAGAGCCTTAAACATCGATTTTACCATGTGTGGCAGTTACGGTGCACGTATCCCACAGTCCCCTTACTCATCCTTTAAGAAAGGACAGGGAAACAGAAAAAACAGGAAAAAAGCTATTACAGAAAATGGCATTGCTACCTGGGACTCTGGCAATATTATAAGGCAGGATTTTAAAACTTAATTTTGCAGTGGCTGTGTCTCCTTTGTCCAGATATGTGTTTCCACAGTGTATATATTTACATCCATGCAAGTGTATATAAACATGTGTTTCAGTACATGTACATTTTCATGTGGAGATACATAATCAAATAACTTAATTCATTTTAATAGCAATCTATAAAGTGTTGTGCCTTAAATGGCTCATTGTAAAGCCTGTCATAATGGCAATTCAATTAAATGGTACTGTACTATTATTTCCCACCCTATGTGCAAAATCTAGTGAAAACATGACTGAAATTGGGAGAAACCATTCTAAACATCAGCAGAATGGAGTGTTTGTTTAGAACCTGAACAGTGCCTTTCAAAACTTCTGACAGGTAATTTAGGAATATTTACAGACATGCTTTTGTTATATGATGTTAATTTGAAGTAAGAAATTCAGGCTATCCACGGGGCTTTAAAAATACCATAACATGCATTCAAAGACTAAGATATTTGGGATGTATGTTTCTCAAAAAATAAAAAGAAGAGCTGCAACTGATTTTTGACATCTCTTTTGCAGACACCTAAAACTCAAGCTGGAAATGGTCTCAACTTCTCATTTCTGTATTAATACAGAGAGTGATGAAAAGCATCTTTATTTCCCTCCATACTAAATCCTAACTTGAAATTTTTTGTCAAGTGCAACTTGAGCTAGAATTATAGTTTTTGAATCCTGTTTTCTTGGAGATTTACATCTACCACAGTCTCCAAACTATATTTGCTGGATATACGGAGTTAACTCCTCTGTGTGACAGGCCAACGCATTTTTACCAATGTGATGCTCAGGCCCTGGGAGATAAGTAGAAGACTTCTTTTAAAAGGCTACAAGGATGAAGATAATTACAGAGCAGAGCTTTTAAACATTTTTCACTGAGTTAATTACATACTGTTGCGAAACACAGGGCGAGAGCACAGAGAATCATGGCATTGGAAATGTTGTTCAGAGGAAAAAATGTAACAATAATTGGTACACAAAAAAATCCAATACATTTCTATGACATCTCTAGCGGTTGACAAGTGCACAGTCAAATTTACAATCACTGTTAGGCTGTTATGTGGCGTATTACCATTCACACATACATCAAATAAATATTCAGTAAGTGACTCTAGCCTTACAATCTGTAAAGGATCTCTAAAAAACTTGTGTATAGCTTTTAAACTAAAAATCCATGTTGGTAACCTGCCTGCAGATCTTGATCCATACTCAGGGAATTATGTGGGCCCTTCTGCATCTTTGAAACACAGGGTTTTCACAGTCAGATCAGTTTTTTAGTTTGAAAATACAGCCAAGTGGAAGTATGCAGATTAAAGAGCTGAATGGTAACTTACCTCAGTGAACTATGGGGCCAGTTTCTGAGAAGCGATCACACACACTTGTGGCATGAGGAGCACAAACTAGTATAGCTTATGTAAAAACTGTTATGAGAAGAAGTTGATCTGTCCTCAGGAGTAAAATACATAGTGCTCTTGTCCAGACAGTAGTGACAAAGAATAAGGCGTAACTTGCAAAAACTTGAATACAGTAATGTACCTCGTGCTTGGCCCTGAGAAAATATTTGACAAAAAAGTTGGACTGATTTTTGAGTTCTGCTAGAGATATGAGTGTACAACTCATGAGAGAACACCATTTCTCAGAGAATATCAAATTAATGCCTTTCCAAATAAAGGATTATTTCAAAAAATTATGTTATACCATATCCTCATTGTTTTCCACCTATCATACAGAAATTATGATTTACTCTGCAGTGGCATTGTGAGGACATTTTAAATAGTATTATCAGCACACTAGTTATAATACACAATCTCCACAACACAGAAGTTAGTAGCTTTTGATTTTTTTTTAATTCAGACATCGTAAAACCACAACTTGTTATCCTACTGTCATAGTATTAATCTTTGGGCGACCTTTAAGTGTAGTCTCTGTTCCTTTAACTCCTTATTTCAGTATTGACATACGTGGCTGCCAGAAAAACTACCTTGTATCTTACAATGCTTCATGAGAATATATCAGGGGAGTTTTCCAGGCTAAAAGAACATTATGTCACTTTATTCTGGTATTTTTTTTTCATTTCTTGTGTGACAGAACAGGGCAGGTCTTGGTATTTTCTGTGCTGTGAATACTCACAGTATAAAGTAAATTGGGCCCAAGCTGCAAATACAAATAGATCAGAAATTTTCTAGACTTACCTGTCAAGGGTTAACACTGAAACCCGGAGTAAAATAATTAGTGGAGTTTCCTTGCCCTTGGAAATGTGGCTGGGCTCAGCTGGAGACAATTATGCTGTTAAGAAAGGGACTATGAGAAGAGCTTTAATTCTTGCTACTATCTTGTTTCTGTGTTGACCTGAGAAGTGGAGGTATAGAGAGAGGAATCTGGCTGTGAAAAGTCCTTTTGACTCCACTTAGTGGGCTGTTACTTCTTCTAACCTTAGCTTTCCTTAGAAAACAGCTAGACTGATATCAGGAGTACGTAAGTATTCTTAGATCTAACACTTGAATAAAGCTAATTTTAGGCAATAATAATAAAACTTGGAAAGTGGAAAGGAAGATCAAATAACTATGATGCAAGCCAGAAGAAAACTGGGGGTTTATGCAGATAATATAAAAGTACAGGATGGTGAAAGTACAGGAAATCCCTTTATTTCTAGGGCTGGTTAATTGAAGTCATAAAATCAAACATTACATCTGTCAAGGGGTACAGCAATTTCTTGCTTTTGGCGTGGAGCTGCCAGTGACTATCAGTGGTAGACCTACAGCTTTTTTGGTTGCTAGTGAATAATTTTAATACATATGAAGTTATAAATAGAGGGCTGCAATCAGCTTTTAGACATTGAGTTTGCAGTCATTTGTGCATGTAATTCTACTAGAGAAATGCTGGGGGAGAGAGGTCCATGCTGCAAGACTGCTAATCAACCTGTGCTCATTAGTTCGTTACGTAGGTGCATAATTTGACAAGAAATATTGGGAGTGGTTTGCTTCTGAAGATGAAATGAGCTATTAAAAAAATTCAAAATACATTTTGAATGAGGTCAGTAAGATTTTGAAGTCCTGTCTTGTGCTAGGGGAGGAAAAGATGATTGGACTTCTGTATCTGTGCCTGCAGTGCTACTTCAGCTGAAGACGACCAAAGAGGTTTAGGCAGTACCACAACTCAGCTCTGTAGTGGAGAAAATAGGCACTCTGCCTCCCACTGTGAGATGAGAGCCCTTCTGCAAATAGTTTCCTTGTGGCCAGCTGTTCCAAAAGAAAGGGAGTGAAGAAAGGAAAATGGTGTTCATCCTAAAAAATCTATTTGTCTCGTGTCTTCTCAAAAAAGAAGACAAAGTATTTTCACAGGACTGGGAACCACTCATCTCTGAGTGGGGGGCTATTGAAGAAGATAGAAATACAGCCAGTATAATTGACTTTGTATTTTCAAGTGCCAGGTAACTGTTGAGCTGTTTTAATGATCCCATAATGCATTTCAAATATGACCATTTTTAGTGCAGGATTTTATTGTGCTTACCTTGTGAAACGTCCATGATTTACTCCTAAAATAACTTCGTAATTTAGACAGTGTTTTAGGGCAGCTTATCCACAGTGTCTGATTTCCTCCTGAGTGCAAGACAGACAAAAGGCTCTGTGGGATGAAATTTCAATGTTAGTTCAATTAACTGTCCTGGGGTAAGAAATGTTTTATTGTCTCTGTGAATCACGTTCGTATAGGTGGAGTTATTTAATTGTTAAATCCAGACTATCATAAAGCCAGACATTGCATCTGGGTTTCTAGCTTGTAATCCTTTGCAATGTTTTGAAGGAAAATCCCTTCTTATATACACAGTCTTTGGTGAGTTTTAAGGCACTAACAGAATGTAAGGCAGTGGGCCATCTCCACCATATGCTATTACAAAAGACAGAAAGACAGCAAATATTCAGGGTGGATGAGGAGAGCATATTAGGCATGTAATCGCCACCAGCCTGCTGTCTCCTGGCAGATACATCTGAATGCTGTCTCTACTGTGGTAAGAAGCTGCAGTGGCACATCCAAACTGAAAATATAACCAGTAATCCTGTACTGATGGCTGTTGATAATACCACTTTTTTTCATGTGGTAGTACTGGAAGAGTAGCTGCCTTTCCCAGCACTCTGCTTTTCACTCCGTCTTGTTTCCTTAATTTTTGCTGGATGTACTGATGGAAAAGAAGTGTTAGGTCATCTGGTCTTAGCTTTGCTATCACCTGACTCTAAATACTTATGCTACAGGATTGTGGATATTGCAGTTCACAAAAAGAGGCTGAGAAAGGGAAGGCAGTAGTAAAACATCTACTTTCGGTTGCAGACACTATTTCTTTTGCTAAAAATGACAAATACGACAACATTTTTTTTTCTATTTCTACTATTCTGTTATCATATTTTCTATTTACTGTTGAAGGAAAACTACCTTCAATAAAAGGTGGGAAGGCAGCAGGAAAAGGACACTCAGAATGTTATTCCTCCATTGAGAAAACAAAATCAAATAACCACTGCTAACTGCCTTTACTCTGATTGCCACCTTTGATAAGAAGTGAATAAATAAACTCTGCCAGCAGCAGTTACAGCTAAGACTGTCAAAAGGGCAGGAAGGTGTCAGAGAAAGCTGAGTAGCTTGTGTCACTATGTCTAGGTCAATACATACAATATCATTATGGACAAAAAATTTAACAGTACAGTGTGAAAGAATATCTGTACTCTAAAAGTACCCAGGACTGCATATGCTCAGTATATGAGAATACTCTCAGTGCTAACAGGCATCTACAGCAGCTATTAAGAGCTCCAGGAAGTTAGCTTGAAATGCAGCAAACACCCACAAGGAAGTCAGCACATATATTGAGTAATTAAGAATAGAGATCACACTTTATTGCTTTATTCCTTGCTAAGGAAAGTGGTTCTGGTGTAGAGCATGAAACCTGATTGTGAGACAACCTAGGACAAAAGCCTGCTTTTGACATTTACAGACCTCCTATCTTATCAACGAACAAGTGTCATATGAAAACTCCTTGTGACTCCCAGGATGATGATGGCAATGGGAATGATGCCGCTACCTGGAAATACCATTGCAGAAACAGTCATTGATAGCTAAATAGGACTGCTTTCACACAGCTGTGCACAGGGAGAGAGAAGAGAACAGGGAGACAAATTCTAACACTAGTCTTGAGCACAGACTGAAAGCAGCTGCTGCATCTTTCTTCTCCATAGGCACATTTAACCCCTGAGCTGCAGTGCTTTGGTATAGCAATATGTAACACATAGATGTATATATGTGTGTTATACGTACATGTAAATATTCACCAAGAACAATGCAAGGCCTTTGGGAATAAGAGTCCTATATAAGTGGTGCCTTTTTACAAAATAGGTAGAAGTTTGTAAAAGAAAATCTCACCCAATGCAAGTAACTGACAGGTTATTCTATGTTAATACATCGAGCTCTGAGACCAAATTCATGCTGACTATTCGTGTGGATGATTCCCAGGGTGACGAAACCCTGCAAATTCTGGGATGTGCAGTCTCTGTTGTGGTTACCATGGCTGTTACAATATTACTAGCCAGGTGAAAGCAGAAATGTCCCCTCAAAAACCACCAAAGACGAAGGGGTGAAAAAAATTATTTCAGAGAATGCTGGTCCTCTGTGTGTCATGTATTTGCTTAGATGGACACTTGTGTTTATCCATTTATCCATACAGACCATCCTGTGTTCTTGGGCATAACATTCTGTGGGATGGGAAAGTGTCACCCCATTGCTCTTGATGGTTCCTGTAAGGACTGCCAGTTCTGAATAGGTAAGTCAAGTTTTTGCTGAAAATAGAAGCCTTTTGTTCAGAGATGTGTGGTCTTTTCTGATCTGAGCTAGTGTCCGATGGATCTCGCTATGAAACTGTATGGGTGCTAACCTGCTGCCTCCCATGGGTGCCTGTGAAGGAGAAGCAGCAAAATGGGCCATTTCAGATAGTATTTCAACATCTCCTCAGCATGGTTTAAACTACCGTTGACTGAAATCATTTGGTACTGAGCTTTCCAGCCTCCTTCCAGAGTTCCTTATAAACAGGTCAGAGAGCTATGTGTGAGAGCTTAGGCACTGTGGGAACTTGTCACAGTTAATCTTTCTTGGATCATGAGTCTGCACCTCTATCCTAGGCCTTTGGTGGATATGCTGTGCAGCTTGGTTTTCATCATTCCTGTACCTTTGCTGGAGGCTAGACATTCATATTTATGCCTAAAGGAAGGGTGAGGAATAATTTAGCTTGCATATCAGTTTCTCAAGAAGCACTATTCAGTCAGTTGGTCTGTCTATGGTGATCTTCAGATTGCATTTAAATTATCTTTGAGTGCCTGGTTACTTGAACTTGTTTAATAAACCTCTGGCCTTTTTCTGAAACATTGGAAACATAAGAGTATTTTCAGTGGGACACTAATTATTTGGGTGTACCAGGTGCTTCCCTGTTATCAAGACACCCAAGACTGCATAGTTTTTCCAATCACAAAATTATGGAATACACGAGGTCATCTGGTCTGATCTTCTGCTCAAAGGAAAACCAACTTTGAGGTCAATTCAGGTTGCTCCAGTTGTTCAGTCTGATTTGGACTATCTCCAAAGATATTCCTCAGCTGCTTTGAACGACCTGTTCTGATGTTTTACCATTTTTACTGTGATTTTTTTTTTTTGTATCTAATCAGAATTTCCCTTGATGCAGCTTTTGTCCATGGCCTCGTATCCTTTCATAACGGATGATTATGTTGCTTCTAGTCTGCACTAAAGTTTGTAAGAGAGAGACGAATTCAGTACTTCATTGTTTTTTCTTTACCTCATTGTAACCTATGCTACAATGCTGCTGACAACTGAAACCTGTTGGATTGAATCTACTGCTGTCAGCTTTCTTAGTGCTAGAAGAAGGCATGTGAGCCCTGTATCTCTAGAATTATTCTTATTATATGTTATTCTTTTCCAGTATTTGTGTAAGGATGGGCACCTTCCTCTGCAACTGTCATTCTGTGTATCTACCTCCTGTGTTCAGTTTTGCACCCCACACTACAAGAAAGGCATAGTGGTGCTGGAGTGTGTCCAAAAAAAGGCAACAAAATCTGTGAAGGATCTGGAGGACAAGTCTTATGAGGAAGGGCGGGGGAACTGGAGTTGTTTAGCCTGGAGAAAAGGAGGCTGAGGGGAGACCTTACTGCTCTCTACAACTACCTGGAAGGAGGCTGTAGCAAGGTGATGTTGGTCTCTTTTCCCAAGTAACTAGTGATAGGAAGAGAGCAAATGGCCTCAAGTTGTGCTAGGGGACGTTTAGATTGGATATTAGGAAAAAATTTCTTCACCGAAAGGGTTGTCAAACATTGGAACAGGTTGTCCAGGGAAGTGGTTGAGTGACCATCCCTGGAGGTATTTAGAAGATGTGTAAAAGTGGTGCTTAGGGATGTGGTTTAGTGGTAGACTTGGCAGTGCTAGGTTTACTGTTGGGCTTGATGATCTTAAAGATCTTTTCCAGCCTAAACAATTCTATGATTCTATTCATTATGGAGTGAAAGAAAAAGTGTGCTCTTTGGCATAAATGAAACAAGTAGAAGGTATGCAGTAACTACAAGGAATGTGATACGGCCATGAAATTACTAATTATTTTTGTTATTAGTGCTGAACTACCTAGATGCCTGAGAAATTCACTTGCTTATCATGTCCCAAAATATATTTTATTCATTCTTTTTTTTAAACATCCTTAAAAAGATTTCCTAACATACTCAGATTTAAGTGCACATCTTCAGAACCATTATGTATTGATTAGCTCGATTTATTTTCTCGCCAGTGTTATCATATTTAGTGAGCGTAAAGGACAAACTTAGCTGATAAATTCTGTGTTATTTTCTGTGGGGAATTAGGATTAGTTGGATAAAAAACATACATACCAGAGTTTCATTTCTTCTTTTTCATCAATGCCATAAGAATTTTATTTTGTATTAGAAATCATAAGGTAGATAAAAACAATCTTCCTAACATTCCTAATCACAAATAAAAGCTTGAAAGTGCAGCCTTATTTTACTATGTATGCAGTTCTGCACTTCCTCAAGGAAATATATCCCACTTTCCATAACTATTTGTCCTCTGAAATAGATGGTGATGGGAACATGGAGGTCCAGTGGCCCTCATTTAGTCTAAAAATCACTAAAAAGTATGTTATGATTCTGTGACAAGCATAGGAAAGTGACTTAGCAGCTACAGATGAGGTGTTCCTCGCCAAGTACTCTCTACCGTGACTTTTGTTTTTCTGCGTGGGAAACCAAGTAAGTAGAAATAAACAGTAAAACTGAAAGAAAGTTTGGTTACTTAAGACTCACTGAGACAGTCAGATATTTTACAGTATTACTGCCTATTTAAAATTAAGCTGTTTTGGTGGTGTTTTTGTTCGGTGTTTTTTTTTTATTTTGGTTTTGGATTTTGTGCTGTTTTTTTTACTGTAGCAACCGTCTATTTAATTAAATCAACAGATCATGTCTTTGCTTTTTTTTATGATTCCAGTATGAAGCAGCTAAAATGAATAAAATGCTTCTACTCCCATTTATTTTGCATTTTGAAACAAAATAACCGAACATATGCTGCTGTTCTCCATGAGGTTCACTATAGCTGAACGGTAACATCACGACATTGTTAATAAAACTTGGTACCCTTTTTGGCAGCTCCTACAGAGAGTTCTCACACTCCGTTTTTGGAGAAGAAATGGTCTGTCCTTGTGTAGGGTGTGGTTTCCTTGTAGCGAGGCTGAGACTAAGCAGCAAGAAAATTCCCTCAAAAGTGGTGTTGCTACTCGTATGGAAGGGAGACACTGCAGCCACCCGTGCTGCAACTTTTCCATGGGCAGCGAGTTTCAAAGACTATCAATCCAGCCACTTTGTGAGCTTTAAATGAGAAAAAGAGAGGATGAAAGTCAGAGACAGTGAAAAAATGCAAGGTGTTATGGCAGGCATGTCAAAGGACTGTTGATTAACAAATCTACAGCCAAGGTGTTACAGTGGAGGAAAAATTCTAATCTCTCATATACAGTGCAAATCACAGCCTCCCACTAACTGGAAAAACAGACTAATACGAATTCTACACTGACAGCTTCCCTGCTTTCCTTCTTTATCCATCCCTTCTTATCTGTTCATGTCTCAGAGGTCAAGTAAATTGAAATCTTCTGAAAAGGCCTGCCTGAGAAAGCGGGAATCGTCCCATATTCCTGAAGGGCAGTTCAGCTCCCATTAAACTTGCAAAATTCCTGGTGGCTGCTAGGAGTACCCTCGGAGTGCTGCAACTTCTGCCACAGTGAAACACAAAACTAACACAATTACAAGATATAGACTGAGATGTTTCAATAGCTTCAGCCACCCATAAGGACAAGCGACAACCTAGGACACAAGCCTCTTGCAGAAAACACCCTTTCTTTTGATTGAATGCCTTTTGAAATTGCCCTCATTATGGTGCAAGGTAACATGCAATGGGGTTGCCTCTCAAAGTGACCCTGTTAGAGATTGCCACTTGTGAGAAAATCCATTCAAAAGTGGAGGCTGGATTAAACTGTATAGCAGGTCAAATGGCATTAGTTAGAGAAATGAAGAGAGGTGCTTCAATCCAATGATTCTCTGAGAAGTTAAGCAACAATAACAAATTCCATGAATACAAATGCACAAAGATCAGAGAAATGAAAAACTGCCAGAGGCTGGTGAGAAAGATCTCCACGCATTTCCTTCTTCCAGGCTCCACTGAGCAGAAGCAGCTCTTCAGTCCTGGGAAGAACGATGATGTCTTAGAAAATAAACAAGCATGTGGTCTGGAAACACCTAGATGGAGATCTTTACAGAGTTGCTTTAATCTGAGGTGTCCCTAGATTATGCCACTGTTGCCAAGGTTGTTACACATCTTAGAATAACAGTCCTCTGTCAACAGTGAGGTCTGATAGATAAAACAGGGGGGTTCAGCAGAAGCCCCACTCTCTCTGTTCTGTGAAATCTCTGTGCAAAACTCTGCTCGGTTTATGGATGAGAAAAAGACAGATGAAGCAACACAAGGCTCTAGTGTTATTGACTCTAATCACCCATGAACGGACAGTCATTTTGGTGTGCCTCCTCACTCTGCAGAGATCACGGAGTTTAACAATCAGCTTTCTCTTAAATACAAGGCAGTTGTCCTTATTGACCTATGATGAGGACAAGGCAGTTTTCCTTATTGACCTATGATGAGGACAAGGCACAGCACAAAAGCTATTTGCAGTAGTCAGGTGAAAATGTAGGGGACACTCACTGGTTTGAAATTGGTTTCTTTTCTGGGGTTTCCTGTGATGACTTTCTGCTCATCATTTTTCATTTCAGAGTACGAGGACCAATCAGTCAGCTGTGTACTTTTCCATTTTGCTGAACAGCACTTGGAAGTCAACACTCACTGCAGGTTACAGAATGAAACAAAAAAATGGAAATGGTATGCTGCAGGTTATTTACAGATTGCTGCTGAGCAAATTTAATCATGGACCTCTGTATCTATCATCATTTCCCTTGATGAGATCATCAAAGTCTTAAATTTTGTAAAGGAGGGGAAAAATAGACATAATCCATGTATAACAGTAACAGCCAATTCTGCTGTGATGGGAAGAGGCACTTTACTAGGGCCAATACATTAGACTAACTTTTGCATTGCATCTGGGACTCTTAATGGCCATTAAGATTCCCCTGGCATTTCCCTGAGAAGGTAACCGAGCCCCTCAAAGAAGCTTTCATTGTTAGCCCTATTGAGAAGGCAGGATACATCATAATCATCTTGCTTAGTTGCCTCCTTATGAATCCTTCACATGTAACAAATGTTTGAAGTACAGTAATACATATCTTGGAGTTCAACGCAAGTGTCAGGTTACTCATGTGTATCATGGATCAGAAGGAAGCTTCCAATTATGACAATCAATTATCTGGGAGGTTCAGTGTATCTCTTCTCCTTTTAGACCTGAATTTACCTTCAACTTTGGATAAGAAACACCTGTTATGCCATCTATTATAATTTCTTTCTAACCAACAAAGGTGAATTAATAATTGCCAGAAAAGCTGAAAAACAAATGTTGTATAGCTAAGGAATAAACATTGTAGGCTACTGTTAGTGGTGATCAGGGTCCCAGCGCATATATGTATCATTATCTGTTTGCTGGTGCAATAAAGCACAAAAGTAATTGGAAACTTGTTCCTTCTTTCTTGGTCATATCACCCATTCTGTTCTTACTTTGATCTTCCAGTTAAAACTCAACAATAGATTTTGGCAACGAACTTCCTAATTATAATTGTCTCTCGTGCTCTGCTCTCGTAGTATCTCATCTTTTGAAACCCCACTAATGTTGCTCTGTGTATTGGGTTTGTATAGTAAAGTGTTGATGCTGGGATGTTACAGGACTGGCTTCTGTGAGAAGTCTCTAGAAACTTCCACCTTGTCTGATAGAGTCAGTGCCAGCTGGCTCCAAGATGGACTCATTGCTGGCCAAGGCTGAGCCCGTCAGTGACAGTGGAAGCATCTCTGTGATAACATATTTAAGCGGGGGAAAAAACCTGCTGTGGAGCAGCAGCCAGAGAGAGAGGAGAGAAAATATGTGAGAGAAGCAGCCTTGCAGACATCAAGGTCAGTGAAGAAAGAGGGGTAGGAGGTACTCCAGGCTCTGGAGTAGGGTTTCCCCTGCAGCCTGTGGAGAAGACTGTGCTGAGGCAGTGTCTTGGTTTTGATTAAAACAGGACAGATTCTCTTTTAGTGAATCTTCCTTACAGCTAAGTTCTTCTAAGTAACTGCATTTTTCTGAAGCTGGCTGCATATTTTGCAGACAGTGTCTGCTCCAAAGCTGATAACACCTAATGTTTGTAGTTACACTGAGCTAACGGTAGGAAAGGAATGCAGAAAAAGCCCCCTGTTATTACTGTAGCAGCCAAGGTCACGGATAGACTTCTTAGGTCTCGCATGTGAGGAGTCATGAAGGGTTGTACCTGCGGGAAGGAGTAGACAGGACAGGTGACCCAACATTGACCAGCAAAGTATTCCATGCCATGCACGTCACACTCAGTTTAAAGCTGGGGGATCACAAGAGGGTCTTGCTGTCTTCATCTACAGCCGGCTTCTGAAGAGGACCTTGCCCCTTGTCCTGCCTGAGATCCTGACCCAGATTCTGATCTGTGCATTCCCGAGTCCAGTTCCTGCCTACTGCTGAGGCCAGTCTGGGACTGCCTGGTGCTGTCCAGCAGCTGCTGGCTGGACGCCAGCGCCCCAGCACGCAGCTCTGGGAAACTCAGTATCGATTTTGTATATTTTGCATTATTTCTCTTGTTATTAATGTTATTAGTATTATTAGTGTTTGAAGTAAAGCTGTTTTTTATATTTAATTTGTAAGAGTCTCTCCTGTTTTCTCCTTTTTCCCTTCCTCTGGTGGAAGGGTGGGGGTTAAGAGACAACATCTGCCACTCCATTTATTGTTGCCCTGCTCTAAGCAGTGACAGGCAGGCTGGCCCCCCTGCAGCCTATGGAGGTCTACAGTGGAGCAGGTTTGCTGGCAGGACTTGTGAGCCTGTGGGGGACCCACCGTGGAACAGTTCGTTCCTGAAGGACTGCATCCCATGGAAAAGACCCATGCTGGAGCAGTCCTTGAAAAACTGTAGCCCATTGGAAAGAGGCCCACTCTAGAAAAGTTCACGGAGGACTGACTCCCATGCTGAAACAGGATAAGACGGTGAGGAGGAAGGAGCAGCAGAGACAAAGTGTGATGAGCATGCTCATGGTGACTGCAATCCCTGTTCCCCATCCTCCTGCACTGCTCAGGGGAACGAGGTAGAGAAAAATCGGGCATGCAGTTAATCGCAGGAAGAAGGGAGGATGTGGGGGGAAGTAGTTTTAAGATTTAAGTTTTATTTGTCATTATCATACTCTAATTTAATTTACAACAGATTATGTTAATTTCCCCAAGTCAAGTCTGTTTTGCCCATGACGCTAGCTGGTGAGTGATTCCTCCCCCTCCTTATGTCAACGCATGAGACTTTCATTACTTTATCTCTTCGCTGTCCAGCTGAGGAGCCAGAGTCAACCCACCACACTCTGCTTCTGTGAACATACTTTGCTGTTTTAGATTTTTGGTCTCCTACTACTCTCTGTATTTCTTTTCTGTCTCACTTGTTTCAAAACATCTCCCCAGCTTGCAACAGATTCTAATTTAAGCTGAAAAAATGCTCTTTGTAGCCTTCATACCTTACGTTAGCACTAGTATTTTCTACCAACCCTTCGTACGCTGATTCCCTCAGTGTTGCTGTCTGCTTACCCAGAGAAGAAGTCTTACATGTGGAGGTTGTGACAGAAAAATGGAACATTTCTGTAGGTTTTAGAAAGGAAACTCGTCTCTCTAAAGCTAGCTATTTAGGCTCAGGTAAATAATCCATAATACCTCGGATATCCTCCAGGATATTGTTTTTCTTGTACTTTTTATGTCCCTCAGCAGGGAAAGTGCTTGAATCCCTGAAGTGGAAATTCAAGTAATTGTTGCCAGGAATTTTGTCTCCTTCTTCCAGCTCATGAATGCTGAAAATGACCGTCACAACTCACTCCTTTTAAGACAGTTTGGTCACCAAGAGTGGAAGTTTTCAATGTGTTGTAGTTAAGACTAACATAGCTGCCAAAAGTATTTACGACATTTTTTTTCTCTGTTATTAGAATAAGCCCATCTATCAGGCTGTTAGCTCATGTGAAAAACGAAATAAAACCTAACCTGGAAAACTCCACATATGCCGTTAAGTGTCAGCCATATGGGTTATTACGACTGATTTCAAAGAATAGATCTCTGATGTCTGATGTGACTCATTGCAGAATGTTATGAAGAGAATGGTGAATGAAAATTTGTACCAAATGTAAGCCTGCAAGAATAATTGTTGAGTAAAAATATCTTACTCCAGTAAATAATATTGGATTAGAAAAGTATATTAGCTTTGGCATGCAGTAGGTTTCCTTTTGGTCTGGATTTTAGTACTTGTCTTGGTGTGATATCTCTCTTGCCTCTACATCACGAGCACAGTTACATATGTGTACAACTCCTGCCCTGGAAAGGTCTACCTATTTTATTTCTACAGAGCACCTGAGCAGAACTTAAACAGTGTTACCGCCACATCTAACTGTAAGAAAGAAATGAGAAATCTAAGACTTAAAAAAAGATTTTGTGTTGTTGGTTGTTGCTGTTTTTTGGTTTCTTTTCTGTCTAATTCTCTGTCTACCACAAAGATTTGTATGTAGCAGCAGGAGACTGTATCCATCAGAAAACAGAAAAAGGGACCTAGCTTTGAAGTGGCTTAGTGTGCATCTGCAAGTAGTAACAGGGATTTAGCATATTGACAGCCACTGCACTTGGCGCATTGTACCATGTTTATCCACTCGAACCAGGGCAGCAGGCTCAGCCTAGCAAAATCCCTCCCGGTGAGAGCTACCCGTAAATAGCACCAATTTACACAAAGTCTTCCTATAGGGACATATGTTTGATCTTTTGGGGCTGCAATATATTGGGCTTCTCCTTTAGCATTTTTGCCATGCATTTCAGTGAGCACACTCCAGTCTGTACGGGACTCCTTAACGGAAAGGGCTGTCTGCCCTGCACTCGTGGGAAGCTGAGGACCCCCATCAGCGACTGCGTATGTGAAATGCTTAGATCAGTCCATCCACTGTTTTGGACAGTGGAGCCTCATACGGGCATGAGATGAGCAGAAGACCTCTATAAACAAACTTTTACCCAGAGAAGGCACCAGAAGCTGAAGAAATAGTTCATGTTACATACAATTAGAAGGAAAAAGGAGAGGGCTCAACTGGACTGCTGCACTCAGCTGGCTTTTAATAACACTATCTCCCTGTGGAGGCAAGTGGTTTTGAACCAGAAGTATGAACACTCAGGAGTAACAGTCTAACACATACAGGTTTAACAGGTCCCCAATACCTGGAGGAAGGAAGTCACCTACTCAAGCTAAGCAAGAAAGAGATCTCTGTGGGGCAGATAGATGAGACCAGCCAGAGACATTCATTGGCACGCTGCCCTTCTTATGTGTAAACTCGTTGCTCTGTATCATTACAATGGGGTGTCAGAAGGCAGAATATTAAGGTAGGACTCTGTCCAGTGGAGACATGGCAGTAGTTCCTCCTTAAAGCATGGTACTGAGATGAAGGAAGTTACCAGAGGAGCTTCTCAGATGCTGTCAGGCTTCATATATGCTGTAGCTTTTGGAAAGTAGCCAGATACCTTGGCCTGCTGTTACTTGTGAACTGGAACTTGAGTTGAGAGCACTGAAAATCATCAACAAATCCTTTGCCAAAGTACATTTTCCTTGCTACCTGTGTCACTGGAGGATGGCATGAGAGCCAATTTGGGTAACAGGTGACATGCTGCAGTCTGTGTAAGGACACCTGCTTTGTTGTTGCAGCCTTCTGTAGTAGGTATGAGGACAAACTGGGGGATCATGTGCCCAGATTGGAAGGTCATTTTTGTGCATAGACCAGGCTCAGGTAGCCAAGGTTTAATCCAGAGCAGAACTAAGAAACGACAAATTTTTCTGACAACCAGGCCATAACATTTCTATGAAGGGCTTCAAAGAATTATGAAAATGTGATAATCAATAAAAGGTGTATTTTTCAATTTTTAGAGTTTCTGTGTTATGAGAAAGAAATTACTGTAGCTTGGTTTCAGGAGCCTCTCTGAGGAATGAAATTCTGTGCCACACTTTCTGGATTCCACCCTGAGTATCACAAGTGATATTCCCTGTCTACTTCGTAATGGTTTAGGGAGCTTGGAGATGGGAGGATGTGGTAGCCTGGGACAGCAGAACACTCCTACTGCTGCAGTGAAACTTTAGCGTAGAACTCGCTACAAGGATGACATTGCTCCAGCCCTCTGATGCCATATATATTCACCAGTGTTAGGAGGTAGTTTTTCTGTCTCTGGATATGTATGCAAATTAATGGAATTAATTACTTAATGGAATTACTAAAGGCAAAATAGTGAGTCACAAAGGATTGTGCTTTTCCTGGACTGGGAGCTCTCTGGAAAGGTCACAGTTGTCATTCTACCTCAGGGGAGAAGAAATGAAGCAAGAGCTAAGCATCTTTCCAACAGACACAAGGCTTTACAGCTTTCCTTTCTTTCCAGAAAAGGAAAGCCTGAATCCTCTTTTCAGGGACACTGAAAAGTCTTATGTGTACCACTCACTTTAAACAAGGAACTTGTTTCTTTGAAAAAAATCAGGCTACCACACAAATGAGTCCATTGCAAGAGACAGTGCCAGGAAAAGCATGCTGCCACATGTTCACTCCTCAGTTGCAGTTCCACTCTGATCCAGTGCATGTAAGCATTTGTAGTTTTGTGTTACTCATGCTCACAATATATATTACAGCATGTGCTGCTATAAATCAGCATTCATATGCCTTGTTTTCATTTTCTTTCCCTGAAGTCCCAGCTGGAGCCCATGCAGACACTAGAGCTAGAATGGTATTTCAGCTTCACTGACAGTGACAAAGGGAGAAAGGCTGTTTCCTTATCCTGAAAGAAGGCTACAACAGGTATTTTTCAACTGCACTCCCTGGCTGCTGTTATAGTGCAGAGGAAAAGGGAGGCAAGAAGATGGGGATGAACATTCAGCATGCTGGCTAGCAGAAGTCCTTTGTTACAGGAACATTAGTGTTTCACGTTTTCCATGTTATGAAGAAGAACCCAACTTTACGGCTTTCTCCTAAGATACCAGTCACATCTTTTATAACCATAGCAACAATGATTACTTACTTCAACTAAATATGCCCTCACTAGTCATTTTGTCTTTTGTCAGTTTCTGAATTTCCTTCAGCAACAACTTGAAGCCATGAACAACCTTTGTATAACCGTAGTAATGAGGATTCTTCAGCAGAATGAGGACCCCAAGCAGTCTCATTAAGTCTTAAGGTGGCCAAGGCCATCCTAGCCTCTAAATTATCCCCAAGCATTTATTTCCACATTCTCTTACTCATAACATTCCTAGAGATACTGAGGTGGGAAAAGCCTCCATAACAGAAGCAATGCAAACAGCTCGATCTAACTGTTCTTTAGAGAAGATTTTGGGACTTCGACAGACCAAGAGCTGTGGTCTTCTAGCATTATAACAACTTGCAAATTCAACACTGTGTAACTTTAATGGCTTTGAAAACTTAAACTTTGTGATTTTTATGGCTGAAAACTGTAAGATTGTTTTGCAGTGCAACGCTTCTACTCAAAGACTTCAGGCTCAGCCTTAGGCTGAGTACTAGATGCAAAAAGGGCCATTTTCCACTGAACTTTATTTTAATGTAAAGATAATGCAAGCTGCAGATGCAAAAGGATGGCAAGCTGCATGGTAAGACTACACCCAAACATTGCTTGAGGGAATTTAAGTCAGCTGTAGATGATTTCTGTCTTTCTTACTGCATGGACTTCAGTAGAAAAAAGTCAGAGGACTTTGGAAAGGCTCCCAAACACTCCAAGTCAGTAGCTGCATCTGCAATGTATTGACTAATGTATATCAGCATGGTCTGGACTGTTCATAAAAAACAAAATTCTGTAATTTCAGTAATGGAAATATCACAGTTATAAATTTAGAGTATCAGGTTGTTGATCTCACGTTGCCTTCCTTCCTTATTTCTTCAGATAATTGTTTATACAACAGTGAAGGTTCATACTTGGCGGTGGGAGATTCAGACTTGACATTAGGAAACATTTATTTGCTGAGAGGGTAGTCAAGCACGGAACAGGCTTCCTAGAGAGATGGTTGATGATCTGTGCCTGTCGATGCTTAATAGGAATTTGGAAAATGCCTTTAATAATGTTCTTTAAATTTTGGTCAGCCCTGAAGTGATCAGATAGCTGGAACAGGTGATGGTTTAGGTCCCTTCCAACAATTGTATTGTATTGTATTGTATTGTATTGTATTGTATTGTATTGTATTGTATTGTATTCTATTCTATTCTATTCTATTCTATTGAAATTATATCTGGGTTTTATTTTTGCCTGCTTTAATGTTTTTCTTCACAGCCAAGTTTTAAAATCTTAATTGAATAAGATTATATATATATAACTGAAGAATTTTGAGACTAAAAAAGACAATTAACACCCAAACTCATGCAAAAATGAAAAATTAAAAGACACAAGTAGTTGTTTCTCAAAAATATGGAAATCTACTTGAAAATTTAATCAGAAATTTTGAAGTTTGACAAATAGAAGTAATTCTAAAAGGCTTTATACCTTGAGGTATAGAATAATTTTTAAAATTAAGAACCTTTCATAAACCCTGTATGATTTTGTCAGAAACAAAAGTTCGAGGTAGCTTTTAAATATAGAATAGTTGAAATGACTATCTAGGTTCTCTTATCCAGTACCCTTTAACAGAATATTGTCAATAAACAATATGCTATATTTGATATGTAAATGTTTGTCTCTTGAAAGGGACAAGGTTCATGTGGTTTGAAAAGATCTGAGAGGAAGGAAGTAGCATGAAGTTGTATCACTCTTTCAAAGACATAAGTACAGTGACACGTCTTGAACATGACATTTACAGTGCTATCTCCCCATTCTTCCATTTTCTCTGAGGACATGCTCGTCTCACCTGCGGTGCTATTCGAAGCAATCCCTGCCATTTACTGTCACAGAGCCTCACCTGAAAGTTATTTGGGAAGTGCATGTTGGTGGGGCTACAGGGAGATGCCAACAATTAAATAGTGTGGAGAAGTTTGCTTCCACAGAAATAGCCTAAGGCCCCAGGATGGGCCACTGGCTCTGCCACAGATCTGTCTTTCCAGGGTAATGAGAAATTGAGACTCAAGCACATTTCCCTACGAAAGAAAACCATGGACCTGATTTCCAAATTTTCTGTACCATACCTAGTGATTCACACTAGCGTACAGGAACCAGTCAACATGTCGTACATTTATGTGAGGTATATTTATTCTCTTCCACACTTAGATTTGAGTTTGGTTTACATTTCTTCATTCCCATGTTATCTTTTTATGCATATTAATTGCACTGTGAGACATGAAATTTGGTGAAAACGGAGTATAACTGGTCGGAAAGGAAAAACATTGAACCAAACTACTTTCAGAAATGTTTATAGCACGTGGAAGTGTGCATAACAATGTTCTAATTAACGGTTAATTTCAAAGGAGATAGTCAGGGAAACACTGTAAATGCTGAGGAAGTATTTCAAGTACATTAACCCATTATGACAGCTCGTTTTAATACTAGAGCTTTGGAAATTAATCTGTGAGTTAAAATTCAGGAATTTTAGTAGGGGCATGATGAAGTGGCTATCACCAGAAGAATATAATAAAAGATGCATTAGCTATATTCCATACTGACTATTCAAGAGAAATTGTGAAAAGACTACGCAGAGTTTTGATTAAGAACTGCCAGATTTGCTCTACAGACAGCAGTAACTTTCAGTAAGAAACATGAACTTCAGCTTTTGGCTTGAAAACACATTTACGTATATTTTGACTACTTTGTAGGTATGTGTGTGTGTACAGCAGAGGATCTTAGAAACAGCAGACAAATAGATACGGATTAGAAGTTGGGACATTTTTTGTGAAGTAACAGGCTGTACTCTCATTTTCTTTCAATAATGGGAATCTTCATTCATTACTGCTATTTCATTGACAGCAAAGTATCCTCAATTCAGAGCACACATGTTTTGCAAAGGAAATTCAAGAGAGGGAAGATACATGAAAACTCTTTCTTCCCCTTTCTTACTGGCACGAGCTCTTCATGTAGTTTGAAAGGTCAACAGTCTATTTTCCTAGCACAGGTCATGCTTGAACTTATTTTCTTAGAAATAAAGAATTTGATCTATTTTTTGAGATAAACACATGCGCACATACAAGTCTGAAGCTGACTGGATGAGTTATCTCCATTTAAAAAGAAGTAAAAGTGCCACACACCAAGGATGCTCATCAGGAATAAGCAATGTATGTTATGTATTAAGCAAAATACAAAGATTGCAACTGCAGATTAGCAATTCTGCTTGAGACAGGAAGGTTTTGTGTTTTTTTGGGTGAAGGAACAAAATGTCAGATAACTTGCAGAGGGAAGAAAAATGGACCAAAAAATTCCAGTGATGTCAACAAGGACCTTGTGAATGAGTGAAGAAACTTATGAGGAAAATACTAGGCCAAAGTCTGGTGATACTGCTGTGATTCACTAGATCAAAGAAGCTGCAAAAATTTTGCTTGAGGTATAGAGTAATTATAGGGTTAAATGACTACTATGTAGTTGCACTCTGTGTATTTTAAACTGATATTTATGTTTCTGCTGACCTGTTGGTGTTGTTGATGTTTCGGTTTGTGCTTTCATGTGTGAAATTTGAGATCTAAAACCTTTCCATAACAGGAATGCTATCTCTGCTACCAGACCATTCACTGGACTACCATACCAGTGCTTTCCCTATCATTTGAGTTTTTTGGCATTTCCAGAGTAAGTGTTTTGGCCCATGCTTGGAGTACAGTGTAGATTTCACTATGTTTCTAGAGCCATTATGGTCATCACCTCAACTGGAAAAACAGACCTTAAAAAAAACAAAATCCGTTTTCAGGAGAGGATTTTAAAGTTGCCACTGGAATTTAACTGGCCAACTCCTACACGTCTTCACAACTTCATTTATGCCTTTTTGAATATTTTCCCCTAAATTTACATTTTTTGAAAGTGTAGAGCCAAAAATACAAGGAGAAGTATGAGTGTATTGTGATGAGCCAATTCTCTGTAGATTGAATGTCCATGGACAACAGCCTGCAGTTGCTAATTTACTTCATTACTAGTAGTAAAAAAGTGGTATTACAGAATCAACTAAAAAATATTCCATGGGTACAGAACCGTGTGTGATACCAAACACCTGATCTCAATTACTGATGGGGGATATTCATTTCTAAAAATAAATGTCTTAAGGATGAAGAACAAAATAGATATTCTTTAAAGGAAGTAAAATATTTTATATGATTAATAATAAACATACTGACAGGAATGTAAGAGGAATAGTAACAATGTTTCAATGATCCATGGAAAGAAGCATTCTGACACTATCATGGTTACAGTCATTCGACAAGCTACTGTAAGAATTAATATTTCTCTCCTTGCACCACCAGCTGTTTATAGGGTCAACAGTGTGAGCAATATTTTTTGTGCTGTTACTCCTCAATGTACTGAATCTTGAATGCAATGCATCTAGAAATAGAATTTCAACACAAAAACCCCTGATTGACTAGAGCCAGAATGTCATTTTCATAAGTACTCTACTCTTGTGAATGCACAGAGTGCATATTTTTACTTGCAAATTGCTTCAGCAGAGTACCAAAGTTTTATATGTATGAGCATACCCTGTCATGTTTTGCTGCTCATTCTGTTGTTATATTCTTAACAAAGGAAGAGATTGCAAATTGCAAATCCTCTGGTTGATCTGAGAGAAATCAGCTCTGAATACAACTTAGAATACAAGTTAGAAGAACCACACCTAAAATTTATGATAGAAAGCTTCAAGCACTGTTCTGAGAAAGAGTATTTTCAATAAATTTCACAGACCAAATGAAGTATGCAGTGCACACCCGCCTCTCAGGATTAATTCTCAGGTTACTGTGAGCTTGGAAAATTGCTATTTCTTGACCTAAAAGGAGGTTAAAACACTTTCACTGGAAATTGATTCACTTTAAAGTATTTAGCACTGTTCATATTTTGTAGAAGTATATATGACAGGGCTGGTTTCAATTGGTACTTTATGTAGCAGTTGTGGGAAGCCCATCATACACAGAAAGAAATTTGAATGAGTGTTTAACAAGACGGGCCATTTCGTTACTTTTCTTCTGAAATGCTAGTTGAAAGAGAGGTTGAAAAGTACAGATGTGCTGCATGTCTTGTGTCGGTGTACATGACTGTGACACAAGGAGAAAGAAAGCAAGTGTTACAAAACCCCTTTGCTATTAACCTTGCCCTTTAAATAAACATCATATTCAAAATCATCAAATACTATTGCATGCTGCAAAACATAGGATGCATCTTTACTCTTCATGCTATAGTTCCAGTGAAACCATGGTTGGATCAGGACATTTTTGAGTTGAAGTGATATATCACAGACTCAGAATAAAGTCTGGAGGAAATAAATGAAAAATTTAGACCACACCTTCACCAAAGGCAAGAACATTAAACATACAGCATTCTTTAAAAATGTTTTCGTAACCTTAACCTCCGCTGACAGAAATGACCATCTGTGTCGTGGCATTGTCAATGGAAATATTCAAAGGTGTGCAGAGAAAATTAACTGTCACAACTAGAAGCAGAATTGGACTATATAAATCCTCTGCAACGTCGTACCTGACTTAAAGAAGGTGAAACACAGACTCAATTACACCCACACATCCCTTGACTTGCAAAACATAGTATCCATTGCCATTTTACAGGGAGGGTAAAGGTAATAGAAAATGGGCCTTGCAATACAAAATTTTTCATGTCATGAACTGTTCTAATACCTGTCTGTTCCCATGGCTACCTTTACATGAAGAAACAATTTGGTGCAATAGGAAAGTATTGAATTTGGAATAGGTTGCCCAGAGAAGCTATGGAGTCTCTACCTTCGGAGGTTTTCAAACCTTGGCTTGGGCAGCCCTGAGAAGCCTAATCTTAATTCGTTGCTGAATCTGGTCTGGGCAGGAGGCTGGATTTAGAAACCTCCCTTCCCACTCAAGTGATTATCTGATTAGGAGACTGGAGCAGCTTGTGCTGAGAGCCTGGCATCTGTACTGTGTCCTCATTGTAGGTCTTCTTTCAGATCATATTTGATTCTGTCTGCTGGACCAAATGTTTCTATTAGAGATACGGTTTAAGGCTGTGTAAGGTTCCTTTACAGTCTTGGACCCTTGTGGGTGGTTGGGTACTTTTGGTGAATGTCTGGAGCAGAGATTTAGTGTTAGTGTCCTCCAAAAGGAAGCTTTTTCACAAAAATGAACCATTGCACAGTCACTAGCTCCATAAAGGGAATCACTTCAAAACAATACTTTTCCTCTGAAACAAAGTACTAAAGTAGACACAAGCCATGTCTATCAAAATAAAACTGAAAATTTTGCACTTAGTACCCTGGTGGGCTTCTGCTGTCTGTCTTCCTCACTCCAGTCAGGAATGATCTTATGGAAGTCTTCCTCTCAGCCTAGGAGTACTGTGTAATTTGAGGTAGACTCTTTGGAAGGACAAGCAGTTTACTAAACTTTGGATTTGATGCAATAACAAGATTTGACTGGAAAACTATGCATTAGTTATAATTAAATTTTAGCTGTGAATTAGAGGTGTTTTTGTTATTATTTATTATCAAGAAGAGAAGCACGAAACTTAAAATTATATCACAGAACTCTATTCTTCCATTTGGACCTGTAATTTTCTTGTCGTTCTTCCTCAGTCCCTGAGCACTGACTGACAGGGAGATTTTTGTTATTCTAGTATAACTTAAATAATTTTCTGAACACTTAGAAATGAAGTGATAATCATCCATCCTACTCGTGTACTCCTGAAACATCTGAGACATAATCAAAGTACAAAAGAGAAAAAATCTTCCCTACACTAGAACCAGAGTTGGGAATCGCTTTGCTACAAACAGGGACTTTTTAAAATAGTCTTGCTTTGAAATGGAGAAGAAGAAAGGCAGATACAGTTGTTCAAACTGCCACTTGGTAGAAGAGTCATTATCTGCAGCAGCAGAGATTTGGCTGTATCTTGTACTAGAGAAGGCTTGAAAAAAAGATATTCTGCACCAATTCTTTAAAATTCAACCAAACTTTTTTTCTCTTTCCTTTGTGTTCCCATTCAAGTTTTTTAGTACGAGCCACAATTTCCAACTTTCAGTGGGGATGCTGCAGTCATTTAATCTGGCCTCCTGTCTCATATAAACTATCAAACCTCACCCGATAATTACTGTGGCAACTCCAGAGACACAAGAAAGCTCCATATATGCTCTAAAGATATTCATTGCCATAAGCATGGGAAACAAAAGAATGCATGAATCAGCTGGAATGAGGTGGAAAGTGCACGAAGGTGACAGAGAAATTATAGCTATACCCACCCCATGCTGGTTCTAAATCAAATGCATTACTTCAATAAGAAAGAATGTTCTGGAAATCTAAAAAACATGGTCAAGACTTTGCAGGCCTTCATTTTATCCCATGAGCCTGAAGTACTCACAAATACATGATGGTCTATGCAAAGAACCAATAAAAAAGGAAGACCAATAGCAATACTCGCTGTTGTGGGTTGACCCTGGCTGGATGCCAGCTGACCACCAAAGCTGCTCTATCAATCCCCCTTCCTCAGCTGAACAGAGGAGAGAAAACGTAACGTAAGCCTTGTGGGTCAAGATAAGGGTGGGGAGGGATCCCTCAGCAGCTACCGTCATGGGCAAAACAGACTTGACTTGGGGAAATTAACTTAATCTGTTGCCAACCAAATCAGAGTATGATAATGAGACAAAACCCCAATTCTTAAAACTTCTTCCCCCCACATCCTCCCTTCTTCCTGGGATTAACTTCATGCCCGATTTCTGTACCTCCTCCTCCCGAGCAGTGCAGGGGGATGGGGAATGGGGATTGCAGTCACGGTGCGCATGCTCATCACATGTTGTCTCTGCCGCTCCTTCCTCCTCACCGTCTTACCCTGTTTCAGCACGGGGACCCTCGCATGGGAGACAGTCCTCCGTGAACTTTTCTAGAGAGGGTCCTTCTCCTTCCAATGGGCTACAGTTTTTCAAGAACTGTTCCAGCGTGGGTGTTTTCCATGGGTTGCAGTCCTTCAGGAATGGATTGCTCCAGCGTGGGTCCCCCAGAGTCTCACAAACCTTGCCAGCAAACCTGCTTCAGTGTGGGCTTCTCTCTCCATGGGTTCACAGGTCCTGGCAGGAGCCTGCTCCAGAGTGAGGTCTCCATGGGGTCACAGCCTCCTTTGGGAGGCAGCTCTGCTGTGGGATCCTCCATGGGTTGCGGGTGGAGATCTGCTCCACCATGGACCTCCATGGGCTGCAGTAGGACAGCCTGCCTCACGATAATCTTCCTCAGGAGCTACAGAGGAATTTGCTCCAGCACCTGGACCACCTCCTCCACCTCTTTCTTCACTGACCTTGGTGTCAGCAAGGCTACTTGTCTCACATATTTTCACTCCTTTCTTTCTGGCTGCTGTTCCGCAGCAGGTTTTTCTCCCCTTCTGAAATAAGTTATCATAAAGGCACTACCACTGTCATTTGCGGGATTGGTCTCAGCCAATAGTGGGTTTGTCTTGGAGCCAGCTGGCATTGGCTCTATTGGACACGGTGGTAGCTTCTAGCAGCTTCTCACAGAAGCCACTCCTATGACCTCCCTGCTCCTAAAACTTTGCTGCACAAACCCAATACACTTGCATGTAATATGTGCACTGTATTCAAAGACAAAGCAGAATGATGAGTGGGTGAAGTTCTTTGTGTCACCTCTGAAAAGGTGTATTTCCCCAACCAACCTATGTGAGATTGCTTCTGCACACAATTTAAAAAAGCACAGCATTAGTCTGGCTACTGTGATTTCTCACAAACAGCAGTTGCTGTGCAAAGTTCTCCTTCCTTTTCCTGAAGGTTGATATTTTTTCTCATTCCTTGTGTATCAGCTTTGGAAACTTTGCATTGCCTTGTATTGACAGTACTCTAGAGGCATCTCCAAAGACACAAATGCAGGTAGTACTTCAGATATTTTTTAAAAAAAACAAATTGCTCCTTTCCAGGAAATCTGCTTTGTCATTGCAAATAATGAGTGCCAGACAGTCACAGCATTGTCACATGAAGTGAGGTACTAATAATTCTGATGGCTCACAACTGGTAGTTTCCTAAGACAAAGATCTCTTAATACACTTCATTGTTTTGGATCATTACCAGGCTGGTTGGAAAGTCTGCCACAGTTTTCTCCCTCTCTTAAAAAGTCATAGTGAGACTTCTATAAACTTCTGTTCTGAGCCTGTTCAACTCCTGAGTTACTTGATAATTTGGTTGTTTTATTACAAATTTTAGGTGTTTCAGGCACAAAAATAGACTGTGTTTCTGAAAGTACTGGTAAACAGAGCGGCCGCAAACAAGATCCAAGACTGCAGACTGCTTCTGAGGAGCTGGCACAAAGGCCTTTGTTCAACAAGGAGTAGAGTATCCCTCTGAGCTTGTGCTTTTGGATGCCTCTATTTACTTTGGTTGGATGTGTACACACTCCAAGTACGCAAGTACTGAAGACCCACAATGAACTGCAACCTAAATGAAGAGTCGTGAATTAATGATGCAATGTTAGGCTTTTTAACAAGAATTTTCTGTGACAATAATTGCTCAAAATATTTGATGCTAATCCCATCTGTTCTATGGCCAGTGACAAATGCTCTGGGTCAGCCACCTTACTCTGGGTGATTTAGGGTGCAATCTTCTGTTTAAACAATCCAGGTAATTCTGTATCTTGACATCTGACTTCAAAGAGCTTCATTTTCCTTTAATTTGTTCCATATCGTTTGTGACTAGAAAAAAATGCGTGAAATGTTCAGAACCTTTGGGGAGCGTAAGACAGTGTAGTCGCAGTACCAGCTTCAGCAGTTTTAGAAGGTACTTAAAAACTACAATCTAGGAAGCAAGATTATGTTTAATAGCTGTTGGATTAAAATACCATTGTGTATTTAGGACAAGATTTTGATTGAATTTGCTCTGGCTTTACAGCTCCTCAGCTCAGTTGATTTACTACTTATTTAGACTTGCGGAAGTGAAAGAAGAAATCTAATTCTTAATGGATCACTAAATGTTGGTGTTTTGGTTTCGGCTGCCGCCCGCAACAAAAGCGCCACGCGGCCGCCCCTCCCCCCGCCGGCGTGCGGAGGAGAATGAAAAGAAACAGGCAGAAACTGGTGGGTCGGGATAAGGGCAGTTTAACAGAACAGCAAAC
>Ga0065711_1003178_pt1 | contig 30485 bp, 9 predicted proteins | sample Hoacrofraction12_FD_59098 | JGI IMG/M metagenome (GOLD analysis project Ga0065711, IMG submission 59098) | Hoatzin crop microbial communities from Cojedes, Venezuela - Epithelial fraction 12 v2 (version 2) | ecosystem: Host-associated > Birds > Digestive system > Esophagus > Crop | place... | reverse complement strand
GGGGGGATGTCATGTGGGGGGGCCCCGCACGCGCTGAGGGGCGCGGGGACAGCGGGCGTCGCCGTGGCGGTGCTGCCCTGGGTCCTGCGGGCTGAAGGCAGCGGCGGGGGCGTGAGGACTGAGCCGGGGAACTGTGGTGTTGCCCCACTCTTCCCGCCATTTCTGTCGCAAGAGCTTCTAAAGCTAGAGACGGCGGCTCTGCCTTTGTGTTCAGGTAATGGAAAAGAAAGGGGTTTTGCTAGAAGCTGTCCGAGGGTCTGGGGAGGGAGTGCAAAGCCCTGGAGCTAGCTGGGTCCGGGCAGACCTGCCTTGGGGGAGCTGCCCTGCCAGGACAGCCAGTAGACAGACATTTACTTGCAGCCTTATTTTTCTTTTTTGTCTCAGTCAGGTAGTGGTTTAGTTTGGGATTTGTTTTCTGTAAAGGGACTAAGGTTTTGGTTCATGTTCTAATATAACTTCAGGTGGTTTTGTTCTGCCCTTGGAAAAGCCTTTCTCTCAAATGATGCAGAGTCTGACACTACATACTGCAATGTTTTATTCATCTGGTGTGTTTAGGTGGGGCCGGTTAGCTAAAAAGTGTGTTGATTGCATCCTTGCTATTCGGACCCACGCATAAATTATGAGAAAATTCCTTACAACATATGCAATTAGTTCTCATGTTCATGATACTCTCAGAGATTCCAGAGCTGAGTTTATGGTTTATAAATATGTATTCTTATGTATTGTATCCATATGTTACACGTGACATCTTTGGACAAACATAGTGTTTAGGCTGCTAGTTGGTGAAATATAGGCTAAGGTATAGAAAACATCTCTTATGATGTGCTTTATATTATAAACTCTTGACCAGTGCCTACTAGTTTGACTCTCATTAACATTTAAGCTATCTTTAAGAAGAACAAAAAATCCCATATGAAAATGAGAAGTTATGCTGCCACTGGGTGAAAAACATACTCTTCTTATCTAAAGACTTCCATGGATTCTATGCTGCTGTTAAAATTTTCTTTTTTGCTGTACTGTGTAAACTCCTGCTTGAATGAAATAGATTGAATGGGAAACATTTTGCTTTGTGAAGTGTTTGCTAGAATGAGTGTAAAATTGCCCAAAGTATTTTCTTCCCATTTTACTGAGGAAGAAGAAAATAAGTTATGTGATGCTTAGCTAGCTATTAATTACAATCATAAGTAATGAAATACATTAGTTAAGGACTGCACATATGAATTTTGTGTGTTTTAACATGATCCTTCCTGAGCCTTACAACATCAGAAATGGAACACAATGTCCATTTCCAGACAGCCTGATGGGAGGTCAGAATAAACAAGTACTAAAAGATGGTTTATACATGCTTTGTTGCTGTAATCTCCTGGTCCTGTTTTGTATAGGCACACTGATAACTTCCTGAGTGGGAATTGTGGTGAAAGTTCAGCTACTCTTCTCCTTTCAGCCTAGGAGTACTGTAAGAACTTGTTACAAAGAATCTGTGAGAATATTTTCACAGGGCTTCTTGGTATGTTATGCTGAGGCAGAGAGAAATTGATGGAAATATAGAAGTGTAAGTGACTGAAAAAGAAGTGTATGGAAAAAGTAAGGTTCTGGTATAATTTAAAGTCTAATATACGAATCCTGATGCACAGGAGCGCTTTTTAATTTTTTTTTTTTTCTTCAGGAATTTGATGTAACTAGAGCAAAATTCCAGATGTCCTGGGTTTAACAAGAATTACAAAAAATAAATAGAAGATTTTTTTTTAAACTCAAGACTTTTTTAAAACAAAAAATGGCAATATATAGATATATAATATTTTGTTGGTTTTTTGTATGTTTTTGGGAACAGTGTTCTCACAAATGGAACCTTTAGTTAGGAAGTTAGTGTCGTTACATCATCTCTCTCTCTTGAACTGAAGGGTCATGGAAGAAGGCAGCTGATTTCTGCTACTCTAGAATGAAGAAATGTCATGTATATGACTGGACTCTAGGCAGAGTTTTATTTAGTATAAGTAGGTAATATACAATATAGCATTCAGGTGTGATCAGTATTCTTACACTTATGCCCAAATACTTGAATTCTTTAGTAGACGCTGTGAGATATATTTTTCTACTATTCAATAGTGGAAGTTATTAAGTGACAGCAAGGCAGTAAAGCAAAATATATTACTTATTGTCATAGTTTAACCTGGCAACTGGTAACTAAGCACTAGATAGCCACTTGCTCTCCCCTCCCCTGCTACTCCAGCGGGATGGGCAGGAGAAACGGACAAAACAAGAAACTCATGAAATACTGATACTAATAATTATAATAATGCATATCCAAACTATAAACATTACAGTTTTTCTCATGACCTGAGAACTGATTGACAGTCAGTCCCCGGGTAACAATCACAAAACCTGTAAATCGTGAATTCTGCTGAATTCCTGAATAAGTTTTAAGTCCTGGACAAGAGAGAATTCAAACTCACAGAAACGAGAAAGCAGATACCTCCTGCCCCCCGGCCAACCCCCATTCATAAACTGAGCATGACGTCATTGGTATGGAAGATTTCCCCTGGCCAGTGGGCTAGCTGCCTGGCTGTGCTCCCTCCCAGCTCCTTCGTGCCTGCTCATTAGCTGAACATGGGAGGCTGGAAAAAGTCCTTGATTTCTCAGGAACAGCTAAAAACATCAGTGTTATCAACATTCTTCTGGTGCTAAATCCAAAACACAGCAACTAGTGGGAGGATAATTATTCCAGCTGAAACCAGGACATGTATGAAAGAGGTGATCTTGGCAATTGCCATTTCAAAGGATTTGACACAAGTGACTAAAATCAGATTTCCTTTCATTTTTAAATGAATAAAATGTGTTTTAAGTTGAAATACATCCAATGATCACATATGTGGTTTCACATAATTTTGTGTTGTGATATTGCATCCTCTTGCCAGTGGCTCATGGATGACTTTTCTTTTGTTTGCTTTAGCAGAGATTTAATTTTCAGATTTGAGTAATGAACAGTATTTTCAAGTAATAAAACTAGAGCAATATTCAATTGATTTATAAAGTGTATTAATGTTTACAAACACACAAATAAAACACTGAGAAAATGATGTTATGAATCGTACTATCAATAACTTGACTTTTTTGTACATTTTTAAAGTTGGTCCTCAAATTTTAGTGAAAGTATATTTGAATTTGTAGAGCAATGTTATGTTAGCTTTGGAGTTGTAACATTCAGCAGCTTTGTAGAGGGTTTGTGTGTTGTGGTGTTGTGGTTTGTTTTTTTTTTTTTCCATTTGTTCAGGTATCCCAGTGTTTCTTTCTAAGAAAATGGAAATAGACATGCTTATCAGGGAGATCTTCACCTTTTTTCCAAGATTTCAGTTCTCAGCCTTCAGCTTTGTATGCGGCTCTGGTGCATATCAGGACTATATTTCCAAGTGTTACTGGTATATAAATAAATGTGATACTGCATATTCTCACAGTTTTTCTGAAATAAATTACAGGATATTTTAAAAATATTTGCTGAGTGGTTGCTAGATGCATTTTTCCAATCATGGACTGTACTTACTATTTTAGTAAAAAAGAGACTTGAGCTTTACAGGGATTCATTTGGAAAAATTCAAAGAAATTACTCTTTATGCCACATATATCAATGCGATTGAATTCGATTTGTCCATTCAGCATGCTCACCGCCTGTTGTATATTTATAGTTCTGTTCATTGTTTCCAGCATCTTGATACAAGTTTTAACGAGCAGCCTTCCTGTTAGATGCAGATTAATATTGGGAATGTAGTATTCTGTTTCAGTAAGAACGTATCAATTTCTTGTTTTCCACACTTTTTATTTCTTCAGATGAAGAGTATTTCTTACCCTCTGTGATGGAAAAGTAAAAAAAAAAACAACCCTGAGAAAACTCTAGTTCTAAAGCAGTGAAGACTGAATCAGGAGAGTGTGGAACTGTATGCAAGTTGTGGCTCACACTTAATTCTTCTGTTGTCTTAAATGGATGTGGGGTGATGTTTTCTCCTGGTGATAAGAATTTCCAGTTTCATTTTGTTCATCACTGGAAAAAAAAATCAAATTAAAGAAACCTCGTTGAAGTCAGTGCCATAACACTAATAAAAAATAGATCAAAGAATAAATCAGTCCCTTAGTGGATTTAGAGTAAAATCATACGAGGGAATGAATTTGAAAGCCTTGATAATAGAACAAATTGTCTGTTTCTCTTTGAGGTAGATCTTTTTCTTTGAATATGATCATGAAATATACTATGTAGGGAGTGGATACTGTGGATACATATTGATGGCTACGAAACAACTTCTGTTTGAAACATTATAGAGTGAAAATGAGTTCAGGTTGGTTGGTATCCTTTGTGCCTGGCCTTAAAAAAATGAGGGGGATTTCTGTCAGGCAACAGGTTTCTGGTGTTTCTTGTTGTCACCAAAAATGGTAAGAAATACTAGTAAAGTCTCTTCCTTTTTAAAAAAGTTAACCACCATCAAAACCAGCCAGGTCCTTAAATGAAACATGGTACGTGTGGTGGCAAAGGATAGGCAGTGCTGTGTTCAGCTATGTTAGTGACTTACAGCAAAAAAAGAAACAACCAAAAAGACAGCTGAAACACCCAAACTAAAAATCTGCAGTACCAAAAAAGATCTTACCGAACAGTTCAGCAGAGGAGGTCTACAAGCTAAAGTTGAAATCCGTATCACCATGAGTCAGAAGTTCACAACCTCTGGCATATAGCACAGAACTACTTAATTATCAATGGACACTTTAGAGGGAGTCTTTGTGAACTGGAATATTTGCAAATAGCTCACTCGTCAGTTAAATAACATTATAATCGTGCTATTGATTGGCAAATAGAGTCCATGTCATGGGCATATTTTGCTCTGAGGAACACTGTTTTGCCACAGGGATTTAAATACTCCTATTTAAGGAGCCCATGGTGGATTAGCAGCAAATGCAAAGGATATTATATTTGAAAAGTGTGGTATAGTAGTTAAATTTGTCCATGTAACTAAAACACGTTCAGGAATATGAAGATAGGAATGGGAGTGATATTTTCAGGATTTCTTCTCTATTACGATTTCAATACTCAGACTTTGATGTAGTTTTGGACTTCAGTGTAATATCCGTAAATTTTTAAAGTAGTCTATAACACTTTTTTCTTAAAACTTAAAATAGCAGTTACAAAATACGACTACAACTTATTTATTCCTGCTTATTTAGTCTAAGTCATATCTGAACCCAGGTATCAATAAATAGTGTTGCTTTTTCATCTGAAGTGGACACCTGGATCCTTTATTACATTTACTACTTTTCTTTGATCCTCTTAAGTAAGAAATAGTGTTGGAGTCCTGTAATAAGCTACAGGAATTCTGACTCAGGTGGGACCACGCAGAGCCTGGTATATAAAGAACAGATTTAGATTCTGCCTTCACATCATGGTCCGTTAGGTAGTGAAAGTTTTTGTATTCTGTCTACTTTTTAAGGTATGATTTGAATAAGGATAGTATTTAAATTATGCGATTACTATTTAGTATATTGGACAAAAAAGCAGGTATATTTGAGTGCATAGATACTCAGATGGAAGAGCAAATCTCAGATTGGTTTTTTCCTCTCCTACCCTCCATCCTGTCCATCTGGGCCGTTTGCCTTCCTAATTACAGAAGTCAGTAGTACAGACATCAGTGTGTTCTTGTGAAAGATGGAAAAGTGGCTTGGCAAGCTGAATGCTGCTACCTTCTGTTAAACTATTTGATTTGTTCTTAATTTTTTTTACCACCTTGAAGGTGTTACTGCGTGCTGGAACTTATGAAAGGTCCTTCAGAATTGGACTACTCTTTAGCATTTGGTACTTTTTTTTGTTTGTTTTGGGGAGGGGGTGCCTCTCTACTCCAGTCATCAAGAAAGCCCGTTTCCACACACTGTACTGTGACCGCCTTTCTGCCTGGGTGCTTTCTCTTTTTCTTTTTATATTTTTATCTTGTCTGTCTTTCTTAGTTCATCTCCTAACTTTTTCCACCATCTGTTACCATTCAAGTGCTCTCTTTTGACAATTTGTCGTAATGTCCTGTTTTGTCTGACTCTGCCATTTCCACCTGTAGTTTCTTTAGCCTTTCCTTTAGCTTTTGGATTTGTATTCATATTGTTTTCCCATTTTGTGGTATGTTTATTTATGATGCATCGGCAAATATGAGAGACATATTAAATATTGTATGTCATTAGAAATACTCTGATTTCGTAAGTGACTAGCAGGATGATGCTTGGTTGCTGGTAAGTGCCTCATGCTCGGTTTCTTTGCGTTGCTGTTGCCATAGTATTCCTATCAGTGCTATAGCACAATTGACAGGCAACATACAGCTATGACTATATAAATAGGTTACTTTCAGAACAGCACTTTACCCGTGGCATAAGATGTTCCACTGTATATCTAAGCAGAAAACTTGAGTCATATTACAGTTTTTTCCCCTTAAAGGTCTACAGCTCCAGAACAGTTTTTAAAGTTTCAAAACTGTTCCTAGAATTGTTTAGAAAGGCAGGTAAAGACCATTTTAAAATAGTGTATTCTACAGAATTTCAAGAATTATAAGTCGTTGTTTATTGTTCTTTGTACTTCAAGACCAGACATTTTTCTGTTAAAACTCTTAACACTACCTATTATGTGACTATACCCTTCAGTAGTTCAGGAAAATCTGTGATGGTAAAAGACATTACAAAAAGTCACGTTAACATTTATCTAACATGGTTTATAATTATGGTGTTGTATGATTTCCATGTTTTAGTCTATTTTTTTAATTTGACACAAAAATACTTCAGTAGAATGACTCAAACTTTATTTCATTTGTAAAAGGTAAATAAAAAATATGCATAGTACTGTAACGTTAAGAAGTTCCACTCCACAGTTTTCCTGACTAACCTCTTTGAGTCCTGCTGTTGTTATTTTATAATCCCTAGAAACTCCATTGCATTTATAACTGGGGTTATAGGAATTCTTATCAGTTATTTTTAATATACATTATCTGCTGGTACTATCACAACTTTCAGAATTGATTCAGGAAAGTTTTTCATGAACCATTTAGACTGTTCGATTTGTGTACTCATCCTCAAATTGCTTTTTAAAACTTGATGGACAAAACACAAACTTTTGTTTAGAGTGTGACTAAAATTCTCTGTATCTTCAAAAGCAGGGGGAGAGAGAGAGGACCAGTGTAGCATTAATAACCTTGTCAATAATTAAAATATTTTTATAGAATAACATTATTTATTTGGAAGATGTATATGCATGACTATAAAACATTTTTATATTATAGTTTATAGGCAGTCCCTACGTCAATATTGTCACAGCAGAATTTGGGAGAGGGACTGGAATTTGGTTTGTATGTGTGGTTGAGCAGGATTTTTTTACTTCCTCCCTTCAGAAATGAACTGTAGGTTTGAAATATTACTCTGTAAACATCAGGACGTGAAGGTTTTTTTTCCCCATTTTGTTGTTTTTCAGTTTAGCTTCTACTAGAGAAGAAAAAGTGGCAGAATAGTGCTTTCCAGTATGCATGGAATGTTCTACCATACTGAAATTTTAGTTTGAGGGGAACATTTAAATATCCAGTCTTCATTGTAACCCATACATTTTTATTGGTGTTTTGCGTGGATACAATGGAAATATATTTATTTTAATGATAGTGGATATAAAAATGTACTTTCCTCAAATAAGAGCTTTCTGCAGGTTGAATGTGTATGAGCAATTACGTTAGTGGGGTGACAACTGCTGGAGATGTATTTACAGAAATATGACAGGTAATAAATAAAATCATAATAGTCAAACTAATATATTTGTACAATATCACCACAGTTCTTTCATTAAACTCATGCTGCTACCATACTGATTATCATTAATGGAAACACTATCTGCTGATGATTTCCTTATTCACGTGTTTAGATTTTAGTATTATAATAGATTTATAAAATGGCAGTTTATAGTACACACTTTCTTCACTCCTGAATGCCTGTTTAGTGTTCTGTTGTGCCTTGTACTGAATTACTAAAGCACTGCAAATAAGTCAGTGAATTACTAAAATACTGCTGGTAATGCGGTAACTATGCAACATAAACCGCATATGCAGTTCTCGCCCATGTCAGCAATCTCATCCAGGTTAATTGAATTACTTCGGTGAGCAATGCCTTTTTTCATAAGTGAAGACTTGCAGGATTGGATTTTTATTTCATGATGCTCCTTTTGTATAATCATAAAGTCAGAAAAATGCTTTACGGTTAAACTATGCTGACATGGAAAGATACACCTTGCAGATCTAGTTGGAATGTTCTTTATCTGTTACTTACTCCCAATCAAAAGCACGTTGCGGAGTTGAAATAGAACAGCAATATTAAGTTCTCCTAATCTGTTTTACTGCAAAATCAAATGTTTTAATTTAAATTACCCTGAAAGTAGTACTGCTGAAAGGCAGTAGCTAACAGGTGAAGCCAATTACTGGCTTCAGTAATTTCTTCAAGCACTGCAACTTGGTCTGCAGGAGTAAATCAATCTATGCTATGACAGGGGGATTAAAATCAGAAAAAAAAATTTTTTTACGTGCACAATGAAAATAATGTACATGAGTTAGTACAGGTATATTTGAAAAAGATGCTAAGCTGGAAGAAGCTACAATTTCATTAACTAAAAAAAAGTAATTTTAGATGGAACTCTTCAACATTTACCTTATAGAAATGATGTTCCAGATTATCCTAATTCTGGAAGGGCAAAATTCTGCGAACATTAGGCAAAGCAATATAATCTATACATGGTTTTTCTCTAAAAGTTCTCAGCTGAATGCTGTAGGTACATAGAGATTTGTATGTACCTATGAGTAATCCCATTCTACTTCCACCTTTCTTGAGATTGTTAACAATCTTGAGAGGAGAATATATTGCTATTCAGAAACTAGGCTGAAAACTGCAGGCTTTTTTTCAGCCCAGAACAAATCTGTATATCACTTTAAAGGTATTGGTATCTTGGAGTACTTAGCTCATACGTGAGCAGACATCACCAGATTTAAAATTATACGAAATTTCTTACAGTTCATTCTTCAGGAGGTGTAATAATGTTGTCACGTACCAGAAGATAAATTATTGCTGCATAGTCTGTCTCTTTATTTTTTTTTCTTTTTTTCTCTAAAATTGAAGACAGTAGAAGAAATCTCAATTGTCTTGGACATTAATGACAAGCATCCTTAGAGACTATCTGCCAATATGCTGTGCAGTTGGGGAACTAAAAGGGTTACAAGTTACCCTTCCTGCAAGAAAAGTCTGTTAGACTTAGTTCTGCATCAAAAACTTTTGATGATTTGTTGTTCTCCTTCTGTGTTGGAATTTGTGCACTGCTCTTTAGACGCATAATCCAAATTTCAGTGAGTTAAGTACTAGTATTTATGTTTACTTGCAAAGATCATATCAGATCTTATGACCTTAAAGAACGGAACTGCTGTAGTCGTGTCCCTGTGTTAGACAGATTTCCACCCACTGTTGTCTGAAGTTTACCAGACTCCATCTAGGTAACGTTTTCTTGCCAATTTAAGTTCCTATATTAAAAATAGCCAGATTTCTTTGCAGTTAACAAGTATTACATAATTTTGTTAGTGCACAACTTGGGGGAAAATTAAGACAAATGTTCTTGGTTTCCCGTCTCTGAGCAAGAGGTATAAAAAGACTGGGTTCTTAGCAGACGGTTGCTTGCAAACTTCTTACCTACTTTTTTCTTTGGAAACAAAAATTTGAGGACAATGAGGCAGAGGGTTCAAAGGACAGTCTTGTGTTGGAAATAGGGATTTTTGTATTTATTTGTTCATTCACTCTAATCCAGTTATAAGGTTCTTACCTCAGTGTTTAATAAACAGTATTAAGTAAGAAATTGTGGAAGAAATTTTTTACATTTTATAAAGGATTGTTAAGTCAAATATCACTTTACTAATAGGGTTTTCAAACAGTTCAGGTTGTCTGTATAGGAAAGGTACTCCTTTCATGCCTTTATCACTTCAAGAACACAATATTCTGTAAATTTTTCATGAATTTTTCTTTTTTTCTTTTCCTTTTTCCAGCTACTCTTGGTGTTCTACACGAATACTCATTAGTCATTCTGGAGATGGACTTGCTGTCTGGAACCTACCTCTTGGCAGTCTTATTAGCCTGTATTGTATTTCAATCTGGCGCACAGGAGAAGAATTATACCGTGCGGGAAGAACTGCCTGAAAATGTCCTCATTGGCAATTTGCTCAAGGATCTTAACCTAACACTGGACCCAGATGTGCCCCTTTCCTCGCCGCTACAGTTCAAACTTGTGTATAAGACTGGGGATGTACCCTTAGTACGGGTGGAGGAGAACACTGGTGAGATATTCACAACTGCAAACCGCATAGACCGAGAGAAGCTGTGCTCTGGCATCTTTAGTGAGAATCGCTGCTTTTATGAGGTGGAGGTTGCCGTTTTGCCTGATGAAGTCTTCAGACTGGTCAAGATCAGATTTCTAATAGAGGATATAAATGACAATGCCCCTCTTTTCCCCTCAACAGTTATTAACATCTCTATCCCTGAAAACACAGCAATTAATTCTCGCTATTCTGTCCCATCTGCCATTGATCCAGACATTGGTGTGAATGGTATTCAACATTATGAACTCCTTAAGGTGGGTTTCTTCTATTTTTCTATGTTACTCTTTGTGTTACTGTCTTCCCACAAATGTTGCCAGTCCTCATCAACCCATCAGAAGTCTGAAGCTGTGTGCCATGGTAGTACACTGCAGATACCTGTCTTGAAAAGTTAATCTATACCCTTGAGCGCTTTCTAGTGCATCGTATTTTCACTTTGTGGAAAGCTGTTTATGTGTGCATGTCTGTCTGTGTAACAGTATGATGAAACGTACATGTCTTTATGAACTCTCTACTAGCATTCAAAGTGTTTGTACACTTTGGTGAACAGTCTTCTTGGACTGTTAAAGATGCGGTTTTATTGCCACCAACATGAGAGCACCGAGTGCAATAATATTTTGCACTGGGTTTGTGTCTCCCACTTGCATGACTGTTAAGATTGGAGCAGTAGAACTTAGCCCAGAAGCTTATGTGGTACTCATCTCTATGCTGATGACCTATTGCAGAATGAAAAAGAATCCATTTGTTAAAGCAGCTTTGTGATGTTTGGGCAGGCATAATGCCTGGGCAGGACAGAGTCCAAGATATGCATGAATGCGAGGATAGCAGTGCCAATGGCTCTGCAAAGGCAGATACCTCGTATTCTTGCTTCTTTTACTCTTTCTAGCAAATGACAAAAGAACTGCAGTTAGGGAGCAAAAGAATAATGTGTAAACAGGTGGTGTGTAAGAGCATGTGAATGCTAAATAAAGGATTACTTTCATTTGAGTTTGCTTAAGTAGAGAGTTTAGAATAAGTAACTTATCCTAAAAGTGTTGGGTTATGATGTGGGAAGCTGAAAATGTCTTTACTTCTCGTGATTTGGAATAGGGAACTGTTGGGTGGTTTGACTCTCAGCAACCAATCTGACACCCTCTTTACTGACTGGAAGAATATAGACTATGCAGACCAATATATTGTTTGATTGACTTGATAGCCAATATTCACTGATATTGGTACTTACTAGCAGTTTAGCGAAAATGAAACGCTGCCTCATTTTAACTCTTTTAAATTCCTTACAATCTGAAGTAGTTGTGGCAGCGTGTGTACTAACTAGTGACAAAGACATTAAAGTCTGTTCTGGAAATCTGCAACCCACTGGACACTGCTGGTTAGCTATCATAACATAAAATAAAAAAAAGCCCACAAATGTCTGTCTGCTCTCAGTGTAGCCTAGGAATTTAAAGCTGTTCAAGAACTTACTACAAAGTTGGAGGTCTTTGTAGTAATCTCATTAAAAATTTTAAATTCCTAGGGTAAATTAAGAGCAGACAGATCTACATGTTTGGGTTTTTGGGGTTTTTTTAGATAGCTAACCAGATGCGTCCAGTAGGATGCAGTCTTTATTTGACATTTTAAATGAGAATCTGGGGAATGAGTAACAGCGTATTACATAAATAACAGTAAAAGTAGAAAATAATAAAAAAGCCAGGGCTACAGACAAAATGTGGCAAAATAATAAACAATTTGAATAGAGAAATGTTAGTTAATATATGAGAGAAATGTGCTGTTATTCTGGGAAGAGGAGAAAAAAAACAACAGCAAAATCGGAAGTCCCTGGGATTGAGTGAGCAACAGTTCAGATCACCACAATACCAGTCTTGTTTTGTGAGTTTATTTTTGGACTGTGTGTTCAGAAACAGAATGTAACAGATCAGCAGAATGATAACATATTTGTATCACACAAGTGGGAGCTCATCTAAAATACAAGCAACAGCTCTGTACCAGAAGTAGTGTAGGGCGAAAGGTCTTGTCTAAAGATCTAATGTGAGATGAGATGGTCTGCCAGAGCACCAAGTTTCACAGAGAGATCTGCAAATAATTAAAAAAAATAAAATTGGTATTTGAATTAAGAGAAAAGACATGAAAAAAGACCAGTTACATGTTTATTCAAGTGTCTCTGAGAAACTGCTTTTGACACATAAAGGAAAGCAAGGTGATGTGGATAAACACACAGTGGTATGGACTGAGAGTTCTGAATTCTTGTGCTAGATGTGCCCCAACTAAAATAATTTGTAAAGTCACAGCCCTATGGACAGATCTCCTGAACGAATTAATTGCATTTTTCTCTTGCATGCCGGTTGGTCAGGTACTTTTTGAGTTATAGATTCACTGCCTTTAAATAAGCCAGCAGTTTCACATACCTTAAATTATCTGTAAAACCAAGAAGCAGTTTATGACAGCCAAACACCATTTGGAATAGTAATGTCCAGGTGCCTTTCCACTGGTAGTTTTTACAAAGTTAATACCAGAAGTGATCATGTAAGAAGGGGGAGAAAAAAAGTAGTAGAAACGAAGGATTCTGGTGAGCAGGCAGGGAATGTAGCACATACAAAGGTCCATCTGTCACTGGGGAAGCAGGGGGAGATGAAAAAGGAAGGGAAGTGTTGTGATGCCTGAGAATTCTTCCTGGGTTACACTGAAATACTAGGAGGGAGGGTGACAGGCACACAAGGATGATGTGGCTTGCCGTTTCTCCTAAAACTATCTTCTCATGTGCGTTATCCGATGCTGTTTTCTGGGGTATGCTCTGAAGATACTGATGTCCCCTGTCTTCTGACATGTGTTGACCTTTTCCTTCCTTTTGTAACCAGCATACAGAAAAGTGGGGAAATGGCAGCACATGAAACTGTCTTGCCTTCTAAACAGGACGAGTCTAGCAGGGCTGATCTGACAGTGTTGTGGAGAATTTTGCGAAGCACCAGATACGAGGATGATGGGCAGAGCGGCATACTTGGAGGATGACAGAGGAGTGGGAGATGATAAGATATGCAAGTCACTTTGTAGAAGCACAAAGGCTGATGCTTTAGTATGCACGCAGCAACAGAGTGAAATGTGTTGCTCTACATTTTGGGCAAAGTAATAGCAAATTGACAAGCTGTGCAATGAAGAGAAAGTTCTTCAGTTAAGCTTTTTTAAAAAGTGAAATATATCTGAAGTGTGCTTATCGTCTGTGTGAAGGCAGGCCTATTTTGTCAGAAGATAAAGAGATTTTTACCATAGCAATTTCTAAAAATGAATAAACTTCTCACAACAAACTTAGCTGAATAGTTTATATGTTTTAACATGTTTTCAGCAACTTTGTATCTCTTTGGGAAGGTAACATTCAGGTGTTATTTCCTCACTTTGTTACACTTACCTTACTGCCCCTCTCAAAGTGTGGGAAAAAGTTTGTGTATAATTGTATTCAGTTTCTTTCACAAAGCAGATAATTAAAGATTAAGTCTTTTAACTATAGGGCAGACTTCCATAATATTTTAACCTCCTGCCTCTTTCTAAAAATCCTTTTAAAATAGACGAAAACCAGACCTTCTAAAAAGGTATTCTTGTATTTTGGATTCAGCATTACTCAAGTTTCCTAACACAGGATTTGATATATTTAAAACAAGAGAGTGCGTTGATTACCACTTAAATTAGCATTCATGTATTTTTTGCCCACCTGCATTTTCTCAAAATGTACCTTAATAGAAAATAAGTTATTTATATGTAACTGTTTTATAATACTGCAACTTCAGAACTTTCTAGGTGTCTACGATTCAGCTATACACTGTCTGAAGTGCATAAGCTCTAAAAAGACAACAGTTTTTTTTTTTTTTTTGAAAGGAGGATCCAGACATGTCTTTTGGATAGCTTTTGAATTGTACTTATTGTTTTCTTGTTTAGAAAATGAATTGCAACAATTTGCAACTATGTCCCACCCAGCCAAGGTAATAGCACTAGTAATTGACCAAGAGTTGCTCTGGTGAAAGTTTACAAATATTGAATTATTTAAAAGTAGTGATGCTTTATCATTACATTAAGTCCTTTTGGGGTTTTTGTTTTGGTTTTTTTTTTTTTCCTCCATAGAAAAGAGGGTTTCCAGGAAATGGTCATGCAAGGCATCTTGCTGTTACCCAAAGAAATTGTTGTGGATAGCGTTATAAGGGATCATGTTTCTCTGCTGAGATGCCCAAAGCTGACCATGGATAAGATGGCATTAAGGGTCTGAATGGCAAGTGGTAAACAGTGTTTACTATGAACAAGGCTAGGGAGGGAGAACTTAATTAGATGAGATTTAGAAATAAAAGAAAAAGCATTTAAAAGAAATAGCTCCAAGTCTAGTTTCAGCAGAAAAATGGCGTAACACTGATAGTAGGAGGTGATAGAAGGGGCAGCTAAGACAGACAGTGAAATAGGTCAGAGAAAGAAATAGCCAGATAGGAAAAACAATGATTTTGTCTCAGTTGAGATAACTACTCAAAGTATAAACTGGGATTGATAGGGAAAAGGAGAGATTGGCGTTCATGTACAGAAGTAATGTCAAAACAGCAGGATGCAACTGCAAATTTTAATATGAGATATTGAGAAGCAGTGATTTCTGATTATGCATGAATGTACAAACATTGCTGTTGTGGTTAAACCACAATGGCAGGCAGCTAAACCTGCAGGTCTTTGTTCACCTCTTCAGGGTGTTCACATTGCTGACATACTGATGTACAACGTACACTGTACTGATGTAAAACATACATTGTGTCTGGCAATACCACCAGAGTTAAAAATACTTACATGCTGTTGTTAATTACACTATTTCAGTACACTTATATTTGAGTTCAAAGCAAGCTAATATTTACTATAGCCTGATTAATATACTTAGAATTTACAGGTGTCACAGGCCTCTGCTTTGACTGTGATGATTTTAGTGTGAAGCATTTCTTTGTCCTCCTAGATGTTAAAAAGGGGACCTGTTTCAGAGCAGTTTTTGACTAGAATTACAGCTCAGAGTACTGTAATGGAGAGTCACGTGTACTTCCAAAAGGATTCATATAAGTCCATGTTTTAAATTAAATTCTTTCTATTGATTACTTAGCATTTCTTGTCAACTAGGTATACCATATACATTAGATGTTGCATAGGCACAATATACCCAGCTAGCAGTGGACTCGAGTGAAAGCATAACTCTGTTCTTACAGGAGCACAGCATCTTCTGCTGTGAATTAATCCTGTGTGCTAATAAATTGTTGCATTAATCTGTTGCAGTTTGAGGGGAAATTAAATTAATGTTACTGTTACAGTTCCATTATTCTTACCTATTACCGTAATTTCCCTGTATTTGCTTATCAGAGGCAGGTGGTGCATTCCTTCTAGAATAATATAATCTTTTTGTAGCTGTCAATTCATACCTCTGTTATCTGACAAAATAGATTCTTACTCAGTCTCACAACACGTCAGTCTTGCCTCTGATGAGGATAGTTACCTCTTGCTACTGTAGATCATCTCTTGTGATGTCTTTCAATAGAAGCTTTCCCTTTCTTTCTGATACAGCTTATCAATTCCATGACCCGTGGAAGATGGAGATCACGAATCTTCATCATATTTCAAGCCCACTCTTGCAACTATGTTGGTTTCGAGCCTCAGAGTAGTTATGGATCAACTAACTAATGACACTGTGAAAATCAAGAATGGAATGAGATGTGTTTTATGTAAGATGAAAGCTAGGAAAGTAGTTAAATCAAAATTATAGAGTGAGACTTGATTTGTGGTTAGATCAGAACCAGGAAGTCAGATTGATGAAATTGTTGTTGACAATGATATTGTAAGCAGTGGTACAAATTTGATAGTCAAAAACACTAATGGTGGAGGAGATAAACAAAGCTTTACTATGGCCTGCTTGTGTTTTAATGTTGCACCAATACTGAGTGGTTCAATGCATAGAGAGAAAGGAAAAAAGCATGGTTAATGTCCCTACAAACTCAGGGCACAGTGATACAGACTTGCATTTTCTTAACATAGGTGTTCACGAGATCATCATCACTGTCCCAAGGATTAGCTGCTTGAACCTCTCATTTCTGTCCTTTTTTATGCTTTCATTCCTTCAAGCGGAAGCTGAAGCAGCGACCCTCACTTTTACTCTCAAACCATGTTTGAATGAGGGAGTATCCCACAGCTAGTCACACTGAAATTAATGTGGATGATTCTTCTGTGTAAGCTGCATCAGCGTGAGAGGACAATGAAGTGGTGTATTTGCCCTTTAAATAGGTCACAGAAAGCCTGGGGTGGTTGTTATCAACATCTGCCTTCTGTGAAAAAACTGCTAAGACAGAGCTTTTTCTACATGTAAACAGACATTTATTAATATTGACAGGTCTTACTGAATATTGCAGTTAGACACTAATGAGATTAGGTAAATTCCAACTTCATTACTCTCCCATTATCAAAAATCCTTCATGGATTTATGGTAACCCACTACCAGCAAAGTATTTTTGCACTTTCTAACTTCTTTTGTATTAGCAACCCATTCTAGTAGTCATGTAAGGGACATATGGCTGAATTGTAAAAGATGGCTATTCAAAATCCCAAGAATTTTCATTTTACAGACTTACATAGACTCAGGAAAATACAGCATTCAGATAAGAGATTTCTTGACTTCCTGATAAGACAAGGGCAATAACTTTTCAGTATTTCTTCCTTGTCATTGGAGAAAGGCTAATTGGTCAGTGATATTTCAAGATTCACTGACACTAGAACAAAAATCAATTACTTGCATATTGATGTCCCAGGTAAAAATAGTACTTATGTATTTGAAACTAAAATTGAGAAATAACGGGTTTGTTAAAACAAATCTTTGATTTAACAGTGCTTATATACAAGGTGAAAATAAAATGTATGTTAAAAAAATATTTGAATGTTTGTTTGTTTGTTTTTCTCTCCCACTGACAAGTAGCTTAGACTAAGATTTTGAGTTTCTGCTTGGATGGGGGGATGGCTTGTTTTTCTTACCTCACAGTCCCTTAACTGAATTAGCATAGGGATTTTATTCAGCATAACTTTGCAGGACAGGTTAACTTCCATCTTCATTGTAATGGCTCATACAGATTATAATTCATATATTTGCAGAACCGTACTATGTCTTTCCTGTTTCATGTGCCATCATAGATGGGGAAGGTAATAGATTTAGGGAGCTCAAAAATAGATTTAGGAATTTTTTTGCTCTGGAGTTGCACTCCAGTCAAGCTCTAAGGTCACTCTCTATTGCCTGTAATTTAATAAATATGGAGAGTTGGACATGTTGCATTTCCAAGGTAACTTTTAGCTGCCCTTTGGAAGAGAGAGGTTTTCTAGGAGAGACAGATTGTCTTTTGAATGATGCTGAGTACTTTTTTCATAAGTGCACAGTGGCAGTGGGGAATAGGTCAGAACTGCAACATCTTTCCCTTTCTCTGTTACTGCTATCAGATCAGTGTGTATTTGTTTAATGTTGTAACATAGCTTCAGTTTTTTCACGTGGGTGGTTCCTTCTCATTGTCTGTTGTCTTTTCCACTGAGACATGGAAAATGACCATCTAAGGTGACAAGAATTTCAGCAGTCCCTTGAAGACTTACAAATACTACTTGCTGAGATGGCAAACTTCACAAATAGAAGGTGTTCATAAAACTTACCTTATTTCCTTTAATACACATTTGTAGAGGTTGAAGTGCAGTTGTAGATTTCTGTTAAATCTTGATGCACCTACCTTCCAAGTAATTTAGGATTTTTTTTTTATTTATTATTATTTTTATTATTTTATTTATTATTATTTGTTTTATTTTACTCATGAAGCAATAATGTGCTGCACAGCAGGGCTAGATTTGAATGTTAGTCTTCAGCTACAGGGAAGTTCAGGCATTGGTATAAAAGTTGAATTCTTTGAAAGATTGAGACTCACAGAGTCTAAAACTATTCACAAATGCATAACACTTCCTGCTGATCGTGTGGTTTAGTTAACGTTCCTAGTACCATTGTGCAGAGTTTCAGATGCTGACTCTATAAGCTCTGATTGCGGAAAGAGCCTTTTTCTTCCAGAAACCTGAGATCAGTTGGTTTTCAGTGAAGTAATAACTTGGATACAACAGTTTCAGAGTTAACTTTGTAAGTGTCCTTTACTCTAGAAGTCAGTTTCTGAAAAGTAAGTGTGTTTTCAGAAGTTAACGATTTTTCTTTCACTCAGGCTTTTGTCGGATAGGTACAGTTAGTCCTGATAATAGCTTTGTTTCTGAACTTGTTTTTTGCAACAATCCCCTCCCCCCGCACACTTCTGTTGTTTTTACATGTATACCAACCTGACTTACCCCACACGACTTTTATTTACCCCAGTACCTTCCCATAAAAGAAACCTGTAGTGAGCCTATCCAATAAAGGTTTAGGTGTGCACAGCAAGTATTTGATAAATGCTTTAAAGAGCACATGAAATGACTTAGGACAGGACATATTTAGGTAACCCATTATGTTGTTCTTGAGAGAAGAGAGGGAAAAATCTGTTAGTATTGCAAACTGTAAAAGTTCTTAAATATATCCTAGTATCAAAAATGTGCAGAATTTTCTGGTTACTGGTTTCCTTCTGATATAAAAGATGTTGAAGTAATGAGAAACAGTTCAAATAAAATGGAATAGAGAATTTACCCAGCTTTTAGTTTGGCTGAAAAGTAATTGGCTCCCTACTATCATTTCTGTTGTTTAGGTTAGGTAGTTCTGGATTTGTGGATAGTGTGACAAGAGATGAAAGAAACTATAAAATGAGGTAGAGACTTGCGGGATGCATATGAGTGCTAAGTGACATCCAAAAATCTTCCAAAACTCACCTGCAAATATATGAAAGCGACAAATAACGTTCATTTTAATCTTATTTCCTGTTAGTAATTACAGATGAACCTAGAAGGTGGACTGGGGGAGAAAATATGAATATTTGTAGGCAGGATTCTTATCCCTTACATTCGTCGTTATGCATGGACATGTAGTGAAATATATTTGCTTCTCACTGTTTTCTAATTCCTTAGCTTTAGGAACATAAGGAATTAAAAAAAAAAAAACGCAACACCAAAACTTCACATTACATAGCTCACTTACCTTGGAATCTTTTTACATCACCTTTGCATCATACGACTGTTTTCATTATTTTATGGTGTAGTTCAACATCCACCTTCTTACAAAGCCCTCCCCATTTACTCATTTTTCTTACGATCTAAAATATCAAAGTATGTAATCCTTATGAGAAGGTTTGGTAGTAGAATAAAAATATTGCTCAGTAGTAATTGGTCTAGAGAGATCTGGACAGATAAGTGGTCATCTATGAACACTGTTCTGAAAAAGTCACTGGGTCTGATTTTTAAAGGGGAAAATATCTGATTTGCATTCTTACAGCTGTGAATTAGTGTCTCTAGGTAGATAAAACTCTACTGCTGACTGGTGACAGTGAGTCAAGAGTCAAGGTAATTGCTTCTTGTTGGTTGATACAAGGCTCCTTTAGGGTGGTTTATGGCATTATTACTGTAAAACTGTCAGGTTCCATTATCCTGAATTCCCTTTGGGGGATTGACTGAAGACTGGGGGAGGAAGTCTTGCTTCCAGGCACGGGAAGTTCAGTGAGTTAGGGTGAGGGACAAGTTGGTGTATCTTTTTGCATTCAAGGCTCTGATTTTCACACTAGCTGTCATGAAACAATAATATATAACTTAGCATGTCTCTGTGTGGGAAGGATGAGAGACTCAAGCTGGAAGGCACAAATCTGTCAAATGGAGATCTTCATCTATCTTATATGAATATTATCTTTTCCTGATGTCCAGACAGATCAGTATGTCAACACAGATGTGGTGATGCTTTCTGAGCATAATAGACTACAGATTTCTTTACTTGAAACTAACTATAGACAATACTTAGAAATTAATATTTTCCCAAAATATATTGAATAAGGACTTCAGTTTCATTTATGTGAAGCGAATTCACCAGTTACACAATCTACAATGATGTCAACAGTAAATCGCAATAAAAACCCCATGTATCTCAATAAAATTATAGTTTGGTTTGCATATATGCAGAATATTGGAACTGCAAATATGCAATGTCAAGCAAAGTTACAAAAAGCATGTTGTATTCTTAAGCAGGTACACTGAAGTATTGTGACGTGAATGGTGAATTTTTATGTTTACTGTACAGCAGCAATGTAATGCACGTCTGAGGAAAATTTATAGAAGATTATTCCAAATTAATTACCTCATATTTGATGTTCAACTGACTTTTCCAGACTTGACTTAGTTTTGTTTTTTTCTGAATAGTTTTAAAATCTTTACAAGTTGCCAGGATTTCTAATGCTGGCAATATCTGAATTGACTACAGGTGTAGAATGTACGGCAGCAACAGGGTTTTCCATATGTCATTTGTATATTATAAGTTTTAAAGTAAGTTCACTCCTTAACTGAACTTTCTGAAGGTCTTTGAAGGTTTCAAACAAGCAACAGTATACTGTAAACTTCTTTTTGCCATTTTCTATAGGTTTAGATGCTGGTGATGGTTACCTGGGGTGCAGGGGGGTTTTTAATGTGCTTATTTGGTTTTGGATACCTGTCTTATGAGCTACTTGGAGGAAAAAAACAAATCAGTGTTACCAGCTCAAAATAAGTCTGGCTTAAGAGAATTTGAGACTTCTGAGGGTTTATGAAGCATGTGGATGTAGACAGTTAAAAATACTTCAAAAAGTACCAAAAGGATCACTGAAGATGAGATTTTTTTTCCCACCAATAAATTAATGGCAAAAATTATTGGCTAAGCATTTTATAAGTGCAAATAAACAATAAAATTCTCTAGGAAGATCTCTGTGAAAGTTAAAACTGAAGCCATGGTTGAGTTACCGGTCGCTTGATCAAGACTTCGTTTGATTTCAGTAAAAGCTGCCATGAGTCTCTAACTTTTCCTTGTGTTATGCTTGCCATAAAATCCTCCTCAGAGGGTAAGAAACTATTCTTTTTATTTGATTTGACTTTTTCTGTTTTCTCCTTTCTTCAAGATGCAAGCAGGAAGACAACAGTTTTAGTTGGATGTCAGCAGAGAGTATGCTGCTGTTACAGTTGCAGGTAGATTTCTTTTGTAGAAGTATATCACTACTTGGAAAATTGATTTGTGTTAGAACAGCAGAAATGTGCACTGTGTCTCAACATATTTCACACTCTTCCTGGGGCTATATTTAAAAATATATGTGAGTAGAAAATTCTAAATTGAAATATAAATTTTTACTGCTATGATTTGCTTTCCTCATGACAATCTAACATTGAAATTCAGTCTTTGAAAAAATTAATACCTTCACAGTCTGAAATGAAATAAATGTATCAGTGTTTTTGAGGAGAAAATGCTTTTATCAATTATAAAAGCAGCTCCTAATCATTATTTAACCCATATACACAGTTTTTAAAATCAGTACAATTTTCAAAACTATATGTAGAAATGAACCCCAGTTTTGCCACTGAAGTACTCAGGTGCAGAGGCCTCCAAGTTCCTGACTGTTCCCTTTCCCCGAATCTGATAGGAGAGACCAGTGCTAACAAATCACCTCTTCTGGGAACTTTTTCTCAGACGCAATAGAAGAAATAGTTGTGGCTTAAACTGTATATATATTTAGCAATTTTATATATGGAAGATCTTTTATTCTGGCAGGTTGCTAACAGTGCACTTAGGACGAAATAAACTGCACCCATAATCTTTACTACTGTCATGAAATCTGCAGTATTTTAAAGACTTCATATTTTGTATGTCACAAAGGAAGGAGGTAGGAGCCTTTTCAAAATACCCTGAGAGTTTACCACCATTGTGCTGGTACATTATTTTGTGTAAATTCAGTGTCAGTATCTATGAATAAAGAAGCTTATCTTTGACCCCTGTTTTATCTTTAAAGAATGACATGACATTGGTTTCTGAATTTCAGAACATTTATTTATTAATTATGTTAGTGAAACTAACTCTGATTTTCTGCTCAATATAGTAGTCACCACCAATGTATCCAACAGGATTTTTAATTTTTTGAGGTAGTTTTCTTTGTTAAAAAGTTTGTCAGTAAACTCGTTTGTTACTAAATAACCTTATTAATAAAGGCATCAAGAGGTATCACCATCCAAGCATGAACCATGTTACATTTAAAGAACATTATATTTTTGACCAAATTAAAAATAATTATCACAATTCTAGAAGAAAATTAACTAATCATACTCTGTATTGCTGCATGGGACGTAGAAGTTCTGTGGATCTGTAGTAATTCTAGTTTAGGAATAATTTTGTGAGGATTATTATATTCTGCTTCTTTTAGTTATTGTAATGCAGGCAGCAATAAAAAGTTTACTTGTGTTTTTCATCTCTGTCATGATAAACCTTGTATTTTGGATGTCTGTCTTGAGAAACCTTGGATTAGGTTTCCAGCAGACTCATTCAAATCCTAAAATTATTCAATTTATTATTGTTAAAAATTCCAAGTTATTCACAAATAGTTGTCTTTTTCACATGTACATATGAGATAATAAAAAAATACTATTTTCAAAATATTCAGTAAAGAAAAGAAAAAATAAAGGTGAATGATAATAGTCACAAAACTTTCAGGTTTTTCCTCTGTTCAACTCACTTTTCTGTGACCTCTGTTTTTGGGAGACACGAAGATTTCCAAGATATGTTTTGAAAATAGGAGAGGTAGTTTCATTGAACACACAGTTAAAATATTAAAGAAGCTTTTACAAAAATAATGTTTTAATTTTGCTATTAGCTTTCTAATATTGGGTGTTGGTGGTAGAGATTTAAATAATCATAGCTGATTTTCCCCCAGATACACTGTAGGTAATATTTTCCGTAGCTTCAAGAGGAAGTACAGGAAGGAGAAGAAGGAAAGTCCAAAATTATATTCTTTTAGCTATCAAAGAATACATTTAAATTGAGTGTCAACCATGGATCGTGGCACTTGACTGCATTAGTATGGTTATTTTTATTCCTGAAAGAAAGGTTTATTACAAAGCAATTTATATTCCATAGCCCAGAAATACAATTGGTCTGAACACTGGTGTCCCGTAGAGCTTTTGAAGCTGGGACATGTAGCAAAGAGCATTTCAGACAATTTTAAAGAAACAAAAAGAAACATTGGTAAAGGGAATGAATTCTGAGTCATCAGCTGTCAGTATTGAAATAAATTTTTCTCACATTGTGCTATAATTGCTAGCTCTATTAATGTGATGTGTATTATTGCTTTGGTTATTGCTGATGTTCCAAAGTCAAATAATTGTATTTTTTTCTCTTTGCTTTATCAAGCAAATTGACTTTTTTTCTCCCCCCCTTTTCTTTTTCTTTTGAGCCAGGATGTTCCTCTGTACTTTTCAGAATGGGATATTATATGGCTTTTCCACTTTGAGATTACTTTTTCCTCTTCATTTTAACCCCAGTCATATAATTTTCATTCTCATTTCTATTAGGGACTTTTGAAACCTATTTGTTGTAGCACATTTAAAGTTATAAACAAAATAGTAGCTTCTGTTTTGTTCCCCATCCTGTTTCCCTATACCTCAAAAATAGTATTCTGGCAGTGATATATCAGTATTTTCCAGTGGTGAATTGACCTTTGTATTGAAAGCCAACACAAAGTGTGAGTACCATAATCTGAAATTCAGTTTACAAACAGGCCATAAGACATTGATAGAACTTTTCTGCTTTCCAGCACTGTTGCACGCCTTTTATTGTTTCATGTAAAAGAAATACTCATCCAAGATGTGAATATCACAGATGCTTGCTGTACTTGTAAAATACCAGAACATGAATCAGTTCCTTGAAGTTTACCTAGTTCTCTGTAAGATTTTAGATTAATTTTATGGGTTTCTAACGTCTGAAGTAGTCCAGTAGTTGTCTCTTACTGATAAAAAATTGTCATTTGAATAATTTAAAGCTTCAACTGCCAGAATCATCCAGAGTTCTTGGCAATGATGCTAAATGCCCAACTGGACCTTTGACAAAGTTAAAGAAAAAAGAAATTATTCGTGTGTTTTAATGTCTGCTTCTGATGTTTTTTGGTTTTTATTATTCCGATTTTGAAGTGCATTGTGTTAAGACCTTATGACCTTTGCTGTACACCTTCACATATGAATTTTAGCTGGACTTCTGTCTTTCCAGTCTTGCCTCATCTCTGATTTCAAAGTCTCAAATAGTTATCTCTGCCAGACCAGTTATTTACTACGTACTAAACAATGACAGCAATAAACAGCATGGACAGCAGTAGAAACTATTTTGTTTCTGTAGTGGTTCTCGCTTTCAAGGTTGCTTGTGAGGTGGCGTCCTAGAAGGCAAAAGCGTGTACATTTCAATAATAGTGAAGGGGAAATAAACAAAAATTGTTCAAAGAATCTGAATGAAAAAATAGAAAGGACACAAACCATTCCAACGGTCTCTCTTCTAGTACTGTGGTATATAATTCTGTGGGTGGCAGGATTATTATTTACATTGTTTATGACTTCTATAAAAGATCAGTTTTATCATCATTCTTTCTGCTACCTTTTGGAGAGAATAAATAAGCAATCTGATGTGTTTCATTGTTTAGAGCGGTGCTGTATGAGAAGTAGTGATGCCTTCTTTCAAACTGCCTAGACAGTTTTCTAAAAGGGTACAATTGACTTGAAATCCTGTTATTGTTTTGTAATGGTATCTAAACCAGCAGTATTTGTGCTTTCGGGTTGTTTTCTGGAGCGCGTATATTCTGTACTGTGATGATGTGATCTTTGAGAGTCACCGAACTGTGAGCTTTGGCTCATTGTGGTTTTGTTACTGGCCTGCAGAGTCGTTGTGAATGAGTCGCTTCTGCTTTCTGTGCCTCAGTTTCCTTGTAGCTAAGTGATGTGAATAATACTGGCTTGACCTGGGAGTGGCCTTGCTGGATGAAAATGAGTTTCATGTGATCTTGCATCCTGTCTCTAACGGTTGATACCAGATACTTAGGAGAGACTGTAAGAACAGCACAAGCCTATTTTCCCAAGCTATTGCTGAGCTTCCACCAGTTCGAGGCTCACAGATTTCTTGGCCACAAGTGGTGGTTCTGATATTCTTACCTGGATTTTTTTCATATGTGCAGTTTGTCCAGCTGGGTTTTGAACCTATTTAGTAAAAATTGTAAATTGTATAAGTTGAGCATTTGGAATATGGGCAAAGTGTTAGAAACTACACTGGTGACATTTATATACTATGAAAGCAGCCCTGTCTTTGAAATGTGTTTTGCATACAGTGATGAAGGAATTAAACTTTATTATTTTATGTAAAAATGTATATAGTTTTTCGTAGGCTCATGGAGGAGATCAAGAACTGTGCAAATACATTTTTCACAAATAAGCATGCCTATTGTATTAAGTAGAAATAAATTTAATTTGGTTCATATTTGAAATGTACATAGGTTTGAGCTAAGCTGAGAAAAAAAGGCCAGAGATATAAGCAGAATTTATTCTGCTAACCAGTGGCGATAAACTTTGTACTACTCAAGGAATAGTTTTCTCCCAAGTTTTCCTATGTTAAGGAACTGGAAGAACAGTCAAGGCTCTTTAAGAAGTGAACTTACCTTTGTGTAATTAAAACCTGGGGGGTTTAGATGCTTCCATATTTATGATTAGCTTTTATAATAAATTTAAAATTAATTAATACGTAAGCATATAATTCACTGTTCTGTTTGACTGAAAACCTCACTCAAAGGTTTGAAACCTTTCACAGTAATTAATGGCAGGTGTGTGTGTGTGTGTGTAGAGATCTCATCTGACACTCATACAGAAGAAACAGTAAAACCACCAGTCTCCTCATTGCTGGTGTAATGTTCAGATAATATTAGAAGAGTTCTTATAAACAAGAGTGAAGTCTTTCAGAAACTGTTTTGAATATTGGTTTGAAGTTCGACTACATATTTATCACAGCATAGCATATGCTACAGGGTACTGAATTTCATGAGCAAGGTAACAAAGAAAATTGCTTTTTGTTACTCTGCCTCTCACAAAAACCTGACTAATTTAACAGTTACACGCAGTGGGTTTTTCTCCTCATATTTTTGGGGGTGTTTTTGTATACTAGTGGGTGGAACAAGTTTATCTATCGGAAAAGGTTTTAAGGTAGTAAGTTGTATTGCGATGGTCGGGAATTTCTGACATGGTTTGCATTTGAAATATTCCGTATCACTATAAAACAAAAGATGCAAGCTCATGCTATAGTGCTGTGTGCTTCCTGCCTCTGAAATCACTGAAAACTAAAGAGCTACATTAATCTGTGTGTTAGTATGGAATGATTGGTTGGCTTTTCTTGCCGGGCAGCTGCTGGAACTCATCAGATTGTGCCTAAGAGCATAGTAAGGAAAAACTTTAGTAATGCCTAGCCCTCTTAGAAGCTCTGTCATTTCAGCTGTCTTTCTCACTTTCACTAATTTAGTCTAGGTTGCTGTTTTGTTAAAATACATAATGCTGAATTTCAAAACAGATTTCATTTGATTTTACATTTTATAATGAGTTCTTCCACATATATCCAGAGTAGGCCTCTTCCAACAGTAATGGTAAAGTTAGTTGAAGGTAGAGGTAGAGTTTTGACTCTGTAGGTAGAATGCAAGACAAATTTAGCAACTAGTTTTATAGTGTCACTTTAGGATTTTGAGATAGTGCTCTAAATTGTGAATCCATGTAACAACTGAAAGCTGTTTTGTTGTTCTGAAAAGTCCTGCAGATTTCTATGAACAAATTGACGCAATCCTTTCTTGGAGAGTACTTGTTTTGTCTCATTTCAGTATCTATGAATTTGATGACTAATGACAGATGTAGTAGTTGTTAGAAAGTCCTAGGCATGTTTTAAAAATAGTAATGTGCCTAACAAAAATTTTGAATCGAGAATCAACTGTTCATTTAACTCACTGCTTCATAAACATAAGAAATCAAATTCTTGTTCGTAGCTTAATACCTTAATACGCAAGATTCCTAAGAATACATTAAACCCTTTAAAATAAAGAAACAGAAATTAATTCAGTGTAGAAATCAAGGTATAAGCTAAATCTTTGTGTCTAAGTTAAAAATTGTTTGAGGAGTGTTTAATTTAAATTGTTTGAGGTGTGTTTCGTTTTCCATGCCGATGGTCAGTTTCCCAGTTGTTGGACATAAGTTAACATATTTTTGGTGGATTTTAGGTGGATTTATTTTAATAGTTTTGGTTTGGTCAATTCAGTTGTTTACATCACATTTTTAGAATATGAAGGCTAAACTTCGCATTGAATTATTCAGAGCATGTTACCATCCCCAGAGGGTGCTTTCTTACAACAGTTTTCCTAATTCTGACCTGTGTGTGGCTGGGAGATGCTGTCTTTGTTAGCAAGTGTCTCAAAGCAAGATTAATTCTATGGGTGTTGTGATGGGTCTTTAACCTGAGGTTATTATCGTAGTGGAGTAGTTATGAAGAATCTAGGGAAAGTTCTCAGTTCTTGTTTGCCAGGCTGACACCTTGGTGGTTGAAGTCATGTTGGTTACCCGAAAGCTCTTGATATTTGCCACTAAGGAAGAGGCTGCAGGTCCAGTTTCTGTGTGCATATTATGAAGTTTTATTGTACCACAATCAGTGTACATACTGTTATTTGGAAACATCTGGTTTAGAACAGTGATTGAATTAACCTCAGGAAAGAATTTTTAGTGGATCCAGACCTGGGAAAACTTGCTTCTTCTCTGACTTGGATTACAGGAGTCGTTACTGGGCAGAAATGGCTTTAACCATTTTAGCTTAATTTGCTTTTTCTGGAATAGTACAGTTTGTGTGAGGTCAGTCATATTGCTAAATAACACTTCAGCTATTTTGTTTATTCTGGTGTTAGCTTTCCTGTGGATAAAGTACCCCATCATTTACTTTACTACTACGAGTAACCACTCTGTGCAGTTTTTCCCATGAATTGTGGAAGAGCTTGTCTCAGCCTCAGAGGATAGACAGTTCACAATTTATTGGAGGATACATGTTACCTGGTGGGACTAAGCTAGATGGAGACTGAGACAGGAGATGGATATTATATTTACCTTCTGAAGCTGGCGTTCTTCATGCCTGAAAGTTAGCTTATTGTGTTCTGTGATTCTGTGGGTTTTTTGATGTTTTTTCCTGTTGGAGGAAAAACGCCTGTCCATTAGCCAATACTTATAGTGTATATTCAAGACTGAACTGCTACTAGAGAATATAAACAGTGAACCAAAACTGAGCAGAAAAGCTGGAATGGAATGATGAGTGTTTGATGTTTCCCCTGTAAATGTGCCATCCTAATATTCTTTTTTTTTTAATTTCTTACAAATCAATTGTATCAATTTCATCACTGATTTTAAGTCTGCAAGATAGCACAAGTGTTTTCAATTAGAGTAAGATTGGATTTATTTTTTTAGAAGGATATGTGTTCTTCAGTATACTTATAAAGTATGTATCAAATATGCTTTTAAGATTTTTGATCCCAAACCACTAACGGGGAAGCTGTTTTTAGGAATATGACTTGTTAACTAGAAAGTCATGACAGTTTATATGGTAGAACTTTCAATACACACAGGTAGCACTATATTTCTTTTCAAAATTGACTTTCAGATTTGAGTTACTGCCTTATGGTAAGGAAATGTTTCTTCCTTTTTATCTTACTTTTGTTCTACTGATTCAGATAAATAGGAGTCAGTAACACTGGAGGAGGAAGACAAGTTGTCTTCCCGATAAATCCAGCACCAGAAAATATGTTTTTGCTTTATCCCCTACATTCCCTGATCAACATGCTGAAAAGTCTTTTATTTAAGGAGTTTTAGATTTTAGCCTCTCTGGAACTATTTTTAGTACTTACTGTCAATCTGTGTGTCTTCTCAGCAACTGTCTCTGATTTATTACTCTAAAACTGCAGTACTATTTATTATCTTCCTGTGTGTAGTGAAGTGGCATCTTGCACTTACATATGTCACATGCTTTTATGGTTTAATGTGGTAGTTCTACTGTTATTTTCTCAGAATAATACGTAAAGGATAAGCTTTCATTATTTCGAAAAGCGTAACTTCATTTCTTTCAAAAGCGAAAATGATCCTGTGGTAGTTGTGTCCCACATGAACTTTTTCTTCTTTTGAGTTTTACAAAACTCTGCAAAGAGTGGGTGGAGGTCTTGAGAAAGGCTTACTATCTTGTTCATTTCAGCAGCATTTGCAGCAGGCCTACAACTCCTAAAGTCTGTCTGTGAAAGCTCGGGGAGGTCTACTCAAAATGAAAGAAATGAACACTACTATATTAGGTTTTTTCTCATTCTGTTGTATTTTTGCCCACATGAATTGTGAATTTTCTGCAGGAAGGCTGTGTATTTTTTAATGTCATAATTCATAAAGCAGTTATACACGCGCATTAAAGCGTGGTCTCTGCATGTGAAAAAATGTCTTTGTGATGTAAATGCAGAGAACATGTTATCTTACTAATTTATTTTCTTTGTGTTTCTGGATGCTAGGATCCCTGAAGAGAGGCAGAAAGGGGGTGGGGGGGGGTGGGAACTCACACCATGCAGCTGAAGGTTTTGTCAACATTTTTTCCTGAAAGTGTAAACATAAGTGGAAGATACAGTGGTTTTGCTCACAGCTGAACTTTAGTTTAAAAAGGCCTTAGATCAAATAAGATAATCTTGCTGAATAACTTCCTGGAAAAGCTACAGCATCAGAGGTTAGGATATGGATTTGTCTTAATGAAGATGCCATGTATTGAAAGAAATTGTGCAGCTTAGCTGAAATTTTGTGTGTGTGTGTGTAAAAGGAAATGAGATAATAACAATACATTAATTTAATGAATGTTGGTGCGCAAGTATTTGTACTCTTTTTTAACAAAGGAGAAAGATTTTCTCTCTCTCTTATTTTTTCTTTTTCCATTTGTCACGAGCCAAATCCGTATGTGTCCATCACCCCCAGTTCCCACTGAAATTATTGGAATCACAGAATCACAGAATGGTAGGGGTTGGAAGGGACCTCTGTGGGTCATCCAGTCCAACCCCCCTGCCAAAGCAGGGTCACCTAGAGCAGGCTGCACAGGACCTTGTCCAGGCGGGTCTT
>Ga0065711_1031130_pt1 | contig 30488 bp, 20 predicted proteins | sample Hoacrofraction12_FD_59098 | JGI IMG/M metagenome (GOLD analysis project Ga0065711, IMG submission 59098) | Hoatzin crop microbial communities from Cojedes, Venezuela - Epithelial fraction 12 v2 (version 2) | ecosystem: Host-associated > Birds > Digestive system > Esophagus > Crop | place... | reverse complement strand
ACAAACTGAAGCACAGGAAGTTCCGTCTGAACATGAGGAAGAACTTCTTCCCTCTGAGGGTGACAGAGCACTGGAACAGGCTGCCCAGGGAGGTTGTGGAGTCTCCTTCTCTGAAGATATTCAAGACCCGCCTGGACGCGGTCCTGTGCAGCCTGTTCTAGGTGACCCTGCTGTGTCAGAGGGTTTGGACTAGATGATCCACAGAGGTTCCTTCCAACCCTTACCATTCTGTGATTCTATGATTCTTTTAAAGGAAATGTTGAATATCCGACTACAGCTAATGTCTTAAAACACATCTAATTTCCTTTTCGTACAGCATCACCTGTACCTCACTTGTGTTTACAATTCCTGAATTTTTATTCTTTATTTTTTCCAGGTGGTGAGAATGTTCAAAGGAGAGAATTTTCACCGCTTTCTGATTTCAGTAAACATTGGCATCCTTAACTGTGTAATAAGAGTGCAAACAAAAAAAATGAACAAGTGTGCTGGGTTAGGGGTCTTTGCAATAATATTAACAACAACCATAACAATAACAACAACATTTTTTTTTCCTTCAGTTTGTCCAAATTTGAGTCAGTGTCCTGATAAGGCATAATTTCATGATTTTAATGTAACAGGAATGGTTTCATACTGAGAAAGACTGATTTGTGGAGAAGTGAACACCACCACTGTATTCTGGGAGAGGACATGAACAGAGACCTCGAAAAAAAATTCTTCTTCTCGGGTAAAAAAAGTTCTGACTCCTTCTTCATCCATACAAAAGAAGATATTTGAGGCAGTAAAAATGTAGACATTTATGGAAGAGGAAGCATTCTGGTAAGCTCGTAGGTGGAATAGATGTGATATGTCAGCTCTGAAGTCCTTAGGTGGCAGTGACAAAAAGAATTGCCTTCACCTTCTACTGTAAACTTTTCTATGTTAGATCTGCTTTCTAGGTCTTCATATAGGAGTTAAGGAAATCAAAATACTTGGGGCAAATCCAAGTTAAGCCTATAAATTCTATGCAGGCTTTAGAGATAATGTTACACTGGTTATGTCACTAAAGAGTATATATAGCTTTCTACTGAGTTTCTAGATCCTGGTATTCAGTTATGTGGTTAAAGCCATCTTTGACTAGAAAATCTAAGAGTAATGGGGGAAGGGTATGTTAGATGATATCCTATATAATAAGTATTATTGTGACCAGCAGCATTTTGCTGTTGGTCATTATGGGAAGAAAAGTAAAATGAAGAAATCTGTCCTTATTCAACATTGATCTCATGGGTATTAATTTTATATTATTTGCTGAGAGCTGTCTATTTCTTTTTCTATTTCATTTCTTTTGCTCAGGAATAATGCATTTCTTTGTTGCTGTGTTATACCAACTAGTTCATATGAGATCTATTCTGGATGAGTTAGACTGTAATGCTCTCACACAAGTTAAGGTTGTCGGTTCATTTTTGCTTCAGTAAAAGCTAAGCCTTGTCCTACCATAGACTAATAGCAAGATATATAATTTCTGCCTGACATCTTCATTTTTTTGGCCAGCTTTAGCTGCAAATAAATTTTTAAATTTAATTATTTATTCCTAAGTATTAATTCATAAACAGGATTTGAAATTCTTCATTATGCTTCTATATATTAGAACTGTAATATTAATGGTACTTCGGTTCCATGGGATTTTCCAGGACCTGACCTTTACAATATGAGCCCGTTAGGCCAGCTGGAGCATTCCTCTGCTTTTCTGAGAAGGGTGAAATTAGAAAATATCTTGTATAACTTTCTGAAAAAGGTAGAAGGCTAACGAATTAGTGTTTGAAGTCCTCTCAGTTAATCTCTGTGGACAACAGATTTCCACATGATTAAATTACACATGCAGTTTTAAAAATCTAATCTCAGTTCCTCTCTGAAAGTTTGTATTTTCTCTGTCAGTTCTTTACCAGGAAGAAGTTCATTGAAAACATCGAAGATGAAGCCCCAGGATGTTTCTAAGCTCGATAATACCTATCGTAATTTTTAAGTTTGCAGATATTTTAAACACAGAACTGCTTCTGTGGGCACTTACGGTCTCTCGTGTATCAGGAAGACAAATTCTAGATTTTAAACCTTTGTCCTGTACCACTACCTAATCAACATCTGAGAATTTCCATAGACGTAATTTTGACTATATGGACACAGACCTGGTGCATTAATTTTTGCTTTCCAGAATTAGTCAGAGAAGAAAACTGTTTGACTTAGGATTTTTTTATAAAAATACACATAAAAAGGGTTTTTTTCAACAACTATTTTGAATTGCTTGCAGCTAGCTGAAACGAAATCAAACAATACAGGAATGCACACAAGCATGAAACTAATCACTACAGAATTTCCATTTTAAAGGTCAACCCATTTGCTTTACTTCACTTACCATTTTATAAATGGAGAAAGAATTCAATAAATAGAGAAAGAATAATGGAATTAGAACAGAAAAAAATCAAGAGTTAAAGTCCATATCTATAAAGCAGTTTTTGGCATACTGGTTTGTATCCATACTAAGAATATTTCCATTCTAAAATTCCTAATTTAAAGAAGGCAGCTTGATTGCACATAAAATTAATCTAAAACAATCGGCTTTCACAAAACAAAGGTAAAAGATCATATAACTGATTTTTTTCTTATTAAGGATTTATAAGAAGGGCAGGAAAATTTTATTTGAAACTTATAGACTGATTAGGGAATTTCATTTGACATTCAGTAATCAGTTTTCAATAAAACCAAGAAGAATTTCTATTCAAAAGTTCTATCTAGTTTTCTATCTAAATAAAAAGAGTGAAACACTTCTTGCTAAAATTTTTATCAAAACCACTGATGAATCATTCCTCTCAGGAATTGGAATTCAATTATTGTGCTATATTTATCAGAAAGGAAATTGAATTTTCTTTTAAAGAGGCATTTTTTTAACCCACATTTCACCTTTTTTTCTACCTCTGCCTCTATTTTATTATTTTGTTTGGGTGATTCAACTCATTAGCAGTGAAGATGACAGTTTTCACTGATTTTAAGGCCAGCTGAGAGAATTTAGTTCATCTTCTCCAAATTCCTGGTTCACAAAGGTTCTATCACTTGTGTTCATTGATTAATGCTTGAAGCGGACGTTAATGTTTGAAGCTGAAGTTAAGTACACCTTCCAGAGAAACTCCTCATGTTGATTTTAGAACTACCGTTTGTACAGTGTCTATCACAGGCCTCGGTTACAAGTCCTAGTAAAGAAAAACTATCTCGTTCAAACTGGTACATTAGTTCAACATCAGCGTTGTGGAAAAAATTTCTGTATAATTATGTTTAAGTTCACTTCCAGGTATTTGGTATAATTACTGTTTGCTTTCTAGACAGAATTATCCCTTATGTGATTTGCGGCACTTACACATTGATAAAATTAGTCCTTAATCTTCTGTTTGATAAGCTAAATTGATTCAGACCCTTGAAACTCTACCTGTAAGATATAGTTCCCAACTCTTTAATGACGCCTGGGCCCTTTTCTAAATGCAGTTTAGTTTCTCAAGATTCTTCTTGAAATATGGACACCCAAATTACAAAATGTATTTCAGTAATGTTCACATCTGTAGCATAATAGTTACATCCTGAAGGACAACATTACCCCAGGTTTCTCATTGGAATTACAATTAGCTATCACCATGATCATAATACCTTATTTAGAGCAATTGCTTCCTGGGGTAGAGTGTCCTGTCATATATGAGTGTCTGCACCCTGGCTTTAGATGTAAAACCAAGTATCTTGCATCTGTCCCCTATTTAGGCACATAGTAGTTTATTGTATCTGTAAATCAAGTTACCCCATATTGCTTTGTATTGGTGATCTGTCCTTATCATTATTTCCCCCTCCTTTTCTAATGACTTTTTGTGTTTTCTTTCATGTCATTAACAGAAACATTCAATGTTCAAAAGTTGTTTTAGAGAGGTAGTACCGCAAAGTGATGCAGAAAATTAATTTTTTTTCAATATGTTTTTAAATTCTGAGTTGCAAGCAAACTGCTTATTGAGAAGTATGAATCTCCCTCACCCTTTCTAGTTTCAGTTACTCAACTGGACTGTGAGCAGGTAAAATTAGACTTCAATTAGTCCAGTGTATATTGTGTAATTCATGCTTTAGTTTAAAGTTTCTTTTCTTACTTGATGGTACTGCTCAAAACATCACTATAAGATTAAGTACGTATTTAACTGTTAACACCTGTTAAATCTTAGAGGATTTCTATTTCAAAAGGCAAGTATATATACCATGCCAATGTTCAAAAGTAGCAGTAATACACAGTCTCTTTCTATTTTAAAACATCGCATTATTGCAAACACACATATGATGAGATTACTCACTTTTAAAAAATTAATGAAAGGTATATGTGTATTTAAAGCTAAGTATGCACTTAATTACTCACTGGTTTCCCTTTTAAAGTACCACCTAGTTCTGACTGTTCCTGCTTCTCTAAAGGTACCATAAGCATCTTATTCACACACAGCACTGGCTGGTAGCTTTGAGATACGCCCAGGTCTGAGACCCCCCTGCAGAAACAGTCACATACCCTTTTGATACTCCTTTCTCAGAACTGCAGATCCTCCTTCGCTAACTCCTGCTACCTCTGATGACAGTTGGTGCTGTTGGCTCTAGTGAAGGCAGCAGTAGGAGCAGCTGCAGCAAGAGGGGCAAGGCTGCCTGCCTTAAATCTGTACTTTGACTCAAATGCTTATCTTTTATCCTCACTGTGGGGTAGGTGTACATTTAACTTGTGTGCCTGAATTGTTTGCATGTGTCTTTCCTTAGAGAACTCTTTCTGAATTGTGGCAACAGGCAAAACAGTGAAAAGTAAAGGGAACTAATTTAAAATAATCTCATGAATATGTTTTCCAGATAAAAATTTCTTTGAGATGTTTTCTGATAAGAACCCACATAAATGTGGTTAAAAGCCATGTTTCAGCTAGCACCCACCTTCTGTAGAAAGTATGCTGCCCAGTCCGTTTCTTAAAATGGCTTAACAAAACCAGCAGCTGACTTAAATCAGTATTACCTCTGGAATGGGGCAGGTGAGTACTAGTGCTGAGCGATAGTTTCCATGGGCTTCCTTTGGGCATCACAGAGAACCCCACTACCAATGGTCCTTCAAACTCACTGAAGTTTCCCTTGCTATTTTCAACTTTTTATATAATAAATCTCAGAACAATTTGGATCTCTAATGCTTGAAGTTAGGAGTTTTGCAGCCGGGGTTTTGGTTCTGCCCATTACAGTTTTAAGCTAGATTCTGAAAACATCACCTTACTCACAATTTCAGACATTTTGGTCCATTCACGCTGGACTAATTTACACGATCTAAGCATAAGCTGCTAAGATTTCTCCCAGACTGTTCCATTATTTTTCAAAAGGAACCTGAAATCTAGAATCTCCTGTGGGATTTCTTCTGTGGGAAACAAAACCGTGGGACATCAGTGCTGACAATACCATGAAAGTGGATAGGAATTGCACAGGTTCTCCAATTTTTATTTGACAACAATCTTATTTTTGTATACCTGACCAGAAACGATTACAAACTCATTCAGATTATGTGAGCAGAGGTAGTAGGGTATTTTCTTCTCTTTTGTATGCCAATACTGTCAGGTACTGATTAAATATTAAAACATACAGCTAACTCAAGTTCTGTTCAAGTGCTTTATCCAAATCTCTATGGCTGTTATTTTAAAGTGCATCTTCTGAACCCTGCAAATAGCAAGCATTGTTTCTTGGGTTGTCATTCCTTTTCTGATTTGAACACTTTTCTTATGGGAAAATTAGCTTTAATATGAGCTTTTGCTCAAGAGTTAAATTAAAGACATTACTGAATTTTCTGAAGCAAAATATCTACAAAAAAGCTGAGTGCTATCTTGGCCTTTTGTTACAGATGAAAGATGTACCTAGCAATGTGCATTCTTTCTATTTTCCAGCAAAGTAAATGTGCTTAAATTAATCTTCAACTTTCTTCATATTATCCGAGATACTTCTGATAAACTTTATGGTCAGGAAAAGAATTAGAGTTCATCTGTAAAATAATTTTGAGGCTTGGAATGGACATCCCTTAACCTCTGCAGTGATCTATTCCTCTTCCTTATTCCTAGTAATACTTGTAATTCACAAGCCAAATCATTCCTTCTTGTCCTTAAATGTGATATTGCAAAGTTCTGGCTAAGAATAGATGCTCTGAATGACTAAGCAGATTAGTGGAGACTCTCGCTGCACAAAGTGAAGTCATGTTTTGTTTGTTTGGGAAATTAATCTTTGAACCAGGACCTGAGAATTGAAATCCCTTGAGTTACAGGTACCTTCAAAGTAAAGTGACGTATTAAAAGGTAAAAAAATTAGGCAAAGCAAATATGAAAAATGGAAACCTCTGAACACATTTATCTTGGGAGGTACATATTAGGAAGGGTAGAGTGAAATATTAAAAATTCACTGCACTAAGCTTAATCAGCTAATTAAAAAAAGATAACTTTGTTAGCATATTTTAAATTATTGGTAAAATGTAAAAATTAAAAATAATGAGACCTGCTAAAGATGTGATATTATGGCCAACTTTGTAATACCTTTTAAAATACATTTAAAATGTATTTTTTTATATATTGAATACAACAAAAATGTCCTCTCTGTAGAGTCCAAATCATAACTCCATAAAAAAGCACGAGTATCTTCCCTGTAGGGTAAATCCTGTAGTCATTAACATTTCTAGTGACTCATGTAGTGTATTTTCTAAACAGGAAAAAAGCTGCGAAGCTAGGGCAAAGACAGAAATACTACCACTTCAAGCTCTATTGCTTCCATTAATTTTGATGCAGACTTCTGGTTGTTCACTGCATCTCAGGCAAAAACATTTCACAAAAAAGCCCTTCTCTTCGATCCCAATTTAGGAAATCCCTGGCTAGGTGGTAATTCTGGAAAACTTTGGTAAGCTGGAAGCCATGCAAAGCATGGTGCAAACCATCAGCTGCCAAAATCCTTGGCTCATGTGGTTCCCCTAGATAAGGGCAGGTTGTGACAAAGTTTTTGTGTAAAGATGACAGGGTGCATCTTCCTGGCACTTCATAAACAAGAACTTCAGAAGAGAATCCCATATTAGCGGAGGCTGAAAATCCCAAGACAGAATAAAGTCTCATGACAGTGCTCACTTACATGAGCAACAGATGAGAGGCAGGTCAGGGGAGATGACAGAACTGATGATTTGTGCATTCTTCTGTGCAGAAGGAAAGGAATTCCAATGACGTGAAGGAAAGCTGCAAAAGCTAAGGATACAGAGTGGGTTTAGGAGAGAGGTATTTGAAGTAACAACTGTCAATAAATTCCAACTGTCTTGGAATTTAGGGCATGTGTCAATATGTGGAAACAGGAGTAGGTTTAGAAAAGGATACCTAGATTAAATCATACAATCTAGATTGATGGGAAGAGTTCGGGAGGCAAAAAGAGGAGGAATGTACGTAGAAGTGAAGAAGGTTCATAGCCAGCTGGAGATTGGATTAAACGCATGAACAGAGAAATTAAAGGCTCAGAAATAAGTATTTTCTCAGTATTACCTTTTCTACTTAAACTGTTCTTAGAAGACATTGTTGTGCAATAGTCAGTGAAGCCCGCTGGATTAAGACCTCCATTATGAAAGTGTTTTACACTTTGACCCAACAAACTTTGTCACCCGAGTCCTTTTACATGCCCTTCTTTTAAGGCTCATAAATATTTGGAAGAGGCTGACACCTGGCTGAATAACTTGGAGAAAACATAAAGTTGGTTTAAGCATAGATGGGTTTTCATAACATTTAGCTGAATACAAGGGCTAGGTGCAGACTGGTAGATTAGAAATACAAGCCCAGCTGATCAAGTCTCTCTTGTGTCCTTGAAAACCTAAAAACTCACCAACAATAGGTGAGTGGGGAATGCAGAAGAGAAGTAGTAGTCTTGGCCCATACAAAATATTGACCTGCTGATGAACAAAAAAGAGAATTTTAGTTGAAAACAAAGATCAAAAAATCAATTTATATTTTGCTAAATACATGTGGATAACTGAAAATAGCATCTACAAAGCCTTGAAGGAATAAAAATAGTAAGAACAACACTTCATAGTTGCAAAGTATAATAAAGAACCTCCTGACTAGCAAAGGCAAGGGCAAGAAGACCTTCAATTTGACATATGGAAGCAAAGGTGTTAACATGCTTAATTAGTTCATTTTAGCAGACTTCATTCTGAGTCATTCTAATTAAGATGGTGAAAAGGGAAGCTGAAGATGAGTTTCTCGAAAAACATTGTTACTTTAGGAAAACTATTTCTTTTAAAATATGGATAAGGAAGTGGTTTGATTTCTTTAGTTTTTTGTAAAAAAACATTCTTCCTAAGCTAATATTGTTGTAGATTGAATTTTATTTAGTTACATTCAATTGTGGAGCAGTATTTGTGTCCTGTAAGTGTAAAAATCACCATGTAAATGTGTTAACTACCTTAACGAAACCCAGAAATAGCACTGCTATTTTGAACACAAAGCTCCCTAAGGTATCCCACATGTAAGAACAGAACTGTCTATGATGACCTTAGACATATCCTATTTTCAGTTCACCACGAATGACCACAGTAGAATGATTGTGTTCAACAACATTAAAAAGTTCAACTCCAAAGCAAGGCCTAAAGCAGCCTGTAATTTCATGGTGCAAACCTGCACTGAAAACATTAGAGAATTACAATATGGCATATTCCAATATTTGGCAAACCAAAAAAGCTGAACTGACACAGGGAAGCTAACAAGCACATGAAAAATTAGAAAAATCTAATATTAGATTTTGGCACAGATCAAGAATTAATGCAATATGACATAAAACCTAGACAAAGGTATAAAATACCATTTTGTAGCTTGCCACACATAAATGTGCCTTCACTTAGGCTTATGTTTATTTAAATATTTGTTGTCAACAATCATTTTAGAAAAGGCTATTACAAGTGCCTGATGTTTGGACATGAAGAAATACTACTTGATAGAGAGTTACTGTTTCGCTAACTTGGCCAAGCATTATAATTAGTTTTTCACCCATACTTTTCCTTTAAATTGGTTTTGTTTCAGATTTCTTGCTATCTTATTGGAGTTAGGAATTCTGCAGAGTAACCTTGTTGCAGTTACACTTGGTTTTTGAACAAGAATGATTGACTTTTATCTCCAGGCATCTTTAATCCTCTTTTGTGTGTGTGTGTGTGTGGTTACTTTAATCTTAAACAGTGAAATAATGTATTTGATCTTTTGGAGAAGTCAGCCCTGTGACATATGTTTCCTCTCTATATTTTCATGACCCACATCCTTCATAATACTCTGTTTTCATCAGGGGGTGTGTTAAACTTTCAATTACAAGAAACTGGGATCTTCAACACACTTGATCATATTAACCTGAGCAAATGAAACATATAGAAAACAAGTTTAATGCACATGAACTGTAGTTCAATCACCTTTGTTAGGAATTAAGAATTCAAAGTGGTAGCTTTATTCAGCTCTTGTAGGTAAGGCTGTTCTTGGCTTCTGTATCTTGAGAGGCTCTTCTATTGAAGACTATATATATTTATGTGAGTTATTAAGTGGCAGAGAAACACTTCATATTCAGCTAAAATTTTCTACAGACAGCAGCTTTGTATTGCCACCCAATAAATGTCACGCTTTGCTTTTCCCTACTTCTAGTCGTTAACAGTAATCCTAAAGACGAATGCAAAACTAGTTGAAAGTGGAGTATGTTAATAACTCATATCCATTCTTCCCTGAAGAGCAGGTTTCTTCCAGAAATCCTCATGAGTAAATAGATCCCTAAGAGAATCATAATTAGAAAAACTCTCCTTCCCCATTCGCTTAGATGGAAGGATTTATGGAAAAGGGAAATTGTGCAATTACGCTTCTCAGAAGTCTGCTAAAGCCACCAAATACTGTTGAAGCTTTACCCGTACTTCAGAAGTGTCATTTCTTATTTTAAAAATTAAATAAAAACAGATCAGTGACTGTGTGATGGTATAGCATGATCACCTATGAATGATGGTGCAAGCGGTAGCTCTTCCCTTTTAAACAACATGCAATCGCCCTTAAAAAACAGACTTTGCTGGTGTTCTTCATGGAGCAAATTTCCCTGCATCTAAACCTTTAAAATTAAATTCCACAAAGCTGTAAGAGGAGACTGTCCTACCAAAAGTGTAAGCTGACTCATCATGGATGACACAGATAAACATAATGAAAACAATTTCAGTATCCGCTAAGGTGTCAGGCTATAAGCTCAGTTATGACAGATGTTGTTCCACAGGTATAACAAAAGTATCTATTTTGATTGATTTTTCTTTCAAGTAGCAGGCTGTCAGTTAGTGAACACTGTGAAACCTTGGCAGGGCATTAATCACAGGTAAGCTGCTACTTCAGCCCTAAGACTGCTATAAGATTCTGTGCTGTCTCTCTGTAGGTATGGTGGTGGATAGGTCCACATCCTCTTCTATCAGTTAAATCTCATCATTCCTGTAAGTAGCCACAGACCTAGAAGAATGAAGAAAGCCCTGAGAGTGCTCTTTTGCACAGGTAGGAAATCTCCAAATGTGGCAGGTGGTCATGAGACACAGGATGAGCTGTGGAACTGCAGCCTGAGATCGGAATACAGCTTTACTTCACACTACAGCTTCAAAGTACCCGGAGACTGGCTTAAAGAGAAATACTTTGGTGTACATAATTAAGGGTGTGTTTTTATGGAATGATAGCTGTTCTCACAACAGTCCAAGTTCCTCAGGTTCAATGGTTCTGTGATGTTGCCTCCTTCAATTTTCTAAGATACGTTTTTCTTAGTGTTGCAATTGTAAAAGCCAGCTGAAATAAGTGACTACAGTGTATTTGGGTGACTTTAAAAAAGATCACTTTAAAACAAAAAATGAAACCCACCATTTAAAGTTTCATATTTGGTAGCTTAAATTTTCACTTTTGAATACCCGAATGTAGCCAGCACATATCACAGACCCAGGCTGGGCTTCTGGAAGGGCACAGTGCAGACACCTTTGGTCAGTTGGCTTTCTTGCATGGGAATGCTAATGGATTTACGGTGATTCCAGAAAGCCAGAAAGAAAGACTCCAGTCATCTTTGTCTGGAAAGACATTCTGTTTCATCCTGGTGAACAATATTTCAGCCTTAATTATCTTTGCCACTTCTGGGGAGAGACAGAGGCCATCAGTCCTCAGGAAATTATCTGCAGCAGTTCATCAGCATATGTGACCATTCCCACTTCCACATCAAATGCAAGGCATGCTTTTTCTGCCAAAATTTCTCCAACATTTTTGGATACATATGCAAAAGAAAAAAAAATCCCCTACTACAACACCCTGTGGTCCACACTGGTTCTTTTTTTCCCTGGTACGCCGATGAAAGAGACCATGAGACACATGTGACATCTTACCGTGTAGCTTAATGTGCTACTGGCAGCTGCTTGGATGCTACAGTGATAAGGGTGGCAAAAGAGCCTACATAGAAGAGATTAGCCAGGGATTTGGGAGAAAGGAAGCCAAGTGGCAATCAAACTGGCTGAAGAAAATAGCGGGAGCACAGAGAGGATTGTTCAAGAAGCATCTGCCTGTCAAAATACTCTGAGTATATATTTATCTCCCTTTAACTGTTTTCCAGGAGCCAGACAGCACTAGTAGCTGCAAATTCAAGAACCCTTAGAATCCTTGGGTATCAGCTTGGCCTTGTGATCCAATAGTAGTAATTATTTGTCATTGTACAAGAGCACCTGAAAGCTGTGTTTTGTATAGCTAGAACACTTTATGCTATAATAGAAAAGCAAAATTGTATCTACTACTTGAAATTGCTTGGTGATATTTTTTATGACTACCTTTGAGATAAAATAGCTCTTGCCCCAGCTTCCCCCACACCCTTTTCTTCCCTTTCTTTTCTGTCTGATAGACCCAAAAATAATCAGGAATCTTGATTGCAATCTGGAGGACATTGTCTTCAATGATACATAAACACTAAACAATAAAAAGAGGACATCTATTGCCAGCTGTGATAATGTGCAGAACTTTATTTTAACAAGATAAAGTCAAGTAATTACCCTTTGGCTTTTATTTAATTACATGAGAAAGTTAGTACTAAATGCTGCACCTTAAGAACACTGAGTGAGGATTTTCTTCTTTCTAGCCTGAATTTTTTTTCCAGGTGTTATCTGTTATATGAAAATAACAAAAAAAATCACAAAAACAAATAAATGGAGCAGCAAGATTTTTAAAAGAAAGAGACAGTAATGTAAAGTACAACATATATGAACAGCTGAGCCTTGGCCTCAAATCTGATTAGCCTTACATCAGCTTGTAAGTAATGGTTAATTCGTATGTTACTAAAATTTTTGATCCAGTTATCTTTATTTGGGAACTGTTTTGGCTTTAGCTTATAGGAGACTAATTTTAATCCAGCTACAGATGTACCCCATTTTCTGAATTGACACTGAGCTTACCTAAAAATCAGGCACACTCTTACCCTCTTATGTTGCAGGCTGTAGTATGGGACTGCTTTTGCAAAAAGCAATCAGAGAAGAAAGATGTGCTATGTCTATTGTAGTTTCAATTTTAAATATGGATCTAGATACATATAAAGGTTTATGGAAGACAAACACTGTTGATTAATAATCTAGCGCAGAACTGTATTCAATCAAAAGTTCAAAAAAACCAAAATTGAAATCTAGCATAGAGATGATACTGTTCATAGACTTTTAATGAAATTCAGGAGTCTATCAGCAGACAATTCTAAGGTCTCACTCGTCAGCAAAGGCACCATAATTACTGGCCCAGCATCTCTACCTCTTAGATTTCATATGAATGGAAGAGAAGATGTCAAACCATGACAAACTTTTATAACAACAGATATGAGACACAGCCAGAACCTCAGCTAATACCTCCCTTCCTAAAACAAAACCATAAACTGGAAATGCTAACTTACATGATGAATGCACTCCTTGCTTTGGAAAAAAATCCGAAATAATCCTCAAAGGCTCATTAAAAAAAAAAAGGGCCTTTATAATGACGGAACGGCCTTTGAGAGGTCATTTAGTTCATCCTCAATCCCTGAGAAAGGATCAGCAATGCCTAATTCCCTCATTACCTGCTCCACAAACCTTCAGTGATGGAGACCCTTCAGGCTTACTGGACAGTCTCTTTCACTTCCTCATGTAACAAATGTTAAGTTTTCCTCACATTTAATGTAGCCTATTACATTTGGTCTCCACCCATCTTGAACAAGAATAATAGATTATTCCCCTTTCTTTGCAACAGCTTTTTCATATTGGAAGCCTGTAGTTACAGCCCCCTTAGATTCTTCCTTTTCCTAAATAGCTGCAGCTCTTTCTCTTTTCTTATAAATAATGCCTTCTAGATCTCTAGATGAATGATTGTTGCGTTTCTTAGTGCACTCCATTTGGTTTACACCTTCCTGAAGTGCTTCTTGAAACATCAAACAGGGTGAGGTCTCACCAATGAGCAATCTTACTAAAGAATTATTCCACTGGTCTGGCAAACATATGATCTTCTGTGCACCTGCATGGCATTAAAAGATTCATTTGGCCAGTGATCCACAGTAATTCCCAGAGCCTTTCCTCAGAGCAACTACCTACCCGGTTGTTTCACATCTGTTCTTGTGAACCTGATTATTCCTACCTCTTTCACTGAGGTTTTTTCTTTGTTGTCAAAGATTTTTGTTCAAAAATTCTGCAAATATCACTCTGAATTACAAAATGTGCTCTAACTTCCCAGATTTGGGTTGCTGGTAAATTTAATGCTTTTCATTTCATTCCCTACATCATTAGTAAAAACACTGAACATGAAAGACCTCACCTGTGACTCATTTGCTGAGTTCGTTTAGATGCTTCCTTCCAATTTGACAGTGAACGCAACGATATCTAGTCTTCAGGTATTGTTATCCAATCAGTTCTTCAGTGTAGATCACATTTCTTTACCTTGTGAATGAGAATATCAGAAGAGAGTTTGTGAAGAGCCTTACTAGAGCTAAGATATGGAACAGAACACAGGGTCTCTTATAGAAGGAAATCAGATTGGTTTGATCTGACTTTCTAGTCTGAATCTCACTGGCTGCTACTCATCTTTTTCTTCTCTTCTAGATGCTTACAAATATTTGATACCATTATTCATTTTAGTTGTTTTTTTCTTTTGGTTGAAGTTTAGATTCCTGGCCTATAATGTACTAGATTCGCTACTAAACAAACAATCCAATAAAATAAAAAAGGCAAAGTTTCTTCTGTGTATATGTATGTATTCAGTCTTCTCTGCCATGCCTTCTTTTCACCTTAATGGTTCTGAAAGTGCTCTGGGTCTTCTAGGATAAAGTTCATCAGGCCCGACTCATATGACAACAGCTATCTTGCTGTATTACCCTATAAGCCATTTTTTTCTGTGCTGTAAATAGAGTTCTACCCCTTGTGTTTTTGTGCTAGTCACACCTTGGAAGTCGTCCTTGTAGATAAATACAAAGGTTTTAAAATCTGATATCGTATCTTTACGGAATACATTTGTAAGATAACCCATCTGATTTTGACTGGCTTTATAGCTGTTGCAAGATTTATCTCCAAAACAGTCCTCCCTGCTTATGCAATGCAGCCACAGCATATGCAACACAGACACTCATAGCTACACCGTCCTTAAGCTAGATACTGACAGTGAACGTAGGCCAGTCAGGCTGTAGTGCAAATAAGTCAAGCCTGCCAGAAACCCCAACAGGTACAATTAGAGATGAAGGTTCTCCTGCTACATTTTCTCTACTAATTGTTATCCTTACTAGATAAACTCAACTTAAAGATATAGTAGTTATGCATGCCAATGCTTCGGTAACTCAGCTGATGAGATATATATATCTCTTTCCAAACACCAGTCACGTGCCCCTTGATAAAATACCAGCAGTGATGAGGGAAGAATTAACGGAGTTAAGCTGCTTTCTGTTTATGATATTCTATTGGCAATAGATTGTTATTTTCTGTAATTCCTTCTTTATGCGTTACTGTGACAAATTACTTCCTGGCAGTGTTTTATTCTTTAATCAAAAATTGAAGTTTTTCTTTGAATTAATTATCTATCAAAGTTGTTGGATAGCTCACATTAGTTATTTACTCACTGTATTTTAGTTATTTATTCACTATATTTTTGTTTACTGACTGCATAAATAGGTAAATGATTAGGACATAAATTTAATCCACTTTAGTATATATATAGACCAGCAAGATATATAATAATATATGTACTGCCAATATATATAATAATTTTAATACATAACACAAATGTGTAAAAGCAAGACATAGGAAAACAAGCAAATTAGTTTTGTAATATGATGCAATATCTAAGCAACTATAATCACTATGCATTCATGAAATAAAAATTAAGCATGCAATATATTAGTATGATTTACTATTTTCCTTATTATTCCCTTAAACTTCACTTTGTGAAGAACATTTTATTTATTGAAACTATAAAGAAAATGGTTTGGAAGTCAACGACACAGGTTCCAGCACTGAAACATTTTGGAAGACCATTGTAGTCCACTTGCTAAGTCTCAGACACGACTTAACATGCAGAAGGAACACAAAGTGCAGTGAAATGCTGAAGCCGAGGAGGAGAGTGGGGAGGGGATGGCAGAACTGGAAGCATACTGCAGGTTCAATTTAATGTAATTTTAAATTAGTGCTGGCATATTCAACTAGAATAACGTTTTCAGAAGCCATTAGTGTACTGCAGTGACAGGCAGAGGACACCCTGAGGAGCCATATGAAGCAATACCTTCCCTGTTTTCCCTTGAGGGTTTGGTGTGGCCCAGACCTTCACAGTCAGATCAGGAAAGGAAAGGGAAGGGAAAAGGAGTTATTTCAGGTAGTATTAGGACAAACTTTGTGTGAAGGGAGTTTAAAGCAGGAGCAAAATATTTTTTTTTGCTCCAGTCCTACACCCTCCAAATCATTCTTTTCTCCCATGAACAGAACTCACAAATGACTGAATTTGGAGAATGCTCGTAGAGTTACTCATCAGATTTCTTTACTTTGTATCCATAGTAAAGCAATCTGCTTGATTGCCAAGAGACCTTTTTTGTTCAGTTGAATTGGGAGAGGAGTCGGAGAAGAGGAGAAGAAAAAGAGGTTTCAGGGAAAATGCAAACCATGCAAGGAAGAAATAATGATTCAGGTCAAGTTAAAGTTTAGAGTTTGTTGGAAGACAAGTGTTTAGTTCTGTCTCAAGGTTGCTCAGCCTTTTTTCTTAACTCCCACTCTTTTTGTTACTTATTTCAATAAGAAAAAGCCATTTCAACATGAGATGAACTATGTCTTTTAAAGGATGTCAGAAGTGTTTTAAGTGTTCATATATAAGAACATTTTAACATTTTTGAATACTCTTTTTTCCACTTTTTTTGGCAGAAGGTATTTGCCCACACAATCTCTTAGAACTGCATGTAATTGTGAATTTACTATTTGAGAAGGAAAAAAAAGCAACTGTTAGCTGCTGCTATTGAAAAGCACAGGATTGCCTGAGTAATAATTATTTGTTGTATTTGTGTAGCTTTACGTTTAGAGATTACTGGGGAACTTCTATTTTTAAACCAAATTCCTTGAGATACATAAAAATCTCTGTAGGTCCTGAAGATTTAAACTGCTCACACCATTCTTTCCCTTTAGAAAAGAACCAGGTCTGTGTTCTTGCTAAACAGTGTGCAAGAAAATATAGAGGGCTTCAGTTAGACAAATCTTCCCCAAAATATTTCAGGCATCTTTTTTTCCTATTTTTAAATGTACAAGTAGGCACAGAAAGACACTCCATTTCAGAGCAGTTCAGTGCTTAGGCTACACATGTGGGATGTGGGAGACAGCCCTGTCTTTCCTCAATACCCTCCCTTGGATCTGTTCAACGTTACAAAAAAAAGCCATGAAGAGTCGTGTCTGTCCCAGGACTCTCCCACACCCCAAGGCGAGGAGCTGATTAGTAGGCTAAATAGAATCTGTCTGTCCCTCCCTGTGTGTGAAATATTAATGAGACTGACAGTTTGGGTGACGTACAGAATGAGGGTAAGTATATGATTACTGAGAGGGCATGAATACCCAGCTGTATTAGTGGTACTTAGGTGAAGGAAAACTACGGGTTTTTGAACTGAAGTAACTCAGCCCTCTAGAATTCACTACCAGGCCGGGGGAAGACTCCCACCTACTTCAGTCTGAAACCTGTTTGTATCAAGCAACTGTGTGATGTAGCTGTGCCCACATTAAGCTGAATCACGGTTTGCAAGAATTTTCTCAGTAGGTCTTAAAGGAGGTTAATTTTTAATTAAGCCTTAAATTAATTAGCTCTCTTTTAAAATTAATTAGCTCTCACTCCATGCATTTTTATTTTTATTTTCTTATAAGAAACACAGAAGCTGTGCATGCGTCAGGTTGTTTGTGGCTATCCCAACGTGAAATTCCACATCTGGCCATAACTTCATGTCTAAATCTTGTCCAGTCAAGTCATATTACCTTCCTTATATAAAGAAAATTTATTCTACCACCTGGAAATTCAATGGAAGTGAAAAACTGTTCCCTCCAGAAACCGTTTTTCCCAAATGAGTCCAGTTTACTTCTTTGTTCACTGTGTCCTTTGGGATGTTTACTGCTCTTCTAATAAGGATATCCACATCTTTGGCTGTCATGTGTGGAGATACCTGCTGAGGTGGTTTATTTTACTTTTTAATCCTCTTTGTCAATGCTAGTGCCAAGATCAAATGTTTGTACAAACAACTCTGCATTGTGCTATGAGAGACAGGATTTTGTTGGAATTATTTTTTCCTTTTTCCCTCTCAGAAAGTTGCACAAAGCTTTTGTTACAAAACAAGTCCTTAGGAACAAAAGCCTTTACCTGTTGCTGTAGCCCCAGGGAATGTAATGCTTTCTGTAAAAATTCTTTCCTCCCTGTCTTAAGGATCCATTGCTGATGACCTGGAATGGGTGAAAAGCATGACTCCAGCAAGAACCAAAACACTGGATTAATCTGTACCACTACACTCATTTCTGCCATGACAGGCAACAGCAAAACACTGTGGCAGCACACTGTTAACATATCCTCACCTTGCCTCTTGCAAATGCATCCATTCTTGTAGAGGCAAAGTAGCGATCATCAGTGCTGAAAGCATTGAAGAATAATGATTAGAAATAGGGCAGGCCACAGCAGGGGAAATTTTTTTTATTTCACTGCAATTCCATCACAGCTTCTAAAGGCATCCAAACAATAATGCATCTGCTTTTTCAGATGGGTTTAATTTTATCTCCTAGCTTTTCCAGCTAGTAGAGGGAAAAGCTGTTGCTGTGGACAGTTCAGTTAATGCACACATGCAAGATAAAACTGCTCTGAAAAATAGATACAAACCCAACTTCAGGACACTAATGAACTAACTACAGGTTCAAAGATCAACACAGAGATTATGACAAACTTCAAAGACATGATTTAGGAGAAATTTTAGTCAAAGTTCTTTACATGTACCATATAAAGACTGACTTAAATACCAAACCATCAAGTGCTGTTCACAAATGCAAATGGAGAGAATGGAAGAAAATGGTCTTTCCATACGTTTAAACGTATTGGCCGGTTCCCAGGATACTGCTTTCAGCTCTAGTGTTCCTCATTCCTGAGGGACAGGAAGCAGAATAAAAAAAAGGGGTCTAGCAGCTGGGAGCAAGCAGAAGTGGTCTTCCATAGGCTGGAAACAGATCTCCAGGTACAAGGCTTAAAGAGAGCTGAAGACACTCAGCACATTTAACTCATTCACCACGTTTCTCTGAAGCACCTGTTACATGAAACTCTTCGATACACAAAGTGGTGAACTGGGTGGGTCTTTGGTTTGATTCACTGCTGTAATTCCAGCTTTTCTACACGATGCACAAAGAGCTGGAAGAAAGATAAGCTTACACTATGCTAGGTTTATAAAATCCCTGAAATGCAACATATTCCTCCAACCATTGCAGCAGTAACTAATTCCACTGGTTCCTGATAACTCTGATTTATGTCAGTGTTGTTTAGCAGTCAAGTATGTACATGTGCGTGTGCACACATGTGTACAAACAGAGCGAGAAAGCAGCAGGGAACACAACCATGGGCCATATGCTGGAAGGTATCTGTCCATTTCCATATAAGGCCTAAGGAGAAATGCCTACTATCTTCCAGTGACAGGACAGCTGCATGAACTCTTCTTCAGTTCTGGAATCAACATTTTCTTCATCTGCCCAGGCTGCCAGTCTGTAATCACTATCACAGTATCACCCATAGAGCTACAACAGAAGAGTGTGGCCAAACAGGCAGGTGGTAAGACAAAGTCTTTTTAAGTTGAGCCCCAATCATGGAATTGTACACAAGCAATTCTCTGTAATCAAAATGAGATCACTCAGTTCAGGTATACAGGCAGATAGGGAGCCCTGGCCAGAGGTCAAACCATCAAGAAAATGTGAGAGTCTGCTGGACATTGTACAAAACCGAAGATAAGTACTTGGCAAAACCTAAAGTAGTCTAAAATGAATAAGACAATAGTGAATAGTGGGATAAACTGCCAAAGTGAAAGGGAACTATCAGAAACTCCCCTTGAGAATATAACATCAAAGTACAGTGAAAGGAGGTGGTGGCTTAGCAGGGGTTCTTATCAAGCCAGAATTAACAAGTAGGGTGTAAAATCAGCAAATCCAGGACTGGTAAGGGAACAAGTAAAATGAGTTTGGGCTGATTATGTAGAAGAAGGGAAAAAGGGAACATAAGGCAAAGCAAACCATGCAGTCAGGGATGTTCTGTGTTCCTCTTAGCAGCCCTGCATCCGACCAGCTTGGCTTAGGCTGGTGCAGGTCAGGGAACCTGTCGTTCTAATTGCACTCCACATCTGACCAGCTGCTCTAGACCAGGAGATCAAGGTGCTGTCCTTCACATGAATGTGGGGACACTGTAACAGGAATGGTGGAGGGACTGGACCTGCCCCAGCACAGACTTGACTTGATAGCATGCTGATGCTGCAGGCTTGCCTAGCTCTCCTACTTCTCTCTGCTAAGGAAAACCAACAAATTAGTTGCAGTTTGATTGGAAATGCTTGCCCATCAGTCTGGTTCACTTCTCTGCCAACTCTCACCACAGACTCTGAACGGTACTCAGATGGCAGTAATTTAATCCTTGCTGATCAGAACTGGGAAATGAAGTGATCACACAGACACAAAGTACTTGGAACAGCAGCTGGGCCAGAGTTATAGGGTCATACAGAATAGGGCACCTTGCAGTAAGGACACTGCATTCTCATTTCATTTCTGGTGTATTTTATGACTATATGCGAGGCATTCTTGAAAACTTCCTAGACTCCTGTGAGTATTTCCAGGAATTTGAACAGAAGTTCAATGATGCCGTCTTGGCAGAGCAGACCGTTTTGCAGTATATAGTGATTCTAGTGGTAAATTATTCTATATAGTAAGAACAGTATAATTTTCCAGTCCTGAGTCTAACATAGCAAGTCATTCTGGATATTACAGAAAACAAATACATTCTTTTTGTTAAAGATGAGTGTATACTGCATGATATTCAGGCTACAGAAAATACAGACTTTTAAATAAAAACGGAAGTGCTTTAATGGCCAAACCTAATTTACTTTCAGAATTTTTACCGAGTATGTCTCTGCCTCAAAATGAGGTATACCTGTCATGGGATTTTATCAAAAATTTTTATGGAAAATACGTGATTTAATAACTCACAGCTGCTTAAAAGTAACATCTAGTGACCTTTATTTGAATTATTTCACTTAAAATGGAATGGTTGTTGCCAGAGTACAAACACATAAATTGAATCATTCTAAATTAAAAAATGTGTATAAATCTTTGCAGGCAAAATTTATCACTTTATTCCAGAGTGAGTCCCGCTTAAGTTGGAGAGCAATAGAATTTATCTACAAGCAGTCCTTTTGGAACAACTGTACAGGGACTACAGCATCCTCTTTATAAGAAGTGTCAAGACCCAGTATGTTTTAAGACTATGCTATTATAGCACCTCTATCAAATCTTTGCAGAAAGGTTAAAAAAAAGAAAGAAAGAAAAAAAACCTTCCAAAGCATGAGATGGTATGGACAAATGAATGGCAATGACAAAATACAAATAAAACTGCATTTAAAGAGTTGTCTTTTAAGATTTAGCTCTTGCATCACATATTTTCTGAAAGCAAAAATTGTATTGCTTATACAGTGGAAAGGTTCTGACTCCAGCATAATATATACTTATTTAGGTTGCTAGTCCTTAGAGACTGAAACATGCACAGTCCCTTTCATTCTGTAATGAAATACAGCAAAAGAACAGAAGTATTGTTTCAGCATTTGTGTGGGTAAATATGGTTAGTCACATAGAGAGGAAGAGAAAGAAGTACCTGAAAGATATTACTAGAGACAAGGAGTGTTTGGTGGAAGTAGCACAATTATTTTCCTCTGATCTCTAGATGTTCCCAGCTGCAGGCAAGATCTTCAGCATGATCTGGTAGAGCTTTTATGCCACAGGGAGAAGGAAGAAGTGTTGAGCACAATTGAATTTCAGTTGTATTTTTTCATCATTCCATACGTAGATACTCAAAAATGAATTTTGATATTTCATTAATTACCTTAAAGTTGTAAATTTACAAATTTAATACACATGATTTGAAGATTAATACCAATTCACCTGCTCTGGACCATATCCCAAGCTGATGAACATGGATGTTGTTGTCCATACATAAAAGGTGATTTGGACACAATCATACTCTCCCATGGGACACCTCAGTGTGGGAACAATAAGAGAAAGAAAATGCCACCATATTTGCTTCCTGGAGGTTTGCTTCCTGTTCACTCTAGCAGAGAAGCAGAATTTGGGACCACCTTACTACATTTTGGATCTCTTCACTGGGTTCCTGTTCTCTGAAAAAAATGATCTTTCCAAATGAAGGAGAGGAAAGGCAAGGGACAAAGCAAGGAATTGGAAAAAAGTTTCTCCTCTTAAAGAGCTTGCTGAGATGGAAAGTTTCAGACAGCTAAAACCAGGAGTGTTTGGGGAAAACCAGAAGCATCTGTAAGGAAACTTGGTACTGAAAATCTAGCCAAACGCTTAGAGTAAAAGGCAGATAGGCCCTTCTGCTTGCCATGTTCCCTCAAATTCTAATGAAACACATCTTTCTCTGTTACACCTTTACTTTGGGAAAAAACAGTAGTGACAGTAATGAGTAAATGAGACACTGCACCCAAGCACAGTTCCTTTAAACTTACATTTAAAAGGTCTAAATGCAATGTCAAAATCAATGTGTAAGAATCTAATTGTGATCCTAGAAATAACCTCAGAGTAATGGGACACGTTACCACCAGCACAGAAGTAAGAAGAAATAGCAGTTCTACGGTAGAGCTATACAATACTTTTTTTGCTTTACTGGGAAAAGACAATTCCACTGCATGATATTTTCGTCTGCTTGAAAATTCCTGCAATGTGAATCAATGGACACATCCATGTGGAAGGAGTTTAGCTGAATTCTTTAACTCACTCTATGGAAAATGAGTAAAAAGTGCTTTTTCAGTTTAATAGCAGGCTAGCATGCATCTTCCAGACACGCACATTTCTCTTGCAGGTACAAGGCGGAAGGTAAAGAGACCCATGGTATCTACAGCTCATGCTACTCGTACATGGTATTCCAGGGCACTAAACTGAAAGACATTTCTTCTAAATTGTGTAAATTTGCAGAGATTAATCTCCATCTTTGATTTTTTTTACTATCCAGTCAGCATACTAACTGATTTCACTCATCTTTATAAATAGCATTTGTCTTCCTATTGCCTTTCAAATATAATTTACACTCTGCAAGAGATTACAGACCTTGATTTTGTATGAAACGTCTTTGAGTCATAGTGAGCAAAATGACTCACTTCCATCATCGCTGCTCAGTAAAATGATTCTGGGATATCAAAATTATCTGTTCTGTCTAGTCCACCCCATTCTATTTAATTATTTTCCTTAACAGTTTGACTTCTGATGAGTAATGATTTAAGGCATCATTTCAAGTTTGCCCCCATTGTTTTTCAGACCAATCTTTCAGTATTACTTCTCTCAGTCTTCCAGACCAGAAGACCTGCCCTTTTTTTAGCCTTTGTCAAAAGCATTATTTTGCTTCAGATAGCTTTTGCATTCTGATTCAGAGTCCAGTCAGCAATATCAATATGAGATCCCACTGGGAAAGAAAGAGCTGTTTGCTCCTCAGAAAAGCTTACTCTGACAGACAAGGATAAAGCTTGTCTGGTTGATTCAAAGGAATGCAAAATCTGAGAAGTTATCTACATGGTGCACATGACCCAGGGTCAACTTTAGGCTTAGTTCTGGACTCCCCAGCAGAAGAAAGACATGGATGTATTGGAGGGAGTCCAGCAAAGGGTTATGAAGATGACTAAGAGGTGCAAGTAGTTAACATGTGAGGAGAGGCTGAAAGAGATGGGTCTGTTCAGCCAGGAGAAGAGAAGGCTCAGGGGGATCTTATCAGTGTGTATAAATACCTGACGGGAGAGCTAAAGAAGATAGACCCAGACACTTCTAAGTGGTGCCCATTGACAGGACAAGACTCAATGGACACAAAAAGAAATACAGGAAGTTCTGTTTAAATGTAAGAAAAAAAAAAATCACTTTTTTATTTTTATTGTGAGGATGGCTGAACCAGAACAGGTTGCCTAGGGAGGCTATGGAGTCTCTGTCTCTGGAGATATTCAAAATCCAAGTGGACACGGTCCTGAGAAATCTGCTCTAGATGACCCTGCTCTGAACAGGCATGTTGGACTAGATGGCCTTTGAAGGTGCATTTCAGACTCAACTACTCTGTGATTCTGGTATGAATTAACTTGCTTGCATCTGGTAACAAACCATCCTTAGAATGTATACTATACAACATGTTAGAGGAATACTAAATAGATGTCTGTTCCCTGAGTCTACAACACTTTTTCTTTAATAACAAAATAAAGTTACAGTCAGCGTGCTTCCTGTATCCTTGTTTGGCAATCGTGTTTACGCTAAAATAACTGCATGCCTAAATAGCCAAGGTAAGGGTCTTTAATCATCAGCCTGCAAAAGGAGGAAACGTGATTCTGCACTATACTTGAAAGCAAAAAAAAGATGAAGAAAAAGAAGAGTACTGACAACTGTATGCAAGAGAGTGTGCATTTACTTACCTCATCGAGGTAAATAAATCCTACTAGTAGTAAAACATAACAGAGAATTTTGTGTTAAACAACAGAGCAGTTTAGTGCAATAATTTTGTGAGCAACTTTAATGATGTGTTCATCAAAGACAGCAATTAATCTTCCAAATAAAAGAAAAAGAGATTGTGCTGATATCTGATGCATGAAGTTACAAATATTTTTTTCTCTTTCAGGAAGTAAAGTAACATGAGAAATATCATATGTATAGGAAGAACAGAAGAAACTTCACACGCAGGCATGCAGGTACCATGCTGAAAACTGACTGGAAAGCGATCTTTCTACAACCTCTATAATTCTACTATTTTTTTCCTCATCCCACTCCAAAAATATCACTGACTCAGAGTCTTGCATTTTAGCAACAATGGCAGAAGAAATAAAAAAGGTGCAGCTTACTCAAGTTCTGGCCTCCCCCTGTAAGGTCACCAACTTTGCTTTCTTTGAAATCCCGATCAGAAGAACAGCATCTGGCTGAGAAGAATCCGGCAACAGCAACAGCAGATCTTCGTGTATCTCAAAAACTGTACCACTAGGCCAGATCTTGGAGATGAGACCCATTTTCTCTCATGTGCTAGACCTACAGCTGATAGAATAGAACAATCTCCTTTTCTCCTTTCTCACCTGAGAGCAGAGGCCCAGAAACATCAGGCACTCATTCTCCAGCTGGCTAATGCTTTTGACTAGGCAAAGGAGCCCTGGCCAAGCAGAAGCAGTTCATTTTCGTCTCTACAAGGTGCTTTCACTGTAATTTAGATAAAGGCATCCTCTGGCCCATTTCCTAGAGGTGAGGGAAACAAAAAGCTGACCATGCAGGGCAAAACAAAATACAGCAACTGCAAACAAAGGATTTGGTTTTCGAGGTGAACATCCTGGCTAGTCCCAAAGATCCTACACCCTCTTACTGCTTCAAACTGTTCTATGTGTTTCCATACCTGGTATCTTCAAAAAAAGTGTTTTCCTTCCAAATCAGAATCTATTAATCGGTAACCAATGGCATTTCTTTTGCTTTCCCAGAATCTAATCTAAAATGACTTCCAATGTCCATGCTATAACCTATGCTATCTGTCAGTCCCTCCTTCCTAATGCATAAGATGCATTACATATAGGAGGCAGAACATGATTAACTAGGAATCCTGGAACATCTGATTTATTACAAATTCATACCCTTCATTAACATAGAATATTTTGTACCCACCGTCTTTTCCTAGGCAACCTACCTGCTTTTCTGATGCAGAAGGTGGGAGAATGGTGTCCTTGTTTCTTGTTAAAATGTACTAGTTTTTCATCCTGCTATGGCATGGATGTTGTTTGTAAGCAAGAACCAAGAACATAAGGAATGATCCAGTTTGTCAAAGTGCAGCTGGGGCAGCATATTCTCTTTCTTACATTTTATAACAAAATATCCAAAGATATCATACTGATGATGGAAAAAATGTGGAGTTTGGTTTACATCAAAGGAATTTATGAAAGTTAATGCATATCAAAAATAAAAAGGCATCTGAGTCACTGCACAAAAGCTATTTTTGAACTTATATAATCAAATACACTTACGTATGATATAGAGAGATTGTGCCAGCTACGGCATGCATATCCTTCTACTGTAATTAATCTTTGCAAGCACTTTCAGTCATTTTAGATCTACATTTACTTCTGCCTCACACAATTGTGGTGTTATCTCAATTTTCACCATCTGTCACAGACATCAGAAAAAATGACTTAAAGATCATAAAAACAATTTTTAAAACATTCTGATTTTCCTACTTTACAGTTTCTGTAGGTCTGCACATATAATTAAGACAAAAAGCACCATGTTACCGAATGAGAATGGAAAGGTACCAGCAGAGAAGCTCCCGCATTCATGAGGCCTTTGCTTAATATACATACTTAGGTCTTGCTTCTTTCACATCCTGGTTCACATCTTACATTTCAAGCTCCTCTCCGTTTATAAAGAAAAGATCCAATGGAAATAGCAGGGGAGGGAGAAGTCTTTTGGCAGATCAGCAGTTGCCAGGGTGTCTTTTCATGCTTCGGTAGTCGTTAGGACTCTTACCCAAGAGCTATGCCATTAATGAGAAGTTTAATGACTTCCATTCCTTTTCTTAAAGGATTCAGCATGTCACCAGTATTTATGAGGAAGCCTGCTGGAGCTACAGGGACATTATGTGCTTCACTATATTTCAAGCTGAGAGATGCTGAAAATGGAGTGTTAGTTTATCTACTTTTTTTTCGCTTTTTTAAACAGTCTCCCTTTCCCTCCTTTCTTTGTAAATAAATGTGCCACATTTCTTGCAGCCCGAAGTTAGAGAAATGTCTTCAGGCTTGTCGCCAGATCTATTTTCCTCCAAATATCTACCAAATCACCAGAAGCTCTTATTAACTGAGTGAACTGAACCTTCAGACAACAACTGTTCCAGTCCCTCCTGGGGATTTTCTATCTGTGTATAGTAAATAATTCAAAGTTTGGAGTACTGTACACTTATTCATTTATCTTGCTTTATTTTTCAAAGCAATCAATGGTCTTAACATTTTGTAAGCAAAATGGTGGTTTCTAACACTGAATAATTCTACCAGTTAAGGAAAAAATATCCATCTAGATGGATCTGTTTTCAGATTTCATCTCATGCCATACTTCCTGTTCATATTTTCTGAAGGGAAATTTGTTTTCCCTACCTTCCTGAGACCATGGAAAGTACTTAAAGTCCCAGTTTTGCAAACACATACTGCCTCAGTCTCTGAAAATTTTCCTACTATCAGCAGTGACATATTGCTCATGTACGGAAGCAAGCATCACCTTAAACATTTGTAAGACTTCTACCTCGATTCTTTACTATCCATTTCCAGTTTATCCTCTGGCACCTATGTTATCTAACAAGTATTTTATTTAATACAAATGCACCTGTCAGGATATGAATTTAAACCATCTCCTGTTATTTGCCAAGTTACCCATCTACCTAAAGGATTCAATATATGAATAAGAGAATCCTGGAAGTGCAGTGACAGTCAATGAGATCAAAACTCCTTCAAGAGCAGAAATACCACTGGAATACAAGCTTAGCTTTTAAAATCTTAATTTTTTCCCAGGACACCTTTATTTTGCTATCATTTCCTAAGGAAGCAGAAAGGAGATTCCCTCTTCTCCGTGCTTACAAATAATTTTAAAAGCACTGTTAATACACTTGCTATCTAATCCATCAGCAGTTGCTTTTAAAGTGAGATCACTTCTGTTTCTGAGCCAGTTCCATCATCATTTCTTGTATTGGTTACACAAGGGATGATAAATACACAAATTCTCTTCCTGACTATGAAATTGCAGGAATTTTATGCCTTGTGTGTAGAGAAAACTCTTTTTTCTCCAAGGAATGGAAGAACTGTTCTTCTCCTCTGTCATACGATTTCTGTCTCATTGGCATTTTCCTGTTGTGCTCTTTTTTGCTCTCACAGATGAAGGGAATTGTACATCAGTGTTCAGTGATAGACTTCTGCCTTTTATAAATAATTTTGACTGCATATTGACCGATGATCACAGGGAGATTAAACAGTCACTTCACTTCTCTTCACCCTTCTCTCCACTGTAGACCCCCATTCTGATGATCAGTTGTGAACATACAGAGTGACATTTTGAGAAGGAATTCAGAAACAAGACAGAGTTTGTACGTGACACTCCAGAATTTTGTCAGATGTGAAGAAGTATTTCACACAAGACTGAGACTTTGAAGTCTAAAAGCATTGATTGCTTTTGTATATGGCTTTAGCAGTCTCTCTAAAGAAACTCAATTTTTATTTTTTTAATTTTTTAATTTTTATGCAATATTTAAGTTTTTTTCCCAGTAGAACATATCTGAAAAATTGCTGAAAGTCAGCTATCATCCCACTTTTTGCAGTGTATCTTCATGGCATTTCATTGTGATTAAGTATCATGGGGTGGAAAATGAGTCATAGAACAGCACTGAATGGTGTTAACATCCTCAGCTCTGTTTTTTTCTCTTGCTGTGATTGGAATTCTCCGGTTTTTCTGTATCCACCAATACATATGTGACATGTAACTTAGTTATAATGGAACTATTATAGAATCATAGAATGCTTTGGGTTACAAGGGACCTTTAGAGGTCATCTAGACCAACCACCCTGCAGTGAGCAGGGATGTCTTCAACTATACCAGGTTGCTCGGAGCCCTGTCCAACCTGGCCTTGAATGTTTCTGGGGATGGGGCCTCCACTACCCCTCTGCGCAATCTCTTCCAGTGTTTCACCACCCTCATGGTAAAAAATTTCTTCCTTATATCTAGTCTAAATCTACCCTCCCTTAGTTGAAAACCGTTACTCTTTGTCCTATCACAACAGGCCCTGCTGAAAATATTTTCCCCATCTCTCCTACAGGCCTCCTTCAGGTACCGGAAGGCTGCGATAAGGTCTCCCCATAGCCTTCTCTACTCCAGGCTGAAGAGCCCCAACTCTGTCAGCCTTTCTTCACACGAGAGGTGCTCCAGCCCTCAAATAATCTTTGTGGCCCTCCTCTGGACCCGTTCCAACATATCCATGTCCCGCTTGTGCTGAGAGGCTCCAGAGCTGGACACAGTACTCCAGGTGGGGTCTCACCAGAGTGGAGTAGAGGGGCAGAATCTCCTCGCTCGACCTGCTGGCCATGTTTCTCTTGATGCTTCCCAGGATATGGCTGGCCTTCTGGGCTGTGAGCGCTCATTGCCAGATCATGTTCAGCTTTTCATTCACCAGTACCCCCAAGTCCTTCTCAGCAGGAGTGCTTCAGGTGTGCCAACTACACCACTCAGCTTGGTGTTGTCTGCAAACTTGCTGAGCATGCACTTGATCTCACTAAGTCATTGATGAAAATGTTAAACAGCACTGGTCTAAGTACAGACCCCTGACAGACACCACTTGTCATTGGCATCCATTTGGACACTGAGCCGTTAATCACTACCAGAGGGCTGCAACTTTCCAACCAATTCCTTAGCCACCAAACAGCCCACCCACCAAATCCATATTTCTCCAATTTAGAGAGAAGGATGTTGTGGGGTCTGTGTCAAAGGCTTTACAGAAGTCCAGATAGATTACATCCATAGCTCTTCCCTTGTCCACTGATCTAGTCACACCATCACAGAAAGCCACTAGTTTGGTCAGGCAGGACTTGCCATTGGTGAAGACATGCAGACTGTCTTGAATCACCTCCCTGTCCTCCATGGGCCTTAGCACATCTTCTAGGAGGACCCGTTCCATGATCCTCCCAGGCACGGGGGTGAGGTAGACAGGTCGGTAGTTCCCAGGATCCCCCTTCCTACCCTTTTTAAAAATGGGCACAATGTTTCCCTTCTTCCAGTCACCAGGAACTCCGCCTGACTGCCACGACCTTTCAGATATCATGGAGAGTGGCTTGGAAATTACATCAGCAAATTCCCTCAGGATTCTAGGATGCATCTCGTCAGGTCCCATAGGCTAACGTACACTCAGGTTCATCAGGTGATCATGAAGCTGGTCTTCCCTTACAGTGGGAGGGCCTTTGCCCTTCTGGACCCCATCTTGCAGTCCATCAACTGAGGAGGGGTGAGGAGAGAGGTTGCCAGTGAAGGCTGAGGAAAAATATTGTTGAGTACCTCAGCCTTCTCGTCGTCTATTGATACGAGGTGGCCTTTCTTGTTCATTGGGGGGATATGCTTTTTTTAACCTTCCTTTTCTGGCTGACATACCTACAGAAGGCCTTCTTGTGATTCTTTGCATCCCTTGCCAAGTTCAGCTCCAGCTGTGCCTTGGCCCTGCTGACCTCATCCCTACACAACCAGGCAGCATCCCTATACTCCCCTCAAGATACCTGTCCCTGCTTCCACTGCCTGTGCAGTTCCTTTTTGACCTTTAGTTTGACCAGCAGGTCTCAACTCAACCAAGCCGGTGTCTTCCCTTCCTTGCCTGACTTCTTACACCCAGGGACTGAGAGCTCCTGCGTTCTACGGAAAGCGTCTTAAAGTTCTGCCAGGTCTCCAGAGCATCGATGATAACTTTCTGATGCAAGTGGTGGAGGAACCAACAAGGAAAGGCGCTCTGCTGGACCTAGTATTAACAAACAAGGAGGGACTGGTGGAGGATGTGAAGGTCGGAGGTAGACTCGGCTGCAGGGACCATGAAATGGTCGAGTTCAGGATCCTGCGTGGAGGAAGCAGGGCGATAAGCAGGATCAAAACCCTGGACCTGAGGAGGGCTGACTTTGCCCTCTTCAAGGAGCTACTGGGAGGAATCCCGTGG
>Ga0065711_1031129_pt1 | contig 30490 bp, 28 predicted proteins | sample Hoacrofraction12_FD_59098 | JGI IMG/M metagenome (GOLD analysis project Ga0065711, IMG submission 59098) | Hoatzin crop microbial communities from Cojedes, Venezuela - Epithelial fraction 12 v2 (version 2) | ecosystem: Host-associated > Birds > Digestive system > Esophagus > Crop | place... | reverse complement strand
AGGTCCTGTGCAGCCTGCTGTAGGTGACCCTGCTTCGGCGGGGGGGTTGGACTAGATGACCCACAGAGGTCCCTTCCAACCCCTACTATTCTGTGATTCTGTGATTCTGTGAAGCGCAGAGGCTCTTTTCCCCCAGCCTCTTTCCCAGAGAGGGTTATGTGGTGCCATGGTATTGTGCCTGTGCCGGTGCCTTTGCTTTTCTGCCATGATTTTTGGGCCATAAACCATGTCAAGCAGCACCTATAAGAATGCAGGAACAGGCTGCCATGCTGTCTCTCACCTACTCCATCTGCCCTGGGGCTGGACCAGGGCTATATTCCCCTGCCTCATTGGAGGACTGTGCCAGGCACATGGAGGCAACGCACTGAAGAGCGATGCCACTTTTGAGGAGGGGGTTTATGCAGGGAAGGCCCCAAGTCACTCCTGATATAAACAGGAACCCTACTAGGAAACAGCATCCTGGGTGGATTCTGAATTTTAATTAGATTTGAGCATCCAGACCCCAAGCTCTGAAACAGTTCCAACTACGTTCACTTCTATAGGGAAATTGCTTGAATGTGAATTCACAGGTGTACAGGCTTCTGTACATCTCAGCAGGTCTTCCTGCTGCCTGTTCTGTGCTGGGACACTGTACTGGGAGGCTGATGGTTCAGTTTTTAGAAAGAGCATAGGCGCCTTTTGGAGCTATCTGGGGGGCAACAACTATTCAGTTACTAGTCTGTGCTTTTCCGCTTGGGCTAGTCCCTGAGAAAGAAACTGTTTTTTCTTTGAAGCCAGGAAACAGTGTTTGCTCAATAGGCAGAGATCACATTTCAAACATGCACCCCTCTCTCCCTATTTCACTTCATATAGTTCCTGATTTCCATTCCTTCTTGCCTCTCTATTGCAAAAACAAATAAGCACGTGTGTGCACATGCTCCTATGTAATCTCAGCTTTTGCTTCTGATTTGAATTTCATTGGCCTCCAGGACTTGAGGTAAAGCAGTTGGTTTTCTTTTATGAACCCAGCGATGAACCTGCAAACCCCTCATTGGCCACAGGAATTGACAGACATGCTTAAATTTCCTAGTGGCATGCAGACCTGTTGCATTTTGTATGATTTTGGAGTCCTTGTTTCTAGGGTCATGTGTGACCACAGGAAGCCATGGAAATTTTTCATTACTGTGGGCTGAGAGGGAGCTGACTTCTGAGACTGTTCGCTTGTTTGCCAAGCTGCAAGAGGGTGAATGGGATGTAGAAGAGAGTGAAAATGACTCCATTTCTGTGGTGAAGAAGCATCTCGGATAAATCCCTGCTGGCTGAAGAAAGGATGGCAACTGAAGGCCGTTCCAGCCAACCCTTTGTAGGCTTTTGATCTGTTGTGACCTGCTCTCGCATCTGATGAAATGAGTGCTGTAAATCTCATCCGTCACAAATATGCTACAACTCTGGGCCCAACTCACCCAAGTGTCTGGTGAGAGGAATTGGCTGGAGTGCCAAAACTGTGACAGGGGTTCCTGACAGTGGCTGTTGTTGAGGTCAAGAGAACAATAGATAATAGTGGCATTTGCACTGAACGAGGATTTTCCCTACCAAGTGCTATTGCAAAGAGATATTTTACTGTCCTAATCATAAGCTAGAATGCAGTAGCTAATAACAACTTAATGCAATATAGATGGGCTTAATAGTGCTGGATCTGCAGGGATTTTCTGAGTAGTTCATAGTTTATGCATAATACAGGCCCTTTAGCCAATGTCTTGCTATGCTCTAAAATGGGGAACTGGGTCTTGAGGGAAAGGGAGCAGCCCTCCATCTAAGGTGGTTTGCTGGAAAGAGCATAATGGGTCTAAAGGGATGAGAAGATGGTGGCAGTTGGTTGGGATGGATTAAAACAGACAAACACTCAAAATGGATTTTTGTGATTTGGGGATTTTTCTCTTCCCCTTGGGCTGCTTGTAATGAGGCCTTGCAAAAATCCTTTTATGCATGGAAATGGGCAAGTTTTCATTCTGATTAGCTTTCTAGGAACTAACTCACACGTATAAATGAAAAGATGCAAATGAAATTACCTATAGGTTTTAATGAGAAGAGGAAAGACAGTCAGGTTTTCTGGTGGTTTTGTTTTTCTTTTAAAAACAATTTGTAGAAGCTTATGTCCTCCAGTCCACCCAAAACGCTGGGACTCCAACTTCCTGATCATTACAAGAAAGCAAAAGCTCTTTGAATCTCTTTCTAACCATTTTGTGCTGTTTGTTTAAATAGGAGAGTGAGTTATGTGCCAAGCATATTCTCTCTCCCTAGTGGAGCTGAGGAACAAGGTGAGTTTACCTTTGTGGATCTTGGGTTATTTGTACATTTTCAGTGCAGCATCTACTCACAGACTGAAGTGATAGAGAATTCAGTGTGTACCTCTGTAAGTTGTTCCAGCATTTTTTTACTCTCGTGGTTCAGTTGTCATGACTTAATCTAAGCCTGTCTCGTTTCAGTTTCCAACTACAAGCTCTGTTTATGCCTGTGTCTTCTCACATAAATAGCTGTTTGTTATGAGCAGTCTCTTCCTGGTGTAGTCTCAGACACCAGCACAAGTAGTCTCTTAGCCTTTTTTCAGCTGACAATCCAGAAAGAGTCTCTTTAGCCATTCACCGCAAGGCATGTTCTCCCGCCCCGCATTCAGTTTTATAGGCCTCTTTTAGGTTTTTTTTCAACATCATTCTGACAGCATGGTCACCTGTATTAAACCAATTTTCAAAAATGATCTCACCGATGCAGATGCAGAAGTGACGCCCATGTCACAATATGTTTAGTAAGCTTTTGGCTTAATCATCCAAGGATTTGGAGATCTTTGGACTACAGAATTAAGCTGAAAGCTGGTCTTCACTGCATTATATCAACTCAGGCTCCTCTCAGAGTCGTCACCTTCCTAACAAAAGCAACACATTCTTTCCTCAATAGTTTTCTTTCCAAACCTATACATTGTCCCAGATGAATTGAATGCAGTTACCATAAGCACATTCCATCAAGCAAACCACGTTGTCCTGTGTGAGATATCTCTCGTATGTTATTTACTGTTGCATATTGTGTTCCCTACAGGTGTTGGTATCTTGTCCTGACATAGGCACTTAAGGATGGTGATTGTCAGTTATTGCACTTTAAAGTGCTGCCTTCTGGGGACGGGGAGGAAGCAAAGCACAAGCCACATCCCTGAGCTGTGCCAAAGTCTGCACCTGGTCATGCCAGCTGCAAATGGATGTAAGGTCGTTCAGACACCAAAGGTGGTTACGTATGATGTTGACTACACAGCCTGAACAGGGTACTTTGTAATTGATATGCTTTAGCTATGCCAGCCTGCTGGCTGGATCTTTCACCTTGATGAAGGTATGAAATAGCATCAGTTTAAGAGGTTCATATGGGATCGCACGAGGGAGGTATTCCCTCTCACTAGAGAGATCTCAGTGGTGCATGCACCCATTTAAAATTTCTTTTTGAACTCTTTCAGTTAATGTGTTTTTGATCTGCTTAATGTGGGCTGCATTTGAATGGTATATCTTCAATTAGTCTGTCGTGTGGAAGCAAGCCAGGATCTTTCCAATGCCTGAGGATGTTATGACAAGATAGTTACTTTTCTTGTTGCTTTCTCAAACACTACCCAGTTTGTCTGCCAGGGACCCATAGAACTATATTAATCATCATCCATTTTTTAACGTGTAAAGTTGCATCCCACATTCATCTTCCATGAGTTTTGTTCTGGAATCAGAGAGGAATAAAAAGGTTTATTGCTGTTTGTTCTGAGCTTGTCTCCTCTGCTTACATTGACCCAACTGATTCGTGTTTGTACTCCCATAGGCAACACATGCACAGAGGGTACAGAATAATTTTATCTCCTCTGGTGTTTGCAGAATGCTATCACAAACTTCCTCTCAAAAGCCTGGCTAGATCAAGTTTTGCCTCATCTTTTCCTGCTTTCTATGGCATTTTTAAGGTTTTTATGATCTGTTGTTAGTCTGTCGTTCTGCCTTTTTTGCACTGATGAATTCAGATCAGGGTGCACAGATCCAGCCAGAGTCTTACAAACAGCGTATAGAGGAGCCTGTCTTTCCATCATCTCTAGCTTTTATCACAGGTTTAGCCACAGATGTTCTCAGATTTAAGTCCACACAGGTTCTTTTCAGAGCTATACGCAGAATTATACCCTCTCTCTGCCCACCACAGTGGAATGGCTCAGAAAACATTGCTGAAACTTGTTTAAAATGTCCTTTTCACCTGGGGTATCTGATTCTGGGAGATGATACTGTCTGTCACGTACAGGTTAGAAGGAACAGGATGGTATGTTACAGTGTGTGCTGCTGCAACGCCTCAGGTTGATAATTGCTGACGGACTGACTCAGTCCAGGATCCACTTTCAGATGTTGATGCAATTCGTGCGAATGAGGAAGGTAACAGCTTTACTTTTTGTGTCCCAGAAGAGTCAGGAATGTGAACAATGGAAACTTCATGGAGCCATCTTCCGGCATTTATCTGTTGGACCAAAACCCAGACATAAGCAGAAGAAATGGAGCATGTACTTCACACTGGTCCTGCAAGTTGCCTTTGCTGCAGCCTAAGTCCTTCTCAGTCAACATGAAAAAGTATGTGTGGGATAGGCATGTGCTCACATTACAGGGATGTTGCTTCTCCAAAAGATTCCTGTAGGGCTGGTCGGGTTTGAAGTCATCCAGAGGAGCAGCCTCGAATATCAATGTCAGAGCAGATTTATCCAGTGAGCAGCACTGTTAACAAATTTCCCTCTCCTGGTCCAAGTCCAGAGGAGATGGGACAGAGCTGATAGCCATATGGGGATGTCGAGGGAGCAGGCTGCTGTCCTTGAATGATTGCCATTTCTGTCACTGGCGTCCTTCCTGTGCCCTTTGCTGCAGAGGAGATCCCAAGCCCCCGAGAGTGGTTGCTGGGAACCCAGAACACCTGTGGCTGTCAGAAGTGACCGTGCTCTTCCTAATGTCAGGAAAGACGCGAGCCGCAGGGCTGCGTCCACTTCAGCAGCGCAGCTGGTGTGCTGCTGCTTCTCTGGAAACACGGTGGCAATGTAGAGAGAAGGCATGATGTTTCCAACAGGGGAGCGAGTCCTCCATAGCTTGAGTCCATGCCCTTCTCTGAGATGGGTGGTATCATCCAGGCTTGAAGAAACGGGACTGCCAGTTCCTCCACTGTCTCCATAGGTAGTTAGCAGTTTTGGGAATAAAGTTAGGGAGATGATTCTCTGTAACCAGCAATCTGTTGAAGATGGATTTATGAAAAGCTATGACAGTTACTGATATGACAGATACATTATTTTTCCATAATTAATTGAGGAGTTGGACATGGGCACATATGGAATTCACACATTTTAAATGCATGCAGGTAACATTATGAAGGATGGAGGGGGAAAGACAGGATTTTCAGATGGCAGAGAAGGTGGCTATTTGGCAGTTGGCTTTCTGGAGCCAGTCACTATTCTGAAGGACCTCACCCATTTCATTTGATGGACCGCCTGAACCTAGCCTCATTTTTCCATCCTTTTTCTGTGATTGATTTGAACTACCTTGATTCATCTGAAGATGATGATGACAATGATGAAGAGGTAACCATCCGGAGAGCAACAGCAAAAATACTTACAGTAAAAAATGTTCTTGACTCTGCTTTCTCTATGCTATATATACTGATCTTGTGTTTTTAAATTGAATGCATTTCTTAAGTTCCTGTATGCACCACCCCCCTTGTTATATTAATTCTTATGGGAAAAATTGCTTCGATATCTGTTGAGCTCAGCTTCTTCATCTATGAGACTGAACATTTGCCATAAATCTTTTACTTTAAGCATACTTTCAGCGTCTTTCTGAACAGTTACGTTTTCATTGTCGTCATCTTCCTCAGATGAATCAAGATCAATCAAGGGTGAAGGATGGAAAAATGGGGTAATGGTGACAGTTAGCGGAGCAGGATATTAAACAATTGGCAGCAGAACTCCGAGGCAGCGGGTAGAGAAGTGATGGAGAACTGGGAGTTGCTCTATGCAGAGTTCTTCCTCCTTGGTCCAAATTCCCTACTAGGCCTGAAGGAGAGGCTGAGGAAAAGCGTGGTTTGTGTGGGGAAGTTTGTCCTCTTTCCGCTCTGTAGATAGTGCAGAACCATTGCATTAACTCTTCCTGGTCTAGCTTTGCTCCATGTGTCCTTTTTGGTCACTAGTACAGACAAAGAATTCAAAGTAAACATACAAAGGAGTGCTGGTTAGTATTTGATCATCTTAATTGCCTTGGAAGGTCTTCCTTCCCCTACCAGGCTGTTTCTGGCTTGGATCTCTCCACTTTCCAGCTCTCACCCCACCACCCCATCTTTCAAGCAGGTCTGATTTTTAGTCAACATTTCTGCTTTTGGCTATGCTGCTTCTTGCTTTGCCTGCCTGTGTGAAAGGCAGCTGTTGGAGGGATCATCTAGTGTTCCAAATTTAGCTTTCAAACTGAAAACAGAAGGTGAGGTAACGCTGTAGCCCAGCTGTGAGCAGAAGGCTCTGACCACCTGTGGCCCTGACAATCATTGTATTTCTAAGCAGGGACTCTTCTCCATTTTCACAGGATTGCAGTTCTCGGAGTTGCTTTCTCCTGCAGCCTCCCTCATCTTAACTTTCAGTTCTTTTATTAAAAGGGTCTAAACGTATGGAGACAATTGAATTGCTCAGGCAGCTGGAGATGGAATAGGAGCCTGTTGCTACTGGATTGCTGCTCGGAGTCAGCAGTCACCTCTGCCTGGTAGCTCCTCTGGTTGTGGGAAACTCAGTCAATTCCTTGCAGGTGACAGTTGCATGCTCTGGACATGAACCCTAGCAGCGGTGATAATGGGGTGCTGTCTGCAGTCCAAAGATTTATCACTATATTTGCTATGGGGAACATGCAGGCTGCCCAAGTATCAGATGTGTGTTGTGACTCAGCTTACTGATGAACTCAATAAACAAGGCACTGAGAGTTCGAGAGGCTCATATAGAGGGGTGGCACTGGCCACTTCTGTGCAGATGTCGCACAAGCATTTGCTGTGGTCTGCATTCATCAAGCAGAGAAGTGAGGGCTGGGATCGCCTTAGGCTCCCTGTACAGGCACAGGACAGAGGGAGGTAATGCTAACTAGGGATTCCTACCATCCACATCGTCCTCTGGAGACATCCCTCTCACTCAGTGGCTTTGGAGGGACATGGCATTCCTAGCTTGGGTGCCTCAGTGAAGAGCCTGAAGTTAGGTGGGATGAGTTTGGTCTTTAGAGTCCTGTTCCAGCTAGCTCCAGGTTTGCTGTCAAACCTGGGGGGATGATCAATCCTTTCTCAGTTGTTCAAAATCCTTCTCAGGAATGTGGAGGGCCTATCCTAGGACAACGAACATCACAGGTTTGCTGTTTTCCCTCCGTTTTCCCTGCTTTACACTGTGGATGGAAGCATAGGGAATGGATTCTGCTGTGATGGGCCAAGCAACCCATGTTTCTGCTCACAATGTTGCAAATGGTACCTGTTGATCTCTGCCCCATTATAGGTGCCTGTGTCCTGCTTGTCTCTGCCAGGCACGTGAGGAGAGTCAGGGCTGTAGATTTAGGTTTCTCTTTTATTATGTCCTTTGCCAGATTTTTGCATGTGATTCCTCTGGTATTTAAAACTCTACGATGGTGTTTCTGCCCAGAGAAAACAAAATCTAGATAGGAACTAAAGCTGTGCTGCTGCCGCCTGAAGAGCACAGGAAGGAGAGAAAAGGAAACTGTAAAGATATATATATACATACACACACACACATATAAAAAATGTCAACATCATCTTGTCAAGGATCTTGGGAGAGGAGAAGAGGAGTAAAAATCCTTTCCGAGTATTTGTTGAGGTTGGGAACTACCGGGGATAAGACAGAGTTGATTACTAGGACATAAAAACACCTATAGGGAGGACTTGTTGTAGGCTTAAACTGCAGCAAGAGAATTGGATTAGATGGTAAGCAAAACTAGTGATAGACTCTGAAGGGAGAGCAAAGATGTGGATTCTCTGTTTGAGAAGAAGAATCTCGTTTGGTTGTTCTTTGTGGGTTGATTTTTTGGTTTTTTTGCTTTTCCTTAGTTTGCACTGGCAATGAGTTGCTTTATTCCCAGAACTACCCAGCTGAGTAGCTCACCTATGAATTATTGAGTAGTAAGATAACTGGTTCTCTGCCAAAAGTTAATGCATATGGGATGCTTTTGGGGAAAGAGTATCATTGGCTGGCTGTTAGAGAATGTTTGGATCTGAACTATTTATATGCCATTGGGAGCGGCATGTCACTGCCAGCCCAATTTGTTAAACAGAAGCATGTAATAACAGATGCATGGGTATGGGCTGACATCTCGTTATCTGCTAGAAGACAGAGGCAGAACTTGAGCAGAGAGTTAGTGGTCTGACGCTGCTACACACAGAGGGCTCCCCTGTTGTGGGTATGTGGGTGGGCATGAGAATCCCAGATCCACCCTAGCCATCATCCTGCTTCACCATGTTATAACAAGCATTATCATCTGTGAGTTAAACAACATTTTCAAGTTAGTCTGTGGCAAAAAGAACCCAACAAAAAACTAGATCTAGGTTATGCCACTGGTCTGGCAGTAATTGAATATATTAGCTCTGAAATGCCCACACTCTCACTCTATTTCTCTTGTGCCTAACTTTGCTAATTGGATGGTATGTGGGTGGGGGGAGGATTATCAGCATTCATTTCACATACAAATGTGTATGTGTCTTCTGTATCTGTACCATCTTATCCCACTTATCTTTTTCAATTAGGGGAGTATACTGTTTTGAAACCAGGCACTTGAAGGTAAGTGAGGCATGGGAATGAGGTGGCTTTACACTGCAGGAGAATACTTGTCTTTGTAGTGTCTCGTTAGCATGAATTAATTGGGCAGTGAGTCTGAGTGGAGTTCCAGCATGTCTGGGACAGATCTTTTTTGAGGAGGCATATCGGTGAGGCAGAAGGTCTGGAAATTCCCACCCAGGATGGACTTTCTTCAAAGCACTGAGTAAAGTGAACTAGGGGTCTCATGTATTAATCAGCACAGCTCTTCATGCAGAAGAGGAAATCCTTTAGTAAACCCATCTTTTTTAAAAACAAGGTGAAGACTGGTTGAGCTAATTAGCTTGGAAAGTTCAGAGAAGAGGAAAGCAGAAAAGATGGTAGTGAATACATTTCATTTGCTCTTCTTTTAAAACCCGTCAACTAGCACAGAACTAAGCCTGCTCTGCTCTAAGCCTTGCTTCTCCGGTCCTTGCACCCACTTGACTAACAGAAAATGTACTCAAACAAATTTGTTTTGTTTGAAATAACAATACTTGCAACTTGGCTTTCAAGCACTTTGCAAAAAATACACGTATTATGTCTTTATACACAGGAAGACTGAAGTGCAAAGGCAAAAGGCATAGAAGATGAAAGACATAGAGATTCTGGCTTTTAGCAGAAATAGGTTGAGAAAGCCTTCCTCCAGCTCCCCTCTTCTAACTACTCAATTATATCATCTCTCAGAAACAAGCAAAAAGACTGGGCTTGTAAATACTAGCTGGATATTTGTCTCCATGTGGAAAGGTGCTGGTGCCTAATGTGAGTTCTTGAGCTGTGGAGTGTGGGTGCTGTTGCAGGGAACAGAATTGCTCAGCTGTGATTTTCCAGCCTTGTGACAATAAAAGAACTTCCCGCTTGCTTGGGTAGAGTCTCTCCTGGAGCAGAAACCATGGAGTTTTCTACCTGCTGTGAAAGCAGGGATGCAGTATCTTTGACTCCTCTGACATCTTTATTACCCTGGATTATGGGACCAGGGGCTGTATGAGGAAGACACCCTTTGCTGGGATCGCTTTGGTTTTCTAGAGAAGATCAGGGAAGACTGCATCCAGTGTGACTGCAGAAGGGTACCTATCAGAACTAAATGGATGCTGGATGGGGTCATAGAGGTCTCATAAGGCCCTAATAGCAGCCTGTGCTGATTCGCTTTCCAGAGAGAGACATTACTGCCTGGTGTTGTTAGCCACTCTGTATCATGAAACACAGCTAATAATTGTAGCTAACCATGAAGTTAGTCTTTCATAACGGGTTATCTCTGTGTCCTTTGCAATGTTAATCCAGCGAGTGGCCAGTTAGCTCTGACACGTGGGATAAGGTGGAGAATAAAAGCAAGAGTCCCATCGGTGCTGTGATTGCATGGCTAATCTTAGAGGGAGTCATCCAGCAGAGTGGGATGAGACCCGCTGAAAATAAAGCTGCTTGCTATTTTCATCACTTGTGTTACTTGCTGCGTTTTCTAGATTTAAGTAAAAACTTAAATGACGACTGACTCTGGAGGGTAGCGTAGAGTGTGTTGTTCTCAGGGGAGGAAGCCTGGGCTAGGGACTGAAGTGTGGATCAGGATACAGGACTCCTGCACTGCTTCTGGCTGATTCTGCTGGTTCGTGTGACCTCGGGCAAGCCATCTTTCTGCTTGTGCCTCTCTTTTTCTGCCTGGACATTGCTGCACTGTGGTGCACCTTGCAGCAGAGGAAGCATTGCGTGAAGTAAATCCCTGTAGAAAAGTGAGAGTGCAGCAGTCCGTGGTGGCTGCATAGACCAGCGGTACAATGTGGGCAGCTGACCAGCTACAGAGCTGGCTGTTGTCAGCCGCGGGTCAGGGTGGCTACAGGGAGGACAGGGCTGCCCGTGAATCAGGAAGCAGGTTACGAGTGAGCGTCTCAGCTCTGACAGACCTTTCAAAATGAGCCAGCATTTGGGAATTGACCAGGATATGCTATTCACAGTCCTCAAGCTACGGTTGGAAAGCAGACTTTGCGTGTGTCTTGCCTAGTAGTGTCGTAGTTGTTTTTGACTTTCTCAATTCTTGCCTGAGCTCTTAATGCGAGGTCTGTTCACTCTGTGTTTCCCTGTTCTGCAGATGCTGGCTTGTGTTTCATCTTGTCACTGATTTCCATGCATCTGTCCACTCCAATATGAGCCTTTCTTTGCCTTTCATCCATAGCAGATTGAGCAGCCTCATGACAACATCCCCATTTTTGAAAGTGAAAAAAGAAAAATTTTCACTTAAAATGTTTTTTCTGTATTTACCCCACAAGTGAAAAGCTTTCCATAGTGCATCACTGCCATCCTGGGGTGCTTTGACTTCATCGTTGATGAAAGAAGCATCGTTACCTTCTGGAGGCATCTGAATTTGATGGGAACCTAGAGCAATCAAACAGCATTGCAGGGATCACTGAGCACCCCACCTTGAGCTGTGCCCAAGCAGGACAGCATAGTAACAGTGTAAGGAGACTGTGGTGTTTCCTGCAAGCACTTTGGCTCTTATAAGAACGCTCCTCCCTTTCTCAAGGCTAAAATAAAAACAGACTTAAAATAAATCCTTAGAGACTTGACCACAGCTCAAGAGCTGGTGCACTTCTCACTCATCTGGCAGGATGAGCATTTCATTGCTGGTTATTTCCAGTGAAACCAAGAACACAAGAGGTTTTGGGGGCACAAAGCAACACCCCTTGACACTTGACATTTCTCTGTTGTGTTTGCCTCGCTCTTGGCCTTCATCATCGTGAACACCGTGCTAGCTTAGCAACCCTTCAGTGCAGAGCATCTGCTCCGGCTCACAGCAAGCGAGCTGCCTACAGCCCGGCTTTGCTTTAGGGTGCCTGGCATGCTGGAGTAGATTGCCTGTGTTCAGCTGATTTGATTTGCTCCTAATGAGCAGGTGAGTGATTATATTTTCTCCTGTTGCACAATAATTCTGCTGCAAAGGCAGGCTGCCCTGCCTTGTGTTTCACAGCAGCTGCATCTTAACAAGGTTGCTGGAGGAGCCTCCTTCTTTCAGTGTTGCCTTGAACGGTAATGTGCTTCCCTCTTCAGCCCTCTCATCACTCCTCCTGCCAGCTAGCTCTTCTAGCATTAAGCTGTATGCTGAGAGAAAACAGTAATTGTCTATATTTGTTTGCTGTGTTTCTTACCAGGGGATCCCGAAGCCCTGTATACGCAGAGAGGTTTTTTACCTCCTTCTTTAAGTGTAGCAACCTGCTGCCTGCAGTGTGGCTGCTGCTTGAAAGAGCACTTCAGCTGCATGCACTGGAGTTCAGGGGAGATACAGAAAGGTGTTTGAGGAGCCTCTGGACAAGAACCTGCCTTTGGAACTGGGCTAAAAACTGGGGTTGATAGCCAAGCTCCCCAAAGAGCATCGTGGAATCTTGGTAGCATGAACAGCCAGATGTGCTCCCTGAGAGCCAGCAGGGATGCTGCTTCCCTAAGGGTACTAATGGCACCTGGAAAATCATTGTCATTTCCTGAAGCTCCCTAAAGGTGTCTGTGCAGGAGTCATGTTGGAGGTCTCCGCGCTGAGACAGTCAACACCTCAGGTGTATGGGAGCTGCTCAGTTCCCAGTTCTGTGGAGCAGGAGAACCCGCTAATTTAAACAAGCTTTATTTTACATTTAAGCCAGGGATGAGGAAAGGCTGTGTTGTTATTTGTTAGGATTTGCAGACTGGATCCCTGCCTTGGTGATGGGCCTCACTTTTGTGTGTAACCTCTGTGAAGAAGAGTGGGCTACCCAGTAGGCATTGGAGGCCAGAGCTGATGCCTGGCTCTGTAATTACTGTTGACTATTCTTTGCTTTCACGTCCACTGGCAGCCTTCAGCAACAGCTGCCTCTTGCCATAGTATTGCATGCATCCTTCACAGTGATGGGATGACCTGCTTCATCTCTCTCAAGCAAACCCAGGGACTCCAGGACTACCTGCAGAGTTAATGCTCATTGGGTGTTTCCTAGTGCCACAGACAAGAGGGGAAAACGTAATCATGTTTTACTGTATAGGCAGTTTCATACATTCCCTTCATGAGGTGACGACATAGGTCCAGAGCCTGTCCCAATACAAATCAAGTAAATCCATTTCCCAGCTGAAGCAGATTAAGTATCTTCTGCATCCTTGGCTGCCCTGCTGTTGCTGTGACCTACGGAAGCATCTGGAGTGTCTCAGCCCTGCTCCGCTGTGAGTTTTTACCAGCCCCAGACACTCCCTCAGCAAGGCCCAAGGGGGCACCTTCCTTGCAGCCTGTGTCTGTGCAGGGAGCACTTTGTCCAATTTCAGACCTTTTCTTTTTCTCTGTCCCAGTTCCATACACAGGTGCCACTCAGTGCAGTGAGAGAAGCTGCTTCCCCACCCCTCTCTCTCCTCCTCATGAGACAGATTGCTCTGAGTACATCTGGAGCTGCTGTGCCATATTTTTTTTTAAGCCTTCCTTTCCCTGTTCTCTCCCCCTTTTTTTTTTTTCCCTACATCACCAGCTGGCCTTGATTATAATGTAAGACCCTACTGGCTTCAATTAAGGAGCGGATGTGACCCAAGAAATGGGATAGCAGCTAGGGATGGAGATGACACGTTCATGGCACTAGGTCTAATCAAACAACTTCTCACATTATTCTCACCGTGAGGTGGGAGATGTGTGAGCCAAAGGCAAGTCAGTGCTTGGAGCACCCGCGGAGACACATTGATAGGAAAGCCATCTGTAATGAGCTGACCACGCCACTCAGCACGGCAACGTGAGCTCTGGCAAGAGCTGCTTTTAATCCACTTGCATGCAGCAAAGGGCCCAGAGGCTGAGAGTCGAGGATGGATACCTAGAAAACAATCAGCCACTGTCAAACCAGGGCTGCTGACTGGAGAGGACACTTGTACGTTGCGAGCCCACAGATGTGTCTGTGTCCCTGGGAGAGGGGACACTGTGCATGCAGACCTGTGAGGCAGTGCATGCACCACCTTCATCTGTGGTGAAGATGGAGATGGCACTAGTGTTACAGAGCTTGGGTCTTGCTGGGATCAGGCTATGGGAGAGGAGAGGCTGGTGTGCTGGAGTTCTCTGGGCATGGCTGTGTTCTGGGCAGCAGGCATGCTGTGGGACTCATGGTTCCTGGGGGAGCGGTGTCTGTGGCACTGCAGATGCTGTGTGTTGCAGGTTTTTGGGCCTGGCTGTGCGAGGCAGGTGCTTTGTAGACCTGTAGTGCATAGAAGTTGTCTGCAGAAGAGCAGGTGCTTTGAACCTGGAGAAGGTGAGTCGTGAGTGTGCTGGAGCTGCCATAAATCTGTTCCCTCTCTTTTGCATTCAGACGAACAGCTGGTTTGTGTTCAGGAAGCTTTTCTTATTTTAGAAGGAGAGCTTCTGGTTATTCCCATGCTGTAGTGTTTTAATTAAGAGTTTATTGCAAGTGAAACATGTCCATCAGGTGGTTGTGGAGATTGAAGTCCTCTGCCATTGCATTAAGTAAGGGGTAACCCAAGCAACACCAGTCCAGACTTTCTTCTTGCTCTGCCTCAGCCATGATCAAATTGTGAGTTTCCTGTAAATTTTTACAAGTGCTAAAAAAACTAGACTTAGTATCCTCCCTTTGCTAAGGAGGTGGCCACATATCACCATTCTCACACTACTGGCAGAGAAGCTGACATGGAGAGCCGTGACTCGCCTCCCAGCGTCAGGGAATTGTTGCCAGAGGTAAAAATGGGACCCAGAGTCTCTGTAGCTAGTCTCTGATGTGTTGTATTGATGTATTTCGATGGGCCCTCTGAGGGTCTCAGGTCTGCTCTCTGTGGGAACAGCCAGTGTGTATCCCTCCATCTGAACATGGTGTCCCTGATAACCCTGTCTGAGGTTGAGCGGACAACATGATTGTAACTGCTTGGGAGCATACCTGCCTGCTCAAAGAGTGCAGTTTACTCTGGATATGAGGACTATGGTTATTCTGGTTAGGATCTAAGGACTGAATCCAAGCTGTGGTGCTCAGCTGCTGAAGTTGCACTTCTCACATGAAATAGCAGGGCTTGGTACCTCCTCCAAGCAGTGTCTTATGGTGGGATGAGTACCTGCTAAAGGACCCCGACACCTAATAAATGGGAAGGAGGTGGGAAGCGGCCCCAGCCCAGTCAGAAGGGGATGTCAGAGGACTGTTACTGCTTTTGGTTTGATGAAGCCTGGTTCTTGCTAGAAAATAAATACCCTCTTGGGAATCATAGGCGCCTGTCTCCTCAGAGGCACCTCTGGGGTGACCATGATGAGCGAGATGGCTGTTCCCTGACAGCAACCCCGTCTGTTACTCTGTTCGGTCTCCAGTCCCCCCCGTGGTGGAGCCAGCCTTCCAGGACGTGCGCCAGGGACTGGGGCGCAGTGTTGCCCTGCGCTGCACCATGCTGAAGGGCAGCCCCATGAAGGTGGCCACCTCCGTCTGGCGCTTCAACGGGACCCTTCTGGCGCAGCCTCTGGCAGAGCAGCAGGACTACTCGGAGCTGAAGGTGGACAGCGTGAGCCGGGAGACAAGCGGTAGCTACGAGTGCAGCATTTCCAACGACGTGGGGGTCTCCACCTGCCTCTTCCAGGTGTCGGGTAAGTCACGGAGTGCACGTCAGAGTGAGCTGTCGGATGGGGTCGTGAAGTTGGGAAGCTTGCTCCTCTGTCAGCTGGTGCCGGTACAGGCAACATTCACTGCCTCCCCTGTGTGTTCAAAAGGGATGACTTTCTGTAAGCCAGGAGGGAGATCTGCCTCCATCCTTCAGGCAGTCCAAGTCTGGGATGGGCCTGGGGAAGTTAGTGGCAGCCACTGGTACATTTTTAGCAGTGTTTGATCACTAGCTTGAAAGATACAGGACACAAGGCTGCCATCAGCTTTCCAGCTTGGACAACCTGTGTCATAGAGAAGTATTGACTACGGGGGAGTGAGAGGCTCTACATCCCCCTTAGCAGCCTCCGAAACCATCTAATTTCCCTTTCAAAACCAAACAAACAAAAACTGTATTATGTATTCCTGTACCTTCCCCATGTCCCCTGGCTGTCTTTGTGTCACAATGCTTGCTAGGACAAACACAAGCTGGGAATGGATACTAGCACTCAGTATCCATGTACTTGGTATGGATTTGCTGCTCACAGTGTTCTGTGAATCCAGCAGGCACTGTAACAGGACTCCTCTCCAGCACTTGCAACTGCAAAGAGAGATGGCAGAGTTATATAGCATCTAAACCCACGTGTCTGACCTAGCCTCTCCAGCTGATCATTAAATCTGCTTTTCCCATGACCCCAAAATTGACTTGGGCACCAGTTTCTAGTCAAGCTCTCCGATGAAGTTGCCTTAATAAGCAGTAAATTCAGCCAAAATACTGGACATTTAGTCCAGGGCCAATTTATAACACTTTTCAAGTCAGGGCTGAATAAATGAGAATAAATAATGTCCAGAGAGGCCTGATTTTGAAGCAGATCTTTCCCAGGGTTTGGAAAAGCTCCGGTATCCTGTAACTGACATAGTCTCAGAAATGGGGAAGCCCAAGCCCCTTCTACTGTTTGGGCCCCTTTTCAGGATGTGGCTCTGACCCGTTGAGATCTTCTGGAATTTTGTCTGGCAGTGGATTTTGCTTGAGAGTTTTGGCCCTCTCTACCCTTTCTTCATATGCTTGCAACTGTTGTGTCACTAGCTAAATGAAGACAAACCATATCCCACTATAAGCCACCACGGCAAACCTTGTCGTTAGCAAGCTTGGGACTGCTCCCAGAATCAGAATTCCTTGCTCCTAGAGAGCACTCATCAGGAAAGTAACAAGCATCTATTTTCCTGCATTCCTTCTCTGTTTCCAAGGCGTTAATACCTGATGGTGGCTTTTCAGCTCCAGATATCTCTGCCTGTATCTTGGACAGCCACAAATCAGTTAGACCTTCTGAGCCTGTAGAGCAACCTGAAAAATAATCTGGTAGCTAGATTGCTGCACTTGGGCTCAGGACCGCTGGAGTTTTAATTCCCATCTGTCACAGCCTTCCTGAGTGAGCAGGGGGAATGGCATGCTCTGTTTCTGCTCTGTGAAGGAAGGACAATAAACCCTCCTATCTGACAGGGAGGCAGTGACCCATTTGTGACTGTGAGATGTTCAGATGTACTGGAAACCGAGTACATAAACCTGCTCAGGATGGGATATGGATATCTTCTATGGATGGGAGATTAGCTTCCTGAGATATTTTGGAAGGATACCAAGATATCCAAACCATTCCCCTTAAGCAAGTTATCAGGGCAGCCCACACTGGTCACCACCTGCTCTCCTACTAGCTACAAGCACAGGAAAGCCCTGAAAGATGGAGTGAATAACCTTTCAGGTTCAGCTCTTCCCACCAGCTGTAAGCAGAAGAAATATCTTTCCAGCAAAGGTAAAATTTTCCAGAAAGGAAGTTCCAAAAGTGTCTTGGTGTGCTGCATTTCTATTTGAAGCCTTTTTTTCCTCTTCCGTTTCCATCTTGGAGTCAATTAATAAGGAACTAATATCATGCAAGACGATGATTATCATCAGTTCTGGTTTTTATTTTGGAATCCATTATGAAGCTTGACTTTCACAGTCAATGCAAGTTGAATAAGCAGCAATTAGTCTCTGAGGTGGTTCTGAACTTCTTGCTTGTGCAAAAATTCAAGTCAATAAAAATAATAAGAAAAAAAGGACTTGGAAATAAACTTCAATATTATCCATCTGAGTTCATAAAAAATAAACACTGAATCCTTTCGAGCCTAATTATAACCACACAGAATGGCAGGGCCCGTGATTCAAGTGGAAAGGTGCAGCAGACTGCCTGGGGAGATGGTGTTTATGTCTGTTTTGCTCTCCCTTGCTGCCCAGGCATCTTTCTGGTCTGTGCAGGTCCAGGTCGGACCTGAAACCAGAAAGGAGAGTTTTGGTTCCAGCCTAGCTCCTGCCTGGCCCAGGACAGGATCTGCCAAAGACTGAAGTGCAGAAGTTGAAATGAAGGTGATTTCGAATAGGGAAAAACCAGTTGTGGGTAAGACCTCAAGTTGCTTCTGGGCCCTGTGCATTGGTCCACTAGCCGCTGGGCTGCATGGCAGTAGCCTTCGAATCCTGTTTGGTAGTGGCTCAGGACAGCAGCAGCTGGTTGAAATGACGGGAAATCTCTTCGTCTCTGAACTATTCAGCTTCTCTCTGGTACGTCGTTTCTCCTGTGTTTCCTCCTGCTGCCCTCTGTTTTTAAGGGGAGACGTGGGTTTAGGAAAGACATCTCCGCCCCTGCAAAAGCTCCCGCTGTTTTTACCCAAGCTGAGGTCAGCATCCCCTTTGCTGCTGAGTTGACTGTCATGTTACAAAGAGGCTGGAGCGCTGTGTTGCCAAGGCAGGGGAGATGCAGAAGGAGCAAGGTCTCCTTTTTAATGCCATGGTCTCTGTGTGATAAATAACACTTTTCCTATGACCTACTGGCCAAATGATCTTTCCTTGGGGTTAGTTAGCAGGAGACTCTGTAAAGCAGAACATGAAACAGGAGAAATGCCAATTTAAAGTGGTAATCTCAGTCTAAACCTCAATCTAAACTACAAAGCAAGAGAAAAAAGATAAAAGCTGGTTCCAGCTGGAGAACTGAAGTTCCCACTTTCTCTGGTGTTGGTCATGCCCCACTGGTGTTGCAGGGCTGCTAACTCTCCCAGTAGTTTAGGCTGTGAAAGCAGCAGTGATTCACAGAAAACGATGGCACATCAGTTCAACACCAGCTACAATAGTAAAGGTGTCCGTCATGTCAAAGGGAAGTGGATGAGCTGGGCAAGTGGAACTGTTCCACTCTCACCACATTTCTTTGTAATTTATGTTCCCCTTGATCCCAATCTTTTACTTTCCTCCCTCTTTTTTTTTTCCCCCTCCAGCAAAAGCTTACAGCCCAGAGTTTTACTATGACACTCCTAACCCCACCTTGAGCCAGAAGCAATCCAAGAATTACTCTTACATCTTGCAGTGGACACAGAAGGAGCCCGATGCTGTGGATCCCATCCTCAAGTACCGCCTGGAGGTCCGGCAGGTAAGGTCTGCTCTTCTGGGGCCTCAGCACATGCGCTTGGGAAGAGGACCTCTCAGGAAGGAGTTACATCAATGTCTCCTTGTCAATTAAAAGCTGAAGGTGATGAAATTGCCAGATACTGATGGTCTTGCACCTTCTCCACTGAAAGGAAGAGAACAGGCCAAGTGCACAGCTCAGCGTTCGTTTTTACATCTGGTGTTGGGTATGATCAAGGGCTTTCAAAGCCCTGCTGTCTTCCGTCAGACTGTTCGTGCTCAGTGTTTTGAATGGGGTTTCAATGTGAATGAAACCCCACAGTCACTAGTAGGTATTGTAGATTTTATAGGCGAAAGACTCAAGCTAGTGGAATTCCATCCTCCTCACTCATACGAAATAAAGGTAATAAGCTGAAGGGCTCTCCGGGCAGGAACTGCAGGAAAAAGTCATCGGTTGTTTGTGTTGCAGAAGGGCTTTCATACTATCTCAGTAATGAAGCTATCAGGACTATATAAACCCTGCAGGGGAAGAAAAGTGAGTTTCAGGGTTTCTGAGTCTGAAGAGAAATCGTACCAGCGGGGGGGAGGGGGGAGAACTGAGGGAAATCTGAAGAGATCACTGCTTGGAGAAGGTTTGGGAAAAAAGTCTGATGTTTTTAAAGAGCACATTAACCTAGCAGCATTGCCAGGTACTTTCATCCCTGCTCAGCAAAGTGCCAGTGTTCAACATATTTTAAAAAATGGGGACACTTAAAATTGGCGGTTCTTGCCATTCAGAAGTATCTTGGAACCAAATGCATTTTGCAAGGAAAAGTTTGTTTACTGTAGATAGAAAACAAAATAATTAAAAAGATCCAAGTGTCTCTTCCCTCTAGTTCTGCACAGTAGGCTCCAGTTTTATGTCTCTGTTTGATTGTGAGCTCTCTGGGGTTGGACAGCCTTTGTTTGTTACTCAAACTGCGCAGAGAACATTGTCAGTGCTTAATAATAATATAGGACACAGGGGAGCCTCTAATAATGAAGGCAGTTTGTCATAGTACCCCTTCCCTCTTAGCCAAGCTTCGCTATTATCAGCACTGCAACTCAATGAAGTAATTTGTGATTTTTATCCTTCTCCAGCAATGTTGAGATTTTTTTCCTATTGCACAGTGCCTACAAGTAATCCTGGATCTGTTCCTCATTGAGCTCCTACTGAAAAGGATCAAGAAAAGGGAAAATCACATTTCTGCTTTAAGTTATAACATGAAGGAAGCCGAGTGCCTGTGCAAATCTAACTCCCGCAGTCTTATTCGTACCCTATCGGTTATGGCTGTTAATGTTTCCTTTGCAGCATCACTACATAGTTGTGACTATTTAGTGGTGTGTTTGAGAGGAGTGTTGTACCGTGGCCCTGCTATAGCCCAGTCTCATGTATGGGCAGTGTCTTAGAAATGGCTGTAGGTGCCATTGCAGTGGCCTGGGTCTGAATAAGGGGAGGCAGAGAGAGGAGGAAGAAGAGGAAGAGTTTTGTTCCCACATCTGTCAAGCACAAGCAGGAAACACTCTGTAAAAGGCTTGCATGGTATTGCCTCCTCTTGGCCCTCTTCTGACAAAGACACTTGCATTGCATGGTATGGTCTCTGCCTCCATGTGCCGTACTGAGGTCTCACTGAGCCCTCTTCATTTCCTTGTCCCAGAGGATCACATCCCCTCTGGTCTCCAACCTGCTGCTTCCCAGGGCTGTCTCTGTGCCCACATCCTTCCTTCTTGGTGTTTGCCTCATGATGCCTCACGTTGGTTCCAAGCAGCCTTGTGACACCTCCTGACCTTTCATTCTTTCCCTTGCGCCGTCACCCTCTTCCATGTCCCACAGCCTTTGCTGCTTTGTCACACCTTCTTCTCCATGCTGGGGCACCTTGGCTGAGCTTTGTGTCCTGCTGTTCCATTGCCAGACTGCAGAACGCAGTGACATTACTGAATATAACTGTGAAAAGCTCAAAAGCTTAAAAGCATTGCTGACTGGAGAGCTCTTAAGCAAGGGGATTTGTCTGCCTGAATGAGGGGCTGTTGTTTGCCTGTGTGCCCTCCTCACTGGATATACTGGCTTCCAGGCACTAGCTGTGGTGGCACAAAAACCGTCCTAGAGAGCTAGGATTGAAGTGGAATATTCTCCTCAGATAAAATGGGCCTTACACGCGGCCAGTCATGACTGATTTATTGCCAGCATCAAGCTGATGAAAGCTTACCCAGCCAGCCAGCCCACCTTCTCCTCCAGCCCTGGGAGCTCCCCAGTCTCAGTAGCGGGTGCTCTTCAGCATCTTAAGGATGAATGGGACGGCAGCAGTATGCAGTCTCAGGGTGGTGAGGGGCTGTCTGGAGATGTTAACTCTTGCTGAGCTGGAATCCAAAGGGCAGCCAGCTGGGATGCCCACTGGCTTTAAAATGCTTTGCTCTCCCCATTTTTCTTGAAGAGCTCTTGGCATAAGTAATATGAAGATCTCTAAGTAGCAGGATGCTTTGCAAGGCACCTGGTAACCCTTGAATTGAATTTGCTTGCTGAAGCTGCTGAAAATGGGGCTGAGTGAGAGTCAAAGTGCTGCTTATTAATTGACTGGTGCTGTGGCTCCTGCAACTCTTCCTGTTCAACGGCTTCCGAGGGCTGGTTAGGCATTCCTGGGGGGATTGCAAGCAGTCTAGGGGAATTTGGTTTCCTAAGCAATGCACGGGGGCTCCCAGCAAGACAGACAGGTGTATTTCCAGAGGAGCTGATTGTTCCCAGCACTGTGGAGCAGGCTGAGCGGCTCAGCAGACGTACCAGTTCCAGCAGAATAAGAATTAACCTTTGATTAAAACCAAATAAATAGCCTGACAGCTTGGAGCCACTGACCCAGGCAAAGCGCATACGACAGCAACGTGGAGCTTCTCGTAAAGCCTCTGTTGTATGTCTCGGCAAATAGGCCATCATTTCCCGGAGTACATCGGTCAGGCGGGCTTAGACAGTGGCATTGTGTTGAGTGGCAATTCAGAGGGGAAAACATCCCCACTGAGGAGCGGCAGGAGCCATACAGATGTCTGTCCTGACGGCTTGGGAGATTTTTCTTTTCTTGCTCCAAGGCAACTGATTCAAACACCGACCACCTTTACTTCACCTTAGCCAGTGAAATTAATGGGTTCACTGCCTTGTTTGGTTTGGTTGTAGGCAGATGCCATGAGGCTTTTGGGCTATTTGTTTGGTCAGCTTTTTTTTATTCCCTGTATTCTTGTACCATAGAAAGGCACTGAGGCACTGCACTTCAACTGAAAATGTTTTTCATTGCTTGGGGATTCAAAGCAGCCTCCCTAAACCAGATTTTTGCTTAAAAAATAAAAAGCCTTTTAAGTTGCTTGTTTCTCTCTGTGTATTTTATCCCCTCCCAGAGCTCTGCTCTAACATTAAAGAGAAATGAAAAGCCATCTAATATTGCAAGCAGGTTGCATCCTGGAGGAAAGATCTGAGCTGGGCTGGTGGTTACAGTTACAGGGGATAGTGGCAGAATTACTGTGCACTTAATGAGCCGGAACCCATCTATGACCTGCGGCTGCAGGAGAAAGAGCACGGAGAAGGTATTGGTGCAGTAGGGAAGTTTAATCTTCATTGTGCCCCTCAAGGAGACCTGAGGCTGCTATCTCCTCCATACCTTCTGAAATGCAGGCTTGGGCCAGAATGGGACCAGCTTAACACATTTCTGCCTTTCCCCTCCTCAGAGCAGGCTCAGCTCTACCTGCCAGGCAGAACCCTTTAATTTGCACTGGGCCAAGCCCCGGACCCATTTGCTAAATTAGCTCATTGGGTTGTCACTTCAGATTAATTCCTGTCAGGGAGACTGTCTTTAATGAGACTGGCCCTGTGCAATGCCTGAGTAATTGTACGGTCTCTCTTTGTTTGTACTTTCATCCCTTCCATGTTGGATAAACATCCCCCGCTGTCTACAGAACTCATCTGGGCTCGGAGCCGGCTGCCACTTGCCTCATCAGCCAGCCAGAGCGGCATTAATGAGAGCTACGGCAGTGGGGAGCCGGGCTCACCGTGTGGGGAGGTGACAGATAACAGAGCTGTTTGGACAGACACAGGACAGGGGCATTAGCAGGAATTTAATGATTGTGATTAGACTGGAAGGTTAACTCTGTTGATGGCCATCGCAAAGCAGCAGGAGAGGTTTTATGCTGAGGCCCAAGAGCTACGGATCTGTATCGCTTCATTTCTGCCTCTGAGTTGTTCTTTTGCTCTCCTCTGAGCCCACCTCAGCAGTGTCTGTCAACTGCTGTCTGTCTCTGGCTTCATCAGCACATGGAGCTGGACGCCCCTCCAAGGCCACACAGACCAGGGCAGGGATGTCTCTTACTCTCTTCATGTACCAGGCAAGGGTGATATTACTCAAAACGGATGATGAGCAAGCAAGGCACCAGCCCATAGTCTTTTACTTAAATGTTTAGTTGAGAACGTAATTAACTTGCACCACTGTGCTTCTCCTATTTGTGCACCACCACAGCTTGGTGAACCCACGTGCATGGCCCTTGGCCCATGAAGAACCCAGCCTAGTGAAGTTGGGTGCATCTTCCAATGCTTGTAAGCAATGCCGTGATAAAATAAACAGCTAGTTTGGGCAGCCAGGGTATAATAACCTTCCAGAGCAAGCTAATCGACCCAGCCCTGTACTCATCAGGAGTGAGAACATCAAGGCCAAAAGCTTGTCTTCTCCTATCTTCAGCAGTAGCCAGTGTCTGGAGAAGAGTATAAAACCAAGACAGACACATGCGGTATTGCTTTCTCTGCCTCTAGATATTATAAACCTATTTGTTTATTGGGTCCCAGGTCAGGAAATTCTATGAATGCAGAAAGGTGGTGTGCTCGAGCAGGTGGTGGCCCTGGCAGCAGCCCAGCCCTGTGCTCTAGGAGGTGAACAAAATCCCTTTTCTTCTGCAGAGGCAACCGTGGCTTCAGACAAAGCTTCTTGGTAAAATGAGCAGACGGAGCTTTGGGGGGTGGCCTGAGGGGTTGCACCTCGGGGCCGGGAGGACACCGAGGGCTAGGAAAGAAGGCGTGTCTGTACAAGGCAGGCAGGGGTGGCCAAACTCACGTTACAAACCAAGGGGCTAACATGTTGCTGACTCCTGGAGACTACATGCTGTCTGGGCAGCACTGCCATCACCAAGGTAACTGCCTCACGTGGGGCTGCCAACTGGCCTGGGTCCATAGCCCTCATCCCGAGGCTTTCTGGGGCACCATGGCCCCATCTTGCACGTCCCCCACTAGTGCTGCGGTGGGGTTTTCTCCTGGGGGACGCTGCAGAAGCTGAGGAGGTGATATAGTGAGGATTTGGGACAGCTTAGCTAAAAAGCAGTCAGAGCTGTCATCCTAAGTCCTGTTCATACTAGAAGATGAGAAGCTTAAAGCACAGAGTTGTGACTTGTGAAGTGAGGAGGGACCCATCCTGCTCTGGATAAAATATGACCTGTGCTGTACTCACCTTGTGTTACCTGGAAAAGCAAAAGGACTTGTGGTGCCACATCCACGGAGAAATCCTCTTGCTGAGAGGCTTCTTAACTGGACAGTCCAGTTTGGTGCCCCGGTGCGTGGCATAGAGAGGACATATGGAAAAGGGATGTGTGAGTCCCTTTTCCTTTCCTCCTCCCTGCTAGAGCATCGCAGTCCCAGCCAGCTGCACCGAGGAATGGAGTGTGCCTTCCCATGAAGCAGCAGGCAGTGGCCATGCGAGGTGCTGCATGGATCAAAACACTTGTGGGGTGTGACAAATGGCACATCCCTTCACTGTTCATCATTTCACTTGATACAGGTTGTGCTGGTCCTGTCTCACTGGTGTTAGGACTGGGGACTGCAGTGACTTGGCCTCCCAGTGTTTGCCCAGCACTGAATCTAAAAGCAGACCTTTTGGTGTAGGATGGCTTATAAGTCACATCTGCCAGAAAGCGTCCTTAGTCCTGTCTTCTTTTTTGTCTACCGTGGCTGCCAGTTTGATGTCTGATCACAGGCTGCTGTCATATGGGACAGCGTCAAATCAACGCAATTCCACCTACCTGCTGAGCCGTTTGCTGTAGAAGGAAAAGGTATTTTTTCAGCTCAAACTCTCCCATCTACCCACTGATGCTTTTTTTTTAATTTCAATATTTGTCCAGGCAGTGAGAACAGGCAGATCACATTTGTGCTCTCAAGTCCATTGCCTTCAGTTGTGCTAGTGGCATACATGATGCTGTGCAGAACTCAGCCCTGAGGGGGGTGGAAAAGGATGATGACAGAAGCCATCGTGTCAACAGGAGGTGTGCTTGGCGGACAGTTTGAACAGCCAACATGATGCAAAGCCAGGGAAAGCAAGAGAAAGGAGAGGTGACACTGCGTTTTTGGTCTGCAAGAGGAGGAGAGGTTTGGGATATGCAGTGGGATTGAGTGGCAGCCATGTGCTGGTGGAAGGAGAGCTGGCTGATCAATAGCATTTGATGGACAAGCTGTGCTGAAAGCTTAATAAGATTACTGTGTGGGACCTGGGGGTAAAGCAGCTACTTTGCCACAGGCATTTGGGAGCGGAGAGGGCAGAATCCCACCTCAGCTGTGCTCTCTGCTGCCTGAAAATGGGACACAACGTCAGTCACCGCAGCTGACAGCACGTTGAGCCATCTCTCTTTTCATCCCTAGCAATCTGTCATGGGGGATGATGTATCGATGAGACCAGCTGCTAGAACAAAGTCCTCTCTACCTGTGCTGTAAGGGAAGACTCCAGGACAGCTGGATGTTTGGTAGGGGTGGGAAACAAGGAACTTTTTCCACATTTTGCATATGTATTCTTTACTGACTAAGTTGGCAACAGCAGAGCCTCCGCCCAGCGCAAAGGGAAGGAGTTTCTTCCTGGCCATTGCTCACTGCAGGCAAAGGTGTCTGCCCTGCGATGGTTGTTGTCAGCCCTGCCAGCCAGAGGATCGAGTGATTCCTACATGGCTGGCCAGGGAAGCTTGATGCGGGCCTAACCAGCACCAATGGGTCAGGTGAATTCAGTGGAAATTGCTGGGAGCCGTGGGATGAGGTTTCCCCCGTGGGTCTGCCTAACATCTCCTAATGCCACTATTGAGATTTCACTTTGCCCACGATAGCGTAGCAAACGGTCCCTAACTAATTAATTAGTCTGACTAATTCTGTCTTTTTGTATTCACAAATTGCTCTTGAGTATGATTCATGCTTTTTCTGAGCAGGTTATCCCTGGCCCACAGATAATTTGTAATCAGTTCATTGGGAAAATTGGTAATAAGAGTGATGGCAGGTTAGTTATGCCTCGGTCTCATGGTACCATTTCTCTTCTCTGATTATCCAAAGTAAGGTAGCCTGCCCAAAACAGGGTAACTGAAAGTTTTATGAGGTGGCTTGCCATTCATAAGGTGCCGTGTAGAAGAGATTTTGTCTTAACATTCACTTTTCATAAGTACTTCTTCTAATGTAATTCAGGTACTTGACTGTGCAAGAGAGAAAGCAGGATGTTGTTTAGCTTGCCAAGTACAGGGCAATAATTACGAACAGTTTTCCCACTCTTAGCTCTGTTTGGAATAGTTACAGTGCCTGAGAAGAACAGCACAAATAATCTTGCTGGAAAGGCTCATATGATCTTTAAACACATCTAGCAGCAAAATCTCATCTATCTCTAGCTCCTAACACCACTGTGCAGCGCTCATTCAGGGTAAGGAGAATATGAGAGAAGAGATAATCATATTCTCCCCACCAATATATCCCTTATATCAGCCTTGCAGGCTTGAGATGTTTTTTCACACCATCGTGCTTGTTTGTATCCAGCAGGCTGTTGGCTTGTGTTTCACAAAGCTGAGCACAGGATGAAAAACGCTTGCCAGGTATCAAAGATAAGTGTGAGTCCTTTGTGTGCATCTCTTATCCACAATCCTTCCGTGGCTTCAAGGGGTATGTGTTAGTTACCGAGTCTTTCTGAGAGTCCCTATCGATAGGCTGTGATGCAGCTTCCTCCCGTTTACTCTGCTCATCTGTTGTTTTCTGTAGTCAGCCCATGTTCCTCCTACTGCTTCAGAGTCTTTTCTTTGTGCACTTTCTTCCTTTTCCCTGTTCCCCTCCTATTTTCCACCTCTTCTCTCTTTTGTTTCTGTTTCCTTTTTTGGTTTTGTTCTTGGTTTTGGTTTTGTTTTTTTTTCCTGGCTCTCATTTCCCAGAACACGCTGGAGATAAGAGAGGAGCGAGTGTGTGAAGGGGGAAGGGTTTGGAAGAGATATGTAGTCTCTCCTGTAGCTAGTGACTAGTGACAAACAGACAGGAGTAGGCACTACATAAATGTTTGACTGTGTTTCATAAAAAATTGAAATGAGTGCAGGCAGCATGGAGTAATGTGAAGGGCTTTATGGCTCTCCCTCCTTATGGTGTGCTGCCTGACCCTTCTTTACTAGAGGTAGGACTGCAAGTGCAGTAGAGTTAGAGGTGGTCTATAGGCTCTGGAATGATACTTACCTATATGTCTTCATTACATGTACCAGACTGAGAAGCCCAGAGTCCTACATGAAGGCTGTTTCTGCTCCAGTAAGCAATAGCCCCATCCTTTATTGATTGTTGTTTTCTCAGGTAAAGGTGCCCTAACAGTGGGCTATGCCAGGGTCTGTAGAGAATGCAAGAAAAGAAGCCTGGGAGATGGCAACTGTTGGTGGAGCATGTCTCCCTTGGTACATTACAACCATATTGTAGACAAAATGGCTCAGAGCTCAACCGAACTGCGTATGGGTGAACTTGGGCTATGGCAGAGCCAGCTTGGTTTTTCTTCTGGGAGCCAGAAGGGCTAACAGCATGCTTCATAGACATGTACGTGGGTCTGGCTGCAAGCAGTCACGATGAGTGCAAGGAAATGAGTGGAAGAGGAGACTTTGCTCACTGAGATTAGGGATGACTATAAAGTTGGATCGTGTAAGGCACCAAGCAGTGCCAATTTTCAGATATGAGTCTCAAAAGAGATGGGAACCATTGATCTGGGCAGGAGGGGGCTGTGGAGCAACATGAGGGATGTTGTCCCTTATTCAGCTTATGCCCATGCTGCAGACAGAAATGTGATTTCAGGCTCTGCAGTGCGCAGTCAAGTACAGGTAGAATCTTGCAGCAGCAGTGTAGAGCTTCCAGTCTGAACAGAAGGACTGCATGTGCCTTCAGGATCGAAGATACGGCTCTGAGACAGCAGGAGAGAGATAACAAGCACAGCTAGGCATACACATAACCTGTTCAGCTCAGTACCAACCAGTGACACCAACATAGGCTTCTTGCATACACTAGGGGATGCATGACTCTCCCTCCCTTCCCACCCATCACCAAATTCAGGTGCTGGTTTACCCCTTTTTACCTCCAGCTCCCGGGCTCCCCCTTCTCAGGCCGTGCGATGACCCAGCAAGCCCATGGCTCATGAAGTTGCCAGTCACGCTGTGCCTCAGTTAAGGCTTTTACTGACAGAGTGAAGATTAGGTCTGTTCTTCTTAGACGGGGGAACATATGCTAATAAAATACATATTGCTTTCTGATCATCCCCTAATGAAAGACATTATTGAAGAGTGTGGAACAAGCACTTACAGTAATTCATGACAGCACCAATTTGGCTTCTCTGGGAAGCTGTAAACTGCTGCTCTCAGCACCTAATGAGGATGGGCAGCTGATTGTGTGTGCGAGAGGAAGAGAGAGAGACAGTCTCCTGGCTTAGATGGCTCCAGCTGTCCTCAATAGCTACTGAAGGTTGCAGTTCCTCCTCTCCTTGGAGCTGGGAATGTCTCAGCCCAGAAAGGGAGCCTCCTGTTAAGGACAATTTAGGAGAAAAAGCTTCCAGGACTCCTCATTTAGAATGAATAATGGATTTGCTTTGGCCATCCATGCTTGCTTAACCCCTGTATATGAACCTGTGTGCTTGACTGGTGAACAACATAGGCACGAATTTCAGTTTACTGGTGTGCTTGTCTGGCAAATGTCGACTTTATGTTTGCAATGTGATTATTTGCTCTGGAAATCCCTAATGTGTAATGGTCATCAAGCAAGGAAAATTAAATGAATCCAAGTTTAAACTTACCCTAGCCCTTTAACTGATGCTGCTAATGCTTGACATCGTTTCCATTCAAGGTGGTGATGAAGTACTAACCCAGGAAAATGTTTTAATCTTTTCTGACAGGTGCAGAAAGTTTGGTGAGAGATTATAGCGAAACACCACCATGACTCATATTCAAACCAAATTTCTCCACCACTCAAAGCTTACCTAAATGGCTTTTTCAGATGGCATCTACACTGCTGAGGGGCCAGGCATCTTCCCCATGGCTGATACCAGCCAGTCAGGTCACATTTCCCTCTTAGGGTTGTGCTGCTGAAATTTTGTGCAGCTGACATCAGGCTGGGAGGCAATACCACCTCTAGTGAAGGATCAGGATATCTGATAACTAAGGAAGTTCTGAAAGACAGAAAACTGCTTGAGTGGTTCAGGCAGGATGAAATGCAGCAGTAAAAATGCAAGGTCATGCGTGTGGAGAGCGCTCTCATTGGAATCTGCTACAGGCTGGGAGCTCGTCAGTGGGAAATGACTGAAGTGGAAGAATGATGTGGGTGAGTCAGTTGACTTCAAGTTGCTGCTGGTAATATGCAGGTGTGAGAAAGGGCAAACATACTCCTAGGTGAAGCCAGAGGTACTTCCAGGCAAGGTGAAGTGCTACTGTGTCCTATATGCAGGACTGGCATACTGAACTCCAGCAAGAGGGATCATGCAGAAAAGGATTATAGAGTAGATCAGGGAAAGTGGGAGTCTGTGTCGCAAGAGGAGGTGCAGAGTGCTCAGCTTGTTTAGCTTAGCAAAGACTGAGGGGGACTGTGGTTGCTGTCTATAAAGACATCAGGGAGTCAAGCAGCAGGGAGGCAAAAGAGCCATTTAAGCTAAAGGACAATATTGGCACAAGATCAACTGGGTGCTAGATGCCTGTGAATAAATTCAGGCTGGAAATGCGAACATTAGGACAGTCAGGCTCTGGAACAGCTGTCCAGTGAGAGAAGCAGGCCAGATGCGAATGGCTTTTAAGATGGGACGTGGTACATTCATACAATGAATAAGCAGAGGTAGCCCTTGTGGTGACAGGGGAGTATACTTCCCCTGCTGTGTCTCTGAACGTGGCCATGCTTTTCTCTTCTTTGATCTCCTGGAGGATAGGAGGGGACTGCTGGTGTGGAGGGGTTTTATCCTTCTGCCAGAGTTCAAAGAGCAAGAATCAAATCTGTGGTGTTCAGTTGCAATGTCAAAGACAATCCATCTTCCTCTGCTCTGTCCTGTGGTGCTAAGGTGGCATCAAGGACCAGAATCTCAGTCCATTGCTGTGTATCAGAAAGTCCATGGGAAGAAGTGGGAGAGAAAGGCCAGATTTATGGCACATTTTTCCATCATTGTGGAAAATATTGGAGCCTCATGTTCAGGGGAGGTTCCTAAAATTTCCTGTCCCCATCTTCCTGCTGCCCTTGTTTCTGGGCATTTTTCACTCCTCTTTTCCCAAGGAATTTGCAATGATCATATTTCTCATCTTCTGGGATCTCATTCTCCAGCAATGGAGAGCGGGTCTGGCCCTTGGATACCTTGCTTTCAATCTTTGACACTGTAAACTGTGACACACATAAATCCTGTCATCATCTTTTCCTTTTTTTTTTTTTTTTTTAGT
>Ga0065711_1031128_pt1 | contig 30490 bp, 29 predicted proteins | sample Hoacrofraction12_FD_59098 | JGI IMG/M metagenome (GOLD analysis project Ga0065711, IMG submission 59098) | Hoatzin crop microbial communities from Cojedes, Venezuela - Epithelial fraction 12 v2 (version 2) | ecosystem: Host-associated > Birds > Digestive system > Esophagus > Crop | place... | reverse complement strand
CCCTGTTGCAGTGGTTGAGAGTGTGAATATTGACGGCGCAAATGTGCAAAACGCGACGCTCCATAATTTCGATGAAATCGCGCGATTAGGGCTCATGAAGGGCGATTTCGTGAGCATTATACGAAGCGGTGATGTGATTCCAAAGATTACAAAGGTTTTTGCTAAGCGCCGCGATGGTGCGCAGACGCCTATTTTAAGGCCACAGTTTTGCCCAGTGTGTGGCGAAAAGCTCCATGATGAGGGCATTTTCATAAAGTGCCAAAATTTGGGCTGTAAAGCGCGAATGATAAATTCGCTCATCTATTTTGCTTCAAAAAAGTGTATGAATATCGATGGATTGGGAATTGCGCTTATTGAATTACTCTATAATAGCGGCAAAATCAGCACTTTGATTGATATTTATCGGCTTAAATTCGATGATTTCGCTGGCTTAGAGGGATTTAAAGAAAAAAAGATAAATAATATTCTAAATGCGATTGAAGCCTCTAAAAATGCGCCTTTGGAGCGATTTATCACCGCTCTTGGGATTGAGCATATTGGCGAGGTCGCGGCGCGAAAAATTGCGCTGGAATTTGGTGAAAATTGGCTTAATGCGAGTGCCGAAAATCTCCTAAAAATCGATGGTTTCGGCGAGGCGATGGTGGAGAGTTTTGTGGAATTTATTCAGATTAATCGCGCCAAAATCGAGGAGCTCTTAAGCGTCATAAACCCAATTGCGACGCAAAAGCCCAAAACAAGCGCAAAATTCGATGGTAAAACCATCGTCATCACCGGTACTTTGGATAAATCGCGCGACGAATATAAGGAAATATTCCTAAATTTGGGCGCAAAAGTGGCAAATTCAGTCTCAAAAAAGACCGATTTTTTAATCGCTGGAGAAAGCGCTGGCAGCAAGCTAGAAAAAGCCCTAGAATTGGGCATTAAAGTCATTTCGCAAGCGGAATTAAAGGATTTCATTGAGAGCTGATAAATTCGTCGCAAATGCCCTAAAAATCAGCCGAAACCAAGCAAGCGAGCTGATAAAAAATGGCCAAATTCTTTTAGATGGCGAAATTTTAACCAAATCAAGCAGCGAAATTTCCAGCGGCGAAATTCGCGCAACAGGCGATATTTACGTCTCTCGCGCGGCTTTGAAATTAAAGGAATTCCTAAAAGAAACCGAGCTAAATTTAAGCGGAATTAGCGCGATTGACATTGGCGCTTCGACTGGCGGATTTACGCAAATTTTGCTTGAAAATGGCGCAAAATCGGTCGTTTGCGTCGATGTCGGCACGAATCAGCTGCATGAAAATTTGCGCTCTAATCCGCGCATTAAATTCCACGAAAATACCGATATTAGGGATTTTCACGCGACTGAGAAATTTGACATTTTAACGTGCGATGTGAGTTTTATCTCGCTTTTATCGGTCTTGGAAGCGATTTGCGCGATTGAATTTGAGCAGGCAATTTTGCTTTTTAAGCCGCAATTTGAGGTCGGAATTTCCGCACGGCGCAGTAAATTGGGCGTTGTCAAAGACGAAAAGGCGGTAAATGCCGCAATGAAGCGCTTCGAAGTCGAAGCGGCTAAAAATGGGCTCATAATGATTTTAAAATCAGAGTCAAAAATCAAAGGAAAGAGCGGAAATACCGAGTATTTCTATCTTTTTAAGAAGGGGAAAAATGTATAAGAAATTTTTGGTTTTTTTAGGACTGGCGCTGTTGATTTCGGGCTGCCAAATTTCAAAAAGTGTCGAAAATAACGAAACTGTGGCAGTTGAAGCAGTAAAAGATATGAATTATTACAAATTTAGCGGAATTTGGTACGAAATCGCGACCTTAAAAAGCGATGAAATCGCCGCTCGCACGAATTCAACCATCAATTATTCGATCAACGAAAATGGCCGAATGTCCTATTTGAAGCGCTATTTCGAGGATGGCAAAGACCGCGTGAGCAAAGGAAAAATCCGTCCAATCGACGGCAAATCGGGCGCTTTGGAGATTAGCGAGTGGGGGATTTTTTACGAGCCTTACAACGTGATAAATCTCGACGGCGAGCTTGAGACCGCGCTTATAATTGGCGAAAATAATTTCTGGCTGATTTCCCGTAAAAAGGCGTTTCCAGAGCTTTTGCGTGCGATTTATGAGGAGCAAATTTTAGAGCGCGGATTTACGACCAATCAAATCCATTGGGTCGAGCATAAATGAAAAAATCTGAAGTAAAATCGCTTGCTATTGGGCGTTTTGATGGATTGCATCTCGGGCATTTTGCGATTTTAAGGGCACTTGATGAAAATGGCGCCGCACTCGTCATAAAGACTGGGAATTCCGTGCTGACGCCAAATCGAGAGGAATTTCTTGAAATTCCTTGCTTTTATTACGATTTAAGCGCGATTAGAACGATGTCGGCTAGCGAATTTGTGGCGCTTTTGAAGCGAGATTTTCCAAATTTGCGCAAAATCGCGGTCGGCTTTGATTTTCGTTTTGCGCATAACCGAAGTGCTGGAATTTCGGAGCTAAAATCGCTTTTTGATGGCGAAATTTACGCCGTGGATGAGTTTAAAATTGATGGTGTTGGCGTTCATAGCAAAAAAATTAAAGAGTTTTTGAGTACCGGAAATTTGGCGCTTGCGGCGAAATTTTTGGGCAGGAATTATAGCGTCAAAGGCGTGCAAATTCGCGGCCAAGGCCTTGGCTCTAAAGAGCTTTTTGCGACCCTAAATTTGGACACTTCGCCATATTTTTTGCCAAAAAATGGCGTCTATGCGACGATTTTTCGCGATGGGAAAAATAGTTACAAAAGCGTCACATTTATTGGAATTCGCGAGACCACAGACACGAAATTTAGCGTCGAGACGCATATTTTGGACGATTTTAAAACCTGCGCGGGCGAAATTTTCACGCTCGAATTTATCAAATTTATTAGAGAAAATCGCAAATTTGAGAATTTGACCGCGCTAAAAAATCAAATTTCAAACGATATCAAATCCGCAAAAAAGGCACTTTTATGAAAGACGAACTCTTCAAAACCCCCACAGATAAGCCATTTGAGTTTAACGAAAGCGTTGCTAGCGTCTTTGACGATATGATTTCGCGCTCGGTTCCGCACTATAAAATCAGCTCAAATTTGGTGTGTGATTTTTTAAATTTGATGCTTGAAAGTGACGCTAAAATCGTGGATTTGGGCTGTTCGACGGCGACGATGCTTTTAAAATTATTTGAGAAAAACCCTAAATTTCGCCTTTTTGGCGTGGATAATTCGCCTTCGATGATTGAAATCGCCCAAAATAAGGCAAATGCCTTTGGTGCGGAGATTAAATTTAGCCTTGCAGACATAATGGATGCCGATTTTAAGGGCGCTGATTGCGTGATTTTAAATTACACACTGCAGTTTATCGAGCCAAAAAAACGCCCGGAATTTATCAAAAAAATCCGCGAAAATTTGAATGAAAACGGAATTTTAATTTTTAGTGAAAAGCTGATTTTTAAGGATGAAGCCGCAAATTCGGCGATTCGCGAAATTTATGAAAATTATAAAATTTCGCAAGGCTATTCGCGCTTCGAAATCGCGCAAAAAAGGCAAGCGCTCGAAAACGTGCTAATTCCGCTCGATGAAAATTCAAATTTAAAAATGCTTTTTTCCGCAGGATTTCGCTCGGCCGAAACGCTCTTTAAATGGGGAAATTTCGCCACTTACGTCGCAAGTAAATAAAAATATTAAGATTTTTTTGCTACAATGCCGATATAATTCGTTTTAAGGGAGAGACGATGAGAAAAATTCTTTTTTTTATGGCATGCTTGCTTAGTTTCGGTGTTGCCGCTTCGTTGCAAGATATCAAGGAACAGGGTGTTGTTCGCTTCGGTATTTATGACGACAACATTCCGTTTAGTAAGATGCACAATGGCGAACTCAAGGGTTTTGACGTGGATTTTGCAAATCAAATCGCTAAAGATTTATTTGCGCCAAATGTTGGCAAGGTCGATTTTGTCGTGCTTACTGCGCCGGAGAAGGTTAGCTTTTTAGAGCGCGATAAGGTCGATATTGTGATTTCAAATTTCGAGCGGACTCCGCAAAATGAGGCAAGTGTCGATTTTACGTCGCCATTTTTCTCGACAAATTTGGCGATTTTAACTCGCAAAGAGGACGGAATTCGCCACATCACGGATTTGAAAAACAAAAAAATAATTGTCCAATCTGGCACCGCAGCTGAGACATATTTCAAAGATAACGCCTATGATTTGGTCACTTGCGCCGTGCCAAAAGAGTGCTACAAAAAGCTAAAATCAGGCCAAGGCGCAGCGTACGCTGGCTCAAATTTCACCGTTTTAGCCTATCCTGTGGTCGATAAATCTTTGGAGGTCAAACTCAAAAACATCGGGCCAACTCACTTTTTAGGACTTGGCGTAAAAAAGGGCAACCAAGAGTTGCTACAATTCCTAAATGTCGAAATTCGCACGCTCAGCAAAAATGGATTTTTCCAAGAGGCGTATGAGAAGACATTTTTACCTTTCTACAGAAACGAAGTCGAGAAGAATCACTTCTTAATTGATGATGTTTATAACTTGTTCAAATAGTCTGAATTTGGGGTTTTGCGCCCCAAATTCCATTTAAATTTCGCTTATGAAAAATGCGAAAGTAATTTTTTAAGCGTAAAATAATAGAATTTTTGTATAATTCCGATTTTTAATTTTATTAATAGGAAAAAATATGAAAAAGTTTATCGCGATTCTTGCGCTATGCACAATCAGTTTTGCCGGTACTTTGAGTGAGGTTTTGGAGCGAAATGAGCTCAGAGTTGGCGTCTACAGAGACAATCCGCCGTTTAGCATCATGGATGGAAACGAATTTATCGGTTTTGACATCGATTTTATGAAGGTTTTAGGCCAGATGTTTTTTGGCGAGAGCAACGGCCAAGTGCGCTTCATTCCGATTAGCCGCCAAAATATTTCGCAGTCACTAGAGCGAAATTCCGTTGATGTCGTTTTGCCTGGATTTATCGGCGAAATCGAGGTCAAAAAGGCGATCGATAGCTCGTATCCGTATTTTGCGGTCGATATTAGTGCTCTTACTAGAAAAGCGGATAAAATCACCGATCTTTCGCAGCTCGAGGGCAAGGCGGTTTTGGCAAAACAAGGAAGTCTAAAAGAGTATCACTTGCGCAACAGCGGCGTTTTTAGCAGCGTCATCGGCTGCAACGAGCCAAACGACTGCGTGAAAGCACTTTTAGCCGGCCAAGCAGAAGCGTATATCGACAATAACCTCGTAGTTGCCGCGCTCCCACAAATGGATAGCAGCCTAGAAGTCGGCATCAAAAATCTAATCGGCGAGCCGATTTTATTTACAATCGCCGTTCAAAAGGGCAATAAATCGCTACTCAACAAAATCGACGAAAGCCTTGCGCAACTCCACTCAAATGGCTATTTCAAGCAAATTTATCATGACTATTTCGAGTTTTTCTACAAAGGCGCGCTCACCGAAGATGAGTTTGTGCTCGATAAATACTACAATCCGTCAAAAGACGAGAAGTCAGAATAACGAAATTTAGGGATTTTTCCCTAAATTTCGACTCTCTAAATCTAATAAAAATCTCTTAATTTCGGTTAAATTTTCTCGCCCGCAATATCCGCCAAGTCCGTTTTTGGCGACTGCGCGGTGGCATGGAATGACGATTGGAAATGGATTTTTGCCGCATGCGTTCGCTACTGCGCGCTGTGAATTTGGCTTTGGACGGAAGCCTAAATTTGCTGGATTTGAGGCAAATTTAGCGCACATTCGCTCTGAAATCTCGCTATAAGCGGCAGTTTGAGCGTAAGGAATGCTTAAAAGTTCGGAATATACGGCATTTGCAAATGGCGAAAAGCTGTAATCGTGAAGTCTCAAACTGAAATTTGAAATTTCGCCGCAAAAATATTTTTCAAATTCACTTATTGCTTCTCTTAAAACCGCGTTTAGCGCCGATTTTTTGGGGCTTTTAACGAATGAAATTTGCCAAATTTCGCCACCAAATTCAGCGATTTCAAGCGTGCAAAATTTAGCGTCAAAATAGGCTAAATTTGGCTGCATTTTGAGTTCTTACACTTCGATTTTACCGAATTTAACGAAGTGCTGAATGTCTCGCTCGATGCTTTCGCACGCAGCCGTGGCCTTTTGGATGTAACATTTCGTGAAAAATGCGTCCAAATGGGAACTCTCTAAATTATTTAAAATCGAAAATTTCACTTTTCGCGCAAAATAGCCCACATCGATCACCGCGCCGCTCGTGCCGATGCAAATTAGGAGCTTTGCCTCAGCGATATGCTCGTACATTGCGCTATATTTGGGCGCTGCCTCGCCAAACATCACGACATTGTGTCGAATTTGCGACCCGTGGCAATTCGGACAGCCGAATTTCGCCTGTTTTTCGTATCTACACTCAAACACGCAGCCGCACTCCTGGCAGCGCAAATCTGTCAAAGTGCCGTGCAGATGAATGACATCCTCGCACCACGCGCGCTCCAGTAAATCATCGACATTTTGCGTCAAAACCGCGATCAGGTCCCCATAAGTGCGCTTCATCTCGCCAATCATGAAATGCGCCAAATTTGGGCTTACGCCCTTTAATTGCGCCCTGCGCTCGTCATAAAAGTCATTTACCTTTTTCGGATTTCGCAAAAATCCTTGCACCGAGCAGACCTCCTCGACGCTGTAATTCTCCCACAATCCGTCGCTGTCGCGAAAGGTCTTTAGGCCGCTTTCAGCCGATAACCCAGCGCCGCTTAAAATCACGATTTCAGCCATTTTTATGCACCTTAAAATATCTATCTTTCTTCTCTTGCTTGATTTTTTCCACATCAACCACCAAAAATCCGTCCGTGCAGTCATCAAAATCTGGATCGATGCCGAAATCTAGGAATTTCACTCCGTCCTCAACGCACAAATCGCTATATTGCTTATACAGCGTCGGAACGAAAAGCCCATAAAATGCGAGCGAATTCTTTAAAATCGTAAAATCCTCCTCGAAATTTGCGCCGTTAAATTTCTCTTCTAATGCGCGCATCTCCTTTAATCCGATGTAGTAGCGATTTCGCGAGATTACGATCTCATCTTTTGGCGCGAAATATTTTTTGTAAAAATAGACGAGCAGGTCGCGTGCAGGCTTTGGATAGCTCACACTGATGCTAACTGGGCCAAAAAGATAGCGGATGTTTGGGTTTTTAACAATATAAGCGCCAAGCCCATACCACAGATAATCAAGTGCCTTTGTGCCCCAAAATTTGGGCACTACGAAGCTTCTTCCGAGCTCAATACTGTTGTGAAAGAGAAATTCCGCCTCTTGATGAAAATCAAAAAGTGTCTGCGTGTAGAGCTTTTCGCTGGCGAAATCTGGGCGAATTTCGTCGCTATTTCCGATGCGATACGCGCCCACAATCTCCTTTGCGCCCTCGTCAAAAAGCACCAAATGATGGTAATAGTGGTCAAATTCGTCAATATCACAAGCACTTCCAGTGCCTTCGCCAACGGCTCTAAAGCTAAGTTCTCTTAAACGCCCAATTTCTAATAAAAGCGGCGAAGTTTTTGGCGTTTTGCAGATGTAAATTCCCTTTTTATCGCGCGTTTCGCCGATTTTTTCGCCGGCGAGAATTTCAGCTGAAATTTCGTCGCGATTTTGCGATTTAATCAAACACTGGCGCGTCTTAAAAACCCCATTTTTGCCCTTCGCGATGCGGTAAAGGTGCTCTTTGACCAAATTTGCGATATCATCATTCCTAAAATCATCGAGCTTCAAATTCTCATACGGAATCATCTCACCAATCTTAATTTCGATCGATTTATTGCGCTTATTAAAGAGCTCGCGTCCCAAAAGAAGGCCAGAAAGCGGTTTATTAATGACCGAAGTAAAATAAAACAAAAACGAATTCTTTCCATCCACAAAAACCGGCACGACCGGGCTTTCCGTGCGTTTTGCAAATTTCAAAAACCCATCTTTCCATTTGCTATCTTTCACGCCTTCCCATCCAGCGCGGCTCACCTCGCCCGCAGGAAAAATAATAATCGCGTGTTCATCCTCTAAAAACTGCGTAATCGTGCGGATGCTCTCTTTTGAATTTTTATTGCTGAGATTGTCGATGCCGATAAATAGCTCTTTTATGGGCTCTAGCTCCTGCAAAAATTGGTTCGCGAGGATTTTTACATCTTTTCTGACGGTGTAAATTTGATGCACCAAACTAAGCCCGTCAAGCCCGCCAATTGGGTGATTTGCGACAAAAATCACGCGACCAGTTTCTGGGATATTTTGCAAAGATACGTTGTCGATTTTATAGGTGAAATTTAGATATTTGAAAATTTCCTCGATAAATTTATCGTTTTTTTCGTTCTCATGGGCTTTCCAGAATTTATTTATCTCATCTTGATGAAAAAGCCGCTTCAAAGCGCCAATCGCGAAATTCACGACCGAATTCGGATAGTTCTGCGCAAATTTCGGATAATTCGTCTTTATAAGTGTCTCAAAATCGATCATCAGCTCTCCTTAATGAAAAAATTCGCCTCAAATGTTTCGCGCACGACGCCGCTGTAAAAAATTCGCCCCTCTTCAAGTCTGAAATTTAGGCGATCTCCGCCAGTTGGAATCACCGTCATTTTGCGCTTTTGCTCATTTCGCCTAAAATTGGCAAAAAAGCACGCAGCCATGCCAGTCCCGCACGCCAGCGTTTCGGCCTCGACGCCACGCTCGTAAGTGCGCACGCGCAATGTCTCGCCGCTTTGGGCGAAATTCACATTCGCGTTATATTTTTGGCGCATTTTTCTTGCCAATTCTACATCAAATTCGTTTAAATCCTGCACAAATGTGACCAAATGCGGCACGCCAGTGTCGTAAATTTCCCACTTTCGGCCAAAATCCTCGAATTCGTTTTGCAAAATTTTTGGCGTGGTAAAAAGAATTTCGACCAAACACTCATGCGCGCTGATATCATCCAAAATTTGGGCATTTATTACGCCTGCGCCAGTTTTAAATTTTAGCCTTTTGCCCTTTTTTAGCTTTTTATACGCAAACATCGCCGCCGCACGCGCGCCATTTCCGCACATCGAAGCGGGGCTGCCGTCGGAATTATAAAAATCCCACTCAAAGTCAAATTCCGGATTTTGGCAGATTGCGATCAGACCGTCTGCGCCGATGCCGGTTTTGCTGGCGCAAATTTGGCGCGCAGTCTCGTTGAAAACGCCCATTTTATCGCTACTAAAAATGACAAAATCATTTCCGTTGGCGTTAAATTTAAAGCATTTAAACGGCTTTGAAATTTGCGCCAAAAACTCCCGAATTTGCGCCTCTAAGTGCGATTTATCTTTTGAATTATCAATCACGAAATTCGCCATTTCGCGCTTTTTTTCGATGTCAATCTGCAGTGCGACGCGCGAATTTGCGGACATTTCATCCAAATTATTTCGCTTCATTAGCCTAGAAATGAGCATCTCTTTTGGCGCGAAAACCACGATGACATTTTTAAAATCATCGAAATTTCCACTCTCAAAAAACAGCGGAATTTCCACAAAATAGGGCGAATTTAAGAGTTCGAGCTCTTTGGCTTGAGCGTAAATTTCATCTCTAATTTTTGGATGCAAAATTCCTTCTAAAACCCGCAGTTTTTGAGGATCGCTAAAGACGATTTCGCCCAATTTTTTGCGGTCAATTTTGCCGTTTGAAAGAATATTTTTTCCGAAATTTGAGACGACCTCATTTTTGCAAATTTGCAAAATTTCGTGCGAAATTTCGTCTGCGTCGATGATTTTAAAGCCATTTTCACGCAAGAATCTGCACACTTGCGATTTGCCAGACGCTACAGAACCCGTGATTACGTAAGCGTTTTTGAACATTCTTATCTCCTTTATTTATGCGGAATTTTATCAAAATTTAGTTACAATCCAATATTTTTAAAGCGAGGATGAAAATGATTAGCTACAAAGACGCAGGCGTGGATATCGACGCGGGAAACAGTTTTGTTGAAGAGATTAAACCATTCGTAAAATCGACTTTTACGCCCAATGTTTTGGGCTCGATCGGCTCTTTTAGTGGCGCGGTGAAGCTTCCTGCGGGTTATAAAAATCCTGCGATTTTGGGCGCGACTGACGGCGTGGGAACGAAGCTGCGATTAGCGATAAATACTGAAAAGCTCGAATTTGTGGGGCAAGATTTGGTCGCGATGTGCGTAAATGACCTAATTTGCAACTTTGCCGAGCCGCTATTTTTCTTAGATTACTATGCGACTGGGCATTTGGATATCGAAAGCGCAAAAGTCGTAGTAAAGGGCATTAGCGAAGGCTGCAAGCTCGCAAACTGCGCATTAATCGGTGGTGAGACTGCAGAAATGCCATCAATGTACGAAGGAAAGGACTTTGATCTGGCTGGATTTGCCGTGGGAATCGCAGAAATCGACGAAATCGACCGAAGCAAATTTGTCCAAAAGGGCGACACTTTGATCGCGCTGCCTTCGAGCGGACTGCACTCAAATGGCTTTTCTTTGGCGCGCCGCGTGGTGCATGAGCTGGGGCTTAAATTTGACGAATTTGTGGGCGAAAAGAGCCTAATTGACACGCTTTTGGAGCCGACTAGAATTTATGTGCGCGATTTTTTGGCGCTAAAGGATAAAATTCACGCCCTAGCACACATCACCGGTGGCGGAATTATCGAGAATTTGCCGCGCGTGTTCCCGGCTGGACTTGGCGCAAAGATCGAAAAATCGGCGATTAAGACGCCTGAGATTTTCAAAATCATCGCGAAAAAGGTCGAAAACGACGAGATGATGCGCACGTTTAATATGGGTGTTGGGCTGATTTTGGCTGTGCCTGCGAAAAGCGTGAGCGACGTGCTAAACGCGACCGATGGCTACATTATCGGCGAAGTCGTAAGCGGCGAGGGCGTCATTCTTTGCTAAATTTGCGCGAAATTCGGATTTAAGCGGAAATTCCGCTTAAATCAAACTCAAATCCAACTTTATCTCATCATTATCAATAAATCCAATGCCGCTATTTAGGACATTTTGCGCGATTTCGTGTGCTTCGGCGAGTGAGTGCATTTTGTAGCTGCCGCACTGAAATTTATTGAGTTCTGGAATTTCTGCTTGGCTTTTAACGCCCAAAATATCGTGCATTGAGGCTTCCCATGCCTTTTTGACGTCCTTTAAATCGGGCTCACCAATCAAACTCATATAAAATCCAGTCCGACAGCCCATCGGCGAAATATCGATAATTTCGACGTTTTCGCTATTTAGATGATCGCGCATAAAGCCGGCAAAAAGGTGCTCTAATGTGTGAGTGCCCATTTCTGGCATCATTTGGGCGTTTGGCACGCAAAAGCGCAGGTCGAAAACGCTGATTTTATCGCCCTTTGGCGTGGTCATGACTTTCGCCAATCTCACTCCTGGCGCTTTCATCTTGGTGTGATCTACTTTAAAACTATCTAATAATGGCATTTTTGCTCCTTTCAAATTTCATTTATTACGAAATTTACGATACTTGCGGCGATCGCAATCATTAAAATTCCAACCGCGATATCAAAAATTTGCCACGCCAAGCGGTTTTTAAATAGCGGAATTAGCGCCCTCGCACCATATCCCAAAAGAAAAAACCACCCGCAGCTGGCAATCAGCCCGCCAATCGTAAATAAAACTTTCTCATCAAATTCCAAGCTAGAGCCGATGCTACCGAGAATTACGATCGTATCAAGATAAACCGCAGGATTTAAAAGTGTCACCGCGAGCGTAATCAAAACTGCCTTTTTAAGGGGCAAATTCTCGCTTTTTTCCAGCGCAAATTCTCGGTTTTTAAAGGCGCTTTTGAAATTTAAAAACGCATAATAGAGCAAAAAAATCACGCCCAAAATGCCCACAGTTACGAGTACGGCGCGATTTTTGGCGATTATGCTGCCAAGCCCAAAAACGCCCAAAATCATCAAAACCACATCGCAAAACGCGCAAATAAAGCAGATTACGAAGATATGATTTTTGAGAAGTCCCTGTTTTAGGATGAAAGCGCCTTGCGGCCCAATCGAAACGATCAGCGCAAGGCTCGTGATAAATCCGTATAAAAGTGAGTGCATCAGCCCTCTAAGCCGTTTCTGCAGGCTTGCAAAGTGCCGTATTTATAGCCTTTGTAAAACCACTCTTTGCGCTCAGCCGAGCTACCATGGGTAAATGAGTCTGGCACTACGTATCCGCGCGCCTTTTTTTGGAGCGTATCGTCGCCGATCATTGACGCAGCATTTAGCGCAGCTTCGATGTCGCCATCTTCGATGATGCCGCCCTGTTTTTCTAAATAGTGAGCCCAAATTCCAGCAAAGCAGTCAGCCTGAAGCTCGACTTTTACTTGGATTGCGTTTTGTTGCGCTTCGGTTTTTCCCTTCTTTTGGGCGGTTGAGTTTTCGATTACGCCGATTAAATTTTGGATATGGTGGCCGACTTCGTGCGCGATGACGTATCCTTGGGCGAATTCGCCTGGCGCGTTGTGCGTTTTAGCTAGCTCTTGGAAAAAGCTCGTATCCAGATAGACTTTTCTGTCCGCAGGGCAGTAAAATGGCCCAACTTGCGAGCTTGCGTATCCGCAGCCGCTTTGGATTGCGCCACTAAAAAGCGAAAGTCGCGGCTCTTGGTAAGTGGCGTTGTATTGCGCAAAAATCGAGCCCCAGATCTTCTCGGTGTCGCGCAAAACGACTGAAGAGAAATTCGCATCGTCGATGTCTTTTTGAGTGAGTTGCTTTGAGCCGCCACTTGCAGCGCCGCCAGAGGCGAAATTTAGCAAATTTAGCGGATTGTAACCTAAAAAAAACGCGACCACGCCGATTCCTAGGATGATTCGGCCGAATTTGGTCTTGATTAAAAACTGAATAATCGGGATTAAAGTGCCTAAATTTAGCCCTGCGCTGCTTTTTACAGAGCGCATATCATCGACATTTGAACTAGTTTCTCTGCCTCGCCATTTCATTTTACGCCTTTCAGTTGAAATAGCGGGATTTTAGCACAAATTTCAAACTATTTTTTTAACGCGGCTTAAATTTCGTCCGAATTTTCGCAAAAAACGCAGTTTTTAAAGATAAATTTGTGATCTTCTGGCAAAGCGGCGTAAATTTCGTTCGCCAAATCGCGAATTTCCCAAAGCGCGGCTTTTGCTGTGCGAAGGGAGAGGAAATTTTGCAAACTGCGGGCATTAATTGTCCAAGTTAGCGAGGTTTTGTAGCTTTCGACGAGGCAAAATTTGGCGATATCCAAACTCACGTTTGAGCGCAAAATTTGGCGCAAATTTTCAAGCGCGGCGATGCTGGCGCGATCGACCATTTCGTTGCCGGTTAGAACGATATATTTTCTTGCGCGATTTTGGTCATTTGGGCTAAATTCAGCCTCGTTTCGTAGCTCTTTTAGGGTGTAGCGAGTGGATTTTACGCTCAGACTCGCCATTCTGTGGCGCGCGAGTTCCTGCAAGCAGGCACGCGAAATTCCCTCAATGTAAAAATTATAACTCAGATGCTCAAGCGTCGAAGCGTGCTTAAATTGGTTTCCCACGCGGTCAATTAACGCCAAATCCTTTTCGCCGCCATCATCGCTCTTATCAAAACTTTGCCAACACGTGCGAATCGCGTGCGAACAGACCTTCAAGTCGGTGTATCCAAGAAGTGTGATTTTCATAAATTTCCTTTTAAATTTGCTGTGAAATTATACGAAATTTAGCTTAAATTTCAGACTTCAGCTAAATTTTGCTAGAATCGCCTAAAAATTTTGTTTTTAAGGATAAATTATGAAAAGCGATATCATTAAGCGTGGTTATCAAAAGGCGCCGCATCGCTCGCTTTTGCGCGCGACCGGACTAAAGGATGAGGATTTTGAAAAGCCATTTATAGGCGTTGCGAACAGTTTTATTGAGATAATTCCTGGACATTTTTTCCTCAATAAATTTGCCGAAATTATCAAAGATGAGATCCGAAAATGCGGCTGCGTGCCGTTTGAATTCAACACAATCGGCGTTGATGACGGCATCGCGATGGGGCACGGCGGCATGCTATATTCACTTCCGAGCCGCGAAATCATCGCAAATTCGATCGAAACCGTGATGAATGCGCATGCACTAGACGCTCTTGTTTGTATTCCAAACTGCGATAAAATCGTGCCTGGAATGATTATGGGCGCGCTTCGCGTCAATGTGCCGACGATTTTTATTAGCGGCGGTCCGATGGCTGCGGGCGTAGATAGCGATGATGGCAGCTCGCTCGATTTAAACAGCGTTTTTGAGGGCGTTGGCGCGTATGAGGTCGGCAAAATCGATGAAAACAAACTCAAAATGATCGAATGCAAAGCCTGTCCGAGTGGTGGCAGCTGCAGCGGAATGTTCACTGCAAATTCGATGAATTCGCTCTGCGAGGCACTTGGAATCGCGCTAGAGGGCAACGGAACGATCTTAGCGCTTACTCCAGAGCGCGAAGAGCTGGCTAGAAAAGCGGCTAGACGAATTTGCGAAATTGCGCTTGATGAGAAATTTAAAATCAGAAATATTTTGAACAAAAAAGCGGTCAGAAATGCGATGGTTTGCGACATGGCGATGGGTGGCAGCTCAAATACGATTTTGCATATGTTGGCCATTTCCCGCGAGGCAGGCTGCGCGCTAGAAATTTCTGAACTTAATGAAATCAGCCGAAACATCGCTCACATCGCAAAAATCGCGCCATCGCTTCCTAGCGTGCATATGCAGGATTTGCACCGCGCGGGCGGAATTACTGCGGTTTTGAATGAAATTTCGAAGCGCGATAACGGATTTTTGGAGCTTGACAATTTGACGATTACTGGCGAGACCATGAGTGAGCGCATCGCGAATAAGGGCGTCAAGGATGATGCCATTATTAGGCGTGTTGAGGCGCCTTTTTCAAAGGTCGGCGGACTTGCGATTTTGTTTGGAAATTTGGCTGAGCAAGGCTGCGTGATTAAGGCCGCAGGAATCGTGGGTGAGCGCAAATTTAGTGGCAAAGCAGTCTGCTTTAACTCCCAAGATGAGGCGATTGCTGGCATTAGCGGTGGCAAAGTACAAAAAGGCGACGTCGTCGTAATCCGCTACGAAGGCCCAAAAGGCGGCCCTGGAATGCAGGAGATGCTAAGCCCAACAAGCCTAATTATGGGGCGCGGACTTGGCGCTGACGTGGCACTCATCACTGATGGGCGTTTTAGCGGCGCGACACGCGGGCTAAGCATCGGTCACGTAAGTCCAGAAGCGGCCGAAGGCGGAATGATTGGCCTCTTAAAAGATGGCGATATAATCGATATTGACGTGGATAATTACAGCATAAATGTCCGTCTGGACGAGGATGAAATCGCACGCCGCAAAAAAGAGTGGAAATATGAGGGCAAAAAGGTCACTTCGCGCTGGCTAAGACAATACCAAAAACTCGTCACAAACGCCAGCAGCGGCGGAATTTTGGACGCTTAAAAGGAAAAAAATGCTAAACGAAATTTTTAGAGAGTACGATATTCGCGGGATTTTTGGCGAGGATTTGACGCAGAGAAATGTCAAGGCGCTGGGCGTTTGCTTGGGCACCCATTTTAAGGCGCGTGGCGTAAAAACCGTGAGCGTAGGATATGATGCGCGTTTAAGTGCGGACGCCATTTTTGGGTGGCTTTTAAGCGGTCTAAATCAAAGTGATCTCGAAATTTACGATATCGGTTTGCTTCCGACGCCGGTTGGATACTATAGCGTTTTTACGGAGAAATTCGACGCAAACATCATGATTACGGGCTCTCACAACCCAAAAGAGTACAACGGATTTAAGATTACGATTTTCAAAGACAGCTTTTTTGGCACGGAGCTTGCGGAATTTGGCAAAAAAGTGATCAAATTTGCGCAGGAAAACAGGGAAATTCCGGATAACAAAAAAGCCCAAAAATTCGACATTTTAAGCGATTATTTGGCGTTTTTGAGTGAGCAGTTTAAGGCGCTTAAAAATTTCAAAACTCCATTCGTGATTGACTGCGCAAACGGCGCGACGGGCGCGATTATCCCTCAAATTTGCCAAAATTTAGGGCTAAATGCCAAAATTCTTTTCGCCGAGCCGGACGGAAATTTTCCAAATCACCACCCAGATCCGTCGATTAAGGAAAATTTGCGTGATATTGAGAATGAGATCGCCGCAGGAAGGGCGAAATTTGGCTTTGGCTTTGACGGAGATGGCGATAGAATCGCCGTTCTGACCGAAAAACGCGACATAAAAGGCGATGAATTGGCGTATCTGTATGCGCTAAAAATGCAAAATCCAGCGATTTTGGGCGAGGTGAAATTTTCGCAGATGATTTACGACGAAATCGCCAAATTTGGGCGCACTTTCATCTCGAAAACGGGCCATTCAAACATCAAAAAAGCGATCAAGGAAAACCCTGAGATTGCCCTTGGTGCCGAGGTTAGCGGGCATATTTACTTCAAAGAGCGCTATTTTGGCTTTGACGATGCGACGTATGCGATGCTGCGCGTCTTGGAGCTCGTGCAAAGTGGCCTAAATTTGGACGCTGAGCTAGATAAATTGCCGAAAGTTTTTAGCACAGATGAGATTAAGGTCAAGACCACGGAAGCCCAAAAATTCGCGATTGTCGAGCGATTGAAGGCTAAATTAAAAGAGGGCGTTAGCGCGCTGCCTGAGATTCGTGAAATCAACGAAACAGATGGCGCGAGAGTCCATTTTAAGGATGGTTGGGCGCTCGTGCGTGCGTCAAACACAACGCCAGTAATCGTCACTAGATTTGAGGCGCAAAGCGCGGAATTTAGGGATTTGCTTCAAAAAGAATTTATGAAATTACTCGATGAATGTATGTAGAATTTGCCCAAATTTGGGCAAATTCTCGCTATCTGCAATTTCCATTTTCTGGAATGCAGCGCATATTTTTTGGGTTAGGTTGCTGGCCATTTTGCGCATTTGGAGGCATTTTCTTAGGATTTTGTGCGTTTGGAGCCTTATTTTGTGGGCCTTGTACTCTGCATCCTTGCGCAGAATCGCCACCACACGCCTTTTTGTAAAGCTCAGCTGAGCGATCTGGATTTTTCGCCACGCCTTTGCCGTTTTTATACATCTCACCCAAACGCTCGCAAGATGAATTGTGACCTTTGTCGCAGCCCATTTTAAAGTGCTTTGCGGCGTCTTCATACTTGCCTTTTTTGTAGTATTCAACGCCTTGGTCGTAGTAGCCGCTCTGGTTTTGTGGCGCTGGAGCTGGGCGCGGTGGGCGTTTTTCTTGCACGCAGCCTGCAAAATATAAGCCAACAGCCGCAATTAGCGCGGCAGAAAGAACTTTTTTCATCGTTTCTCCTTTGGAAAAATTTCGCAAATTTTAATCAAAAAAAATTAAAAAAATGTTGTTCTCTCAAATTTAAAAAGGCAAATTTCGCCCAAATTTGGGCGAAATTTAGCTATTTTTTTGGCTTTTTTGGCGGCTCATTTTTCATCTGCGGCTTTGATTTTGGAGGATTATTTGGCTTTTTCGGCGCCATTTTTTTATCCATTTTTGGCGGTTTTTTGGCGTTTTGCGGTTTTGCGTTTTTTGGCGCTTTTGTGCCCGGATTTTTCATATTTTTTGGCGGCTTTTTATTCAAATTCGGACGCTCAATTTTTGGGCGTTTGTCGCCAAATTTAGGCCCTCTAAAATCGCCTCTTTTGTCATTTTTTATGTTTGGACGCTTGAAATTTGGATGATTGGCTGGATTTGGGCGCATTTGCGGCGGCCTTTTAAACATCTCTCTTTGGCTTGGATGCATCTTTGCAGGGCGGAAAATCGGGCGCGAGAAATTTGAGCAGGAACCAGAAAAGCCATTTAAACAGGCTCTTTTGTAGAAATTTGCCGAGCGAGTTAGATTTCTTGGGATTCCGCGGCCATTTTCGTACATATAGCCAAGTCTCGCGCACGCCGCGCCGTGCCCCATGTCGCAGGCTCTGGCGAAATGCACCAAAGCGTCCCGGTAGTGGCCGCGGCCATACGATGCGACGCCGTAGTCGTAATATCCATAAGTGGCGCTTACGCCCCCATTTACGGCGCAACCTCCCAAAATCGCGCCAAAAGCCGCAAGCAGGGCTAAGAAAATTCGTCTCATAATCTCTCCTTTACGAAAGAATTTATGAAATTTTAATCCAAAAAGATTAATAAAATGTTGCGCGAATTTGGCGCGGCAAAACGCCTAAATTTAGGCTATTTTGGCGGGCAATACTTCTCAAGCCCATAAAAGCAGGCTTTGCCGTAAAAATATTCGGCCAACTCCTCGTTTCGCTCGGTCTTTTCGTTGTCCGTTAAAATGCCGCTTTCATGCATTTGTGCCACTCTTTCGCAGGCTAGGGCGTGCTCTCTAGAGCAAGCGGTGCGGAAATTATTCGCCGCCTTTTCGTAATAGCCCATCTCATAGTCGCTCACGCCGTTTTCGTAATACTGATAGCTCTCGCCAACGCCCATTTTATCGTAGCAGCCAGCAAAAACAAGGGCGCAAACGCCCAAAATAAGCGATTTTTTCATATTCTCTCCTTTTATTTGTCCCAATCGACAAAAGTCCTTGCTTTCTTGATTTCGCTCAAATTTATCTCGTGAATTTCTTCACCATTTTTTACGCAAATTTGATTTTCATCCGCTGAAATTAGCTCGCCAGTGATTGTAAATTCCGCGGTTTTGATTTTCACATTTTCGCCCAGACTTGCCTTAAAATGGCGGAATTCTTTCAAATTTCGCTCGATTCCAGGCGAGCTAACTTCCAAAAAATATTCGCCCTCAACCGGCGCTTCGACGTCAAAAATCGGCGACAAAAGCGTGCTGACGCGCTCGCAGTCGTCTAAATTTACGCCGCCTGGCTTTGTGATGTAGATCCGAAAAATCCGCTTCCCAAATTCGCTCACAATCTCGCTGTCATAGAGCTCGACGCCGCATTCAGCGACCAAATTTTCAAGATTTTTCATTTAGCTCCTTTTCAATCTGCGCGAAAAGCTCGTCCATTTTGTTTTGATATTCGAGCCGGTCGTCAAATTTGAAGTGCAAATTTGGGCTGCGATACCAGCCTTGCATCTCCATGCAGTAGTTTTGGATGATGAATGAGGCTTTTTTGAGTTTGCGGATGACGAGCTCTTGCTCGCTCTCGTCAAGCGCCATTTTATCGAGATAGACGAAGGCATCGTACCTGCCGCGCTTGCACTCGACATCAGTCACGCAAAGCCCGCGAAGCAGCTCGTCGTCTAAATTTGCGAGTGCTTCTGGGATGAGTTCTTTTAAAATACTCTGCGTGCGCAGGCGCTTTAGCTCTTGTGAATTCAAATTTCAGCCTTTTCTTCTTTTTCGTGGTAGCTTTCGATATAGTCTCCAACACGCATGTCGTTGTAGCCTTCGATGCCAACGCCGCATTCATAGCCTTTTGCGACCTCTTTGGCGTCATCTTTGAAGCGTTTTAGTGAGCTTACGTTACCTTCGAAAATCACCACGCCGTCGCGGATTACGCGAATTTTTGCGCCGCGGATAATCGTGCCGTCAGTTACCATACATCCTGCGATTTGGCCTACTTTTGGGACATTTATCACTTGGCGAATTTCAGCTTGGCCCAAATTTTCCTCTGTAATTACTGGACTCATCATGCCGCTAAGCGCTGCTTTGACGTCGTCGAGGAGGTTATAGATGACGTTGTAGGTCTTAATATCGACGCCACGGTCTTTTGCGCGCTCTTTTACTTCGCCGGTTGGACGCACGTTAAAGCCCAAAATTATGCAGTTTTGGCTGGCTGCGGCTAGGCCGATGTCGTTTTGTGTGATGCCACCGACGCCTGAGTGGATGATATCGACTTTGATCTCTTCGTTTCGGAGTTTTTCTAAGCTCGCAGTAATCGCCTCTAAACTTCCCCTGACGTCTGCTTTTAGGATTACTGGTAGCGATTTTAGCTCGTTTTCTGCGATTTTCGCACTTAGTTCGTCGAGTGTGACCTTTGTCGAACGGCTGAGCTCTTTTTGGCGCAGATATTCATATCTTTTTTGCGCGTATTCACGGGCTTCGCGGTCGCTATTGACTGAAATTAGGGTATCACCTGCCTCTGGGACTTCGCTAAGGCCGATAATTACGCCACATTCGCCAGGTTTGATGCTTTTTAGCGGTTTACCGCTGTCGTCGTTTAGTGCGCGCACTTTACCGTATGCAACGCCCGTAACTACGGTGTCACCGAGCTTTAGTGTGCCATTTTGCATGATGATTGTGGCGACTGGACCGCGACCTTTTTGTAATGAGCTTTCAATGATTGTCGCTTTTGCGTTGCGGTTTGGATTCGCCTTCAATTCGAGCAGATCGGCTTGTAAAAGCACAACTTCAAGCAGATCCTCAACTCCCATGCCAGTTTTTGCGGAAATCGGGATAAATTCATAACTTCCGCCCCATTCAGTAGGCATTATGTCAAGCTCAGCAAGGCCGGTTTTGACCAAATCTGGATTTGCATTTTCCTTGTCCATTTTATTTACCGCGATGATAATTGGCACGCCAGCGGCCTTCGCGTGGGCTACTGCCTCTTTTGTTTGCGGTTTTACGCCGTCATCTGCGGCAACGACGATGATTACGATGTCGGTCACCTCTGCACCGCGCGCGCGCATCGAAGTAAAGGCTTCGTGGCCCGGAGTGTCGATAAATGTGATCTTTCTGCCATTTTTCTCGACCATATAAGCGCCCACGTGTTGCGTAATGCCGCCAGCTTCGCCGCTTACGACACGAGATTTTCGGATGTAATCGAGCAGACTGGTCTTTCCGTGATCGACGTGACCCATAATCGTAATAACAGGCGCCCTAAGTTCGAGCTCTTCGTCGCCACTTTCCTCCTCGTATGCCTTCACATAGTCGAAATTCTCGGCCTCATCGATGATATTGACTTCGATTTTAAACTCATCAGCCAAAATTTCGATCGCATCCTCGTCCAAAAAGTCATTTTTCGTCGTCATCATGCCCAGCATAAAGAGCTTTGAGATGATTTCGCTCGGGCTTTTGCCGATTTTATCGGCGAATTCATAAACACGAATTTCCTTTGCGATATTCACCGAAGTGATCGCTTCGCTGGCTTGAATTTTGGGCTGTTTTTTATGTTTTTTGCGCGATGTGCGGCTGATTCCGGCCTCACCGCCGTACATTTGATTTTGTGATTGGCGATACATCGTAGGCTGATTTTTAGGGGCTTGGCGCTCAGTTTTTATCGGAGTCTCGACAAAATCTGGCAACACAATCATATCGTCATCGTCATCGATCGAAATATCGCTATCACGGTCATTCAAGAGATCCATTCGCGCCGCGCTGTCCTTTCTAGCGATAGCGTGAGTAGGCTTTTTCTCTTTTTTCTTCTTTTTTAGGCTCGCCTCGGTGTTTGAAAAAATCTCCTCCAAACCCACGTTAATTTTTTCCGCGCGCGGAGTTTTCGGCACTTGCGGCGCAGGTTGAGATTGGATCATATCTTTTTTCTTTTTGACAATGACCAGCCCACGGCGCTTTTGAAGGCTAACGGTCGCTAGCGTCTCTTTTACCGGCTCTGGAGCTGGAGCTGGAATTTCAGGCTTTGCCTCCACTTTTGGCTCTTCCTTAATTTCGGGCTCTTTCGGCTCTTCAATTTTAACTTCTTGCCTAATTTCAGGCTTTGTTTCGACTTTTACTTGCAAATTTTCCTCATTTTGTGGAATTTGAACTTCAATTTTCTCTTCAGTTTTTTCTTCTATGATTTCAGTTGGCTCCGAAATTTCAGGCTTTTCTTCCTCTTTAACCTTTTTTGTTGCCTTTTTTACTGGTTTTTTTTCTTTCGTTTCGGTTTGAGATTTTGCACTTTTTTTCGCCGCAGGTTTTTTCTCTGCTGATTTTGTAGTTTTTTTTGCAGCTGGCTTTTTTTCGGCGCTTTCGGCCTTTTTTGTGGTTTTTTTCGCGGCCGGTTTTTCCTTTGGTTTTTCGATTTCAAGCGTATTTACGCCGGTTTTGATGTAATTTTCAATAGCGGCCGCTACGTCGATTGTAACGGTATTTGAAGCGGTTTTAATTTTGTCCAAGCCCATTTCTTTGGCTTTTTCGATGACATCTTTGCTCGCGTAGCCCACTTCTTTGGCTATGTCGCTAATTTTCACTTTTTTCATTTAAAAGCTTCTCCTTCACACTTGTCTCAGTTTTTATCACATTTTTAAGCGATTTTTGCAAGACGCTCTCATCTTTTTTGACGCAATTTTTGCAGATGTAAAAACTCCTGCCGACCTCGGTCTTAGCGAAATTCGCTTTAAATTTTATCAATTCACTTTTAAAAGCCCGCACGCGACACACCACGCACATCCTAACTGGCCTATGACCGCGCTTCACGAGCTATCCTAAAATCTGAAATCCGGCGTTATCAAATTCCAAAATTTCAACCCTAAATTCGCCAAATTTGCTCTGTAATTTTTGCTTCAAATCCTGCGCGCAATCCCTAAAAATGATATTTAGAAACGATGATCCGCTGCCTGAAAGCGTACTAAAAATCGCGCCATTTTTAAGTGCAATCTCGCGCACCTCAAAAAGCTCTGGCAAAATGCCCATTCTAGCGGCTTCGTGAATGGTGTCTTTCGCGCCAAATTTGAGATCATCATAGCGACGCGAAAAAAAACAGCTCGCGATAAACGCCGCGTGCGAAATATTGGTCACGGCGTCAGCTAAGCGAATCGCTTTTGGAAGCAGAGTTCGCGATTTTTCGGTGCTAATTGGGCTATTTGGGATTACGACGACTGCGCAAATTTCATCGGAAATTTCGCATTTTTGGGTGATTACTCGGTTTTCATGAACGATATTTGCGGTAAATCCGCCATGGGTTGCAGGCGAAATATTATCCGGATGATTCTCGTAAAATAGGGACTCATCTAAGATTTTATCGCGGCTAGCTTTAAATCCAGCCATCTCGTACGCTGCTGCGATTGCGCCCACAATTACGGCACTTGAGCTGCCAAGACCGCGCGAAAATGGGATGTTATTTTGAAATTTAAATTTGAAATTCTCATTTTTGCCAACAAGCCGCTTAAAAGTTTCGCTGAAAATATTGACAAAAGCGTTGTTTTTTAGGATGCTTGGCTTATCGCTGCCTTCGCCGGAAATTGCGATTGAGGCGATTTTTGAAGGGGTGATTGAAATTTGGTTGTGCAGCTTTAATGCAAGCCCCAAGCTATCAAAGCCTGGCCCCAAATTTGCGCTGGTCGCAGGAACGATAATATCCAAAATTTCTCCTAAATTTCACTAATAATATAGTTGGGGATTGTATCACTTTTAATATTTAAATTTAATAAATTTTGGGGCAAATTTAGCTCTTTTGGCGTCGATTTTTTGAGTGAAATTTGGCCGTTTTCCTGCACAAAACAGAGCGCTTTGTTTGCCTTGATTGGGGAATTTCCGTTTAATTCAAATCCGCTGATAGCGCAAAATTCGCACTTTTTTACGAGCGAAAAGGTTTTTAAGATGACGTAAGCGACTTTGATGCCCATGTATGAGCCTGGACCGTTTGCGTAAATTAGGCGCGAAATTTCATATTTTTTTGAAATTTGAGCGAGAATTTCAATGATAAAATCGCTCGCTTTCTCTTCGGCGCGAAATGCCTCGATTAGGCGCGAATTTTCGTAAATTCCAATCAAAATTGGCGTCGTGAGGCTTACGACTAAGAGCTCGACTTTTTTGATTTTAAAGCCTTATGAGAAGATTTTTACGAACTCTTTGGCTGAAGCGTCGCTAAATGAGACGATTTCGAAATTCTTAGCATCACTTAAGAGCGCGACCGTTAGTTTGTGATTTAGATCGTGGCTGCCCGCAAATGCTGTGTAATCGCCTAAAATTGGCATTCCAACAAGCGCTAAATCGCCGATTGCGTCTAAAATTTTGTGACGGACGAATTCGTTTTCATAGCGCAAGCCTTCAGGATTTAAAATTCTGTTTTCGTCGATTACAACGGCGTTTTCAAGGCTTCCGCCGAGTGCGAGATTGTTTGCGCGGAGCATTTGGACGTCTTTTAAGAAGCCGAAAGTGCGAGCGCGCGCGATCTCTTTTAAGTAGCTATTTTTTGAAAATTTAAAAACATGGCGCTGAGTGCCAATTATAGGATTATTAAAGCTAATTGTGTAGTCAAATTTCGGATTTTGGCTCGGGGTTAATTTGACAAATTTATTTCCCTCTTTGATTTCCACTTCGCGTTTGACGATTAGGGCTTTTTTATCAGCATCAAGCGTGCGAATTCCAGCCTCATCGAGCATCATGCAAAAGCTATATGAGCTACCGTCCATTACAGGGGCTTCGTTCGCGTCTAAAATAATTCTGATATTATCGATTCCATGCGCTGCGATCGCGCTCATCAAATGCTCGATAGTGGATACAAAAATGCCATTTTTACCGCCAATGACGGTCGCCATTTTGGTATCTACTACGCTTTTTGGTTCGGCTTTGATTGAGACATTTTTATCGCTGCGATAAAAAATAACGCCATAATCCGCCTCTAAAGGCTCGAGTGTGATTTTGATCGGTTCGCCCTTGTGAAGACCGATTCCGATGCCATCTACTCGCTTTGCTATTGTGGTTTGCTTCAATTCAATCCTTTTTTTAAATTTCGCCAATTATAGCAGAAAAATTTTACAATTTTGTTAATTCTTTCCGTTTTGTATCACATTTTTTGCATTTTCGATCACTTCGTAGATGTTATCTTGCATCCATTTTTCATCCATCCACTCCTCTGGGCGGACCTCCACGCCTTGGACTAAAACGCCAAAATGCAGGTGATCGCCAAATGCTAGGCCGCTTTTGCCGGTGTAGGCGACGACGCTTTTTGAGGCGATTGTGTCGTTTTCGTTTAAATTTGAGCTGCTGCAGTGCCCATAAATGCTATAAAGTCCAAATCCATGATCTAAAATCACCATCAGACCGTAAATTCCATTCTCTTTGACGGCTGCGACGCGGCTTGTGTTTGAGGAGATGATTTCGGCTTGCGCGGTGCTTGCTAAATCAAGCCCCAAGTGCCACGATTCGCTAATTTTCGCGCCATCTCGCTCGTAAAATCTGTGATCGCCATAGCTTGCCACCGCAGCGCCCTTTGGCAGCGGATAAAATGACGCGATCTTAAAGTCGCTAATCAAGCTCTCATGGACTTGCGAAGTGATTTCAGCGATAATTTCTTCATTTGAGTGGCGCAAATTTTCATTGATAAATTTAAATTTCTCAATCCCGCTAGCGCTTTCGTCTTGGCCGTAAATTTCGTACAATTCGCTGATTTTTCCATCGATAAAGTCGTCTTTTAGGGTAATTGTCGATTCTTTATAGTTTTTCTCCTGCAAGAAAAATGGAATTTTCACCTTGCTTTCGTTATTTGCGCTATCTTTTGCGATTATGTGCGCCTCGAAATTTGGCGAAGTAACACTCCACGCAAGCAGCGCTGCGTAGTAACCATCCTTAAAAAACGGCGTCGCGATAAAGCGTTTGCCGTAATTTGTGTCGATATAGACCTCTTTTAGGTTATCATCAGCCGCTTTAAAAATCACGATCGCAGAGCCGCCTTTTGTGATTTTGTATGATTGATTGATGACCGAAATTTCGGGCTTTTTGTTATCCACGATTACGTTAATTTCCTTATTTAGCGTGTTTCCCATCGTGAAATTCCATTTGCTCACATCCGTAATCTCGAAAAGTAGGCGATTTCCCGTGCTTTTAAGCAGGAAAATTTCCTTCGGAAGTTCGAGCGAAAGAGTCTGGCTTTTTGTCGCAATATTTGGCGTGATGTCTGAAATTTTGCGCCTTTCTTGGTCATTTTCAAGGTAAATTTTAATCGATTTTATGCCGCTATCATCACTTACCGTAAATTCAATCGGATCTTTTCCATTCCAAAAAATCGAATCTTCAAGCGAAATCGTCGGCGGATTTTTTTCAAACATCGCGGAATTGTAAAGTTTATAGCCAATCCCAAAAATCGCCGCAAGCAGCACTAAAATCATAATTAATTTAAAATTTGTCTTTTGTCTTCTCATAAATTTCCTTTTGATTTTTGCCCGAATTGTATATTTTTTTGATAAATTATCGGTAAATTTAGAGAATTTCGCGGATCACACGCGCTTCATACATCCAATTTTTGAGCTTTTCCCACTCGCCGTTTTCGACCATTTTGGTGCAAATTTCGAGCTCATTTTTGAATGAATTGATGGAATTTAGCAAATTTTCGCGGTTTTGTTTAAAAATATCGACCCACATTTCGGGGCTTGATTTGGCGATTCTACTCATACTTGTGAAACTGCCGCCATCGAGATTGATGATATTTCGGCGGTTTTCCTCTTTTAGGACGCTATTAACGAGCGAAAAGCTAATCGCGTGCGGCAGGTGCGAAACGACCGAAACATGGTGATCGTGAGATTTTGAATCCATGAAAATTATCTTCATTCCGACAAATGAGAGAATTTCAACTGCGCGTTTGATGTGAATTTCATCCGCGCCTAAATCATCGCAAATCACCACAGGAGCGCCATTTAAAAGCCCATCAAAAGCGGCAGCTGGGCCGGAATTTTCCGTTCCTGCCATCGGGTGAGTGGCGACGAAATTCGAGCGAATTTCATCCGGGCAGGAATTTACAATCTTAAATTTCGTACTTCCCATATCGACGATTGTCGTTTTTTTATTTATGTCTTTGAGTTGGCTTAAAATGGTGATTATCGCCTCGACTGGGATCGCTAAAAAAATCATATCGCACTTTTTTTTCATTTCATCAAATTCGGTGATTTCATCGACAAGCCCGAGCTCTAACGCCATTTTTTCGTTCTCTTTGCTGATGTCATAACCGCAAACGAGTGAGATGAGTTTCATTTTTTTTAGCGCGATTCCTAGCGAGCCACCGATTAAACCAAGTCCTATAATTCCGATTTTCATATCTGTCCTTTATAAAATTTAAACTTTTTTTGGTATTATACGCAAATTATATTCATTTTTAGGTAAAGTTAAATGCAAAAAAGTACTTTTTTATTACTGCTGTCGTTGGGTTTTTTGCACGCAGTGCCGATAAAATCCATTAAATTTGAAGGCTTGAAGCAAATTTCGCCTGAAGTTGCCGCTAGTATGACTGGTCTAAAAGTCGGCGATCAAATCACTGGCGAAAACACAAACCAAGCGATAGTCAATCTTTTCGAGCAGGGCTATTTTAACGACGCTTACATCGAGGAGACGAATGGAAATTTGACCATTCACGTCCAAGAAAAGCCAATCGTAGCCAAGCATGACATCGAAGGCGTCGTCACAAACGACCAAAAGGCGATTAATGAGGTGATCGACCTAAAAAAGGGCAAACCAATCGACACCTACACAAAAGAGAAATTAAAAGAGCGCGTGCGCCAATATTACGAGATTAAAGGCTATTTTGACACCGTTGTTGAGGTCGATGAAAAGCCAATCCCAGAGACCGTAAATTCCGTTCACGTCACGACTACGGTTAATCGCGGCGAAAATATCATCATCGAAAACGTAAATTTGGTCGGCGCCGATAAACTCGATTATTCCGATTTTGAGGATAAAATTTCAAATAGAGAGCGCGAGCTTTTTGGCTGGATGTGGGGATTTTACGATGGTAAATTAAATGTCGCAGAGCTGCAAAACGATCCGCAAAAAATCCGCGACGAGTACCTTCGTAAGGGCTATATGGACGCGAATATCTCAAATCCGGTCGTTTTGGTCAATAACTCAAACTACACCGCCGATTTGACCTATTATATCGAAGAGGGCAAGCGTTACCGCGTAAATGAGGTCAAAATTGAAGCGCCAGAGGTTTTGGAGCTCGATACTGCGGACATTATCGATGATTTTAAACTTGAAAAAGGCGATATTTTCAATGTCGTCTGGATGCGCCGCGATATCGCAAAACTCGAAAATATCGTAGCTGACAAGGGTTACGCTTACGTTCGCGTTGTGCCAGATGTAAAGCAAGATAGGGAAAATTTGACCACTGACATCACATATGTCATCTATCCAGAAAATAAAATCAAAGTCCGAAATGTGGCGATTTCTGGTAACGAAAAGACCGCAGACAGGGTAATCCGCCGCGAAATGTATCTAACTGAAGGCCAGCTTTTTAGCGCGACCGATTTGACTGATTCTCGCAACGCACTTCGACGTACTGGATATTTTGATGAGGTCGATATTGAGACAAAACGCGTAAATGACGAAGAGATCGACCTTTTGGTAAAAGTCAAAGAGGCATCAACCGGCGAAATCACCGGCGGTATCGGATACAGCAGCGCTGACGGCTTGCTTCTTAGCTTTGGCGTTAGCGACCGAAATCTCTTTGGAAGCGGCATGAAGGGCGAATTTAACGTCGAAAAAAGCGACGATAGCCTAAGTGGCTCGATTGGCTTAACAAATCCGAGAGTTTTTGACTCGCCTTATTCACTAGGAGGACGAATTTACGCCAACGATTACGAGTGGAACGATTATGACGAGAAGTCTTATGGCGCCTCTTTGACGCTCGCTCGCATGATTGGCAGGTATACAAGCGTGGGTGTGACATATAATATCGAAAGGACCGAAATTTCAGGCCTTGATGAGTATTATGTCGCCGCAGGATACTTAAATGGCAAAAAGCTCAAAAGCTCGATTACACCGTACATTAGCTTTAATAACACCGATGATTATTACATCCCAAGAAAGGGCGTCATCGCAAATGCGAGCGTTGAATACGCGGGCCTTGGCGGCGATATTGAATTTACCAAAGCGCAAGCTAGCCTAAATTGGTACTTCGGTCTTCAAGATTATGTTGATTACGATTTGATCTTTAGATACCGCGCGAGAATCGCCAAAATTTGGGCAGATGATGATAAATTGCCGGTTAATGAAAAGCTATTCTTAGGCGGTATGCGCTCCGTACGCGGATTTGATAGCCGCAGTATCCCAAAACGCGTCGTTTGCGTCTCTAGCGGCAACTGCAAATACATCGAAACCGGCGGCAAAGTGGCGTTTAACAACTCATTCGAGCTAAGCTTTCCACTAATCGAGCGTATGAAAATGCGTCTGATTACGTTCTTTGACTACGGCATGATTGGCGATGGCAGCTTGGATGAAGAGAAGCGCTACAGCGCGGGCGCTGGCATCGAGTGGATGACGCCAGTTGGACCGCTGCAACTATTCTGGTCAAAACCGCTTAACAAAAAAGACTACGACGAGACCGAGACGTTCCAATTCGTCATCGGCAGCAGATTTTAATTAATGGAATTTGGCTTCGGCCAAATTCTAAATTTCAAATTTCAATTTTTTTTTTGGGGGGGGTGACAAATGATACAAAATCCTAAATTTTCCATTGTTATGCCTGTTTATAACACAGAGCAGTTCGTCGCCGAGGCGATTGAGAGCGTCTTGGCTCAAGACATTGGCTTTGAAGAAAACGTCGAGCTAATCTTGGTTGATGACGGCTCAAAGGACAAAAGTGGCGAAATTTGCGATAGTTTCCGCGAGAAATTTCCAAACAACATAATCGTAATTCACAAAGAAAACGGCGGAGAAGCGAGTGCTAGAAATGCTGGAATTAAAATCGCTAGAGGTGAATATGTGAATGGATTTGATAGCGATGATATTTTAAGCTCCAATGCTCTTAGCGAGGTTGCAAACTTTTTTGATAAATATGGCGATTTGGTCGATATGGTTTCGATACCAATGGTGTTTTTTGAAGGAAGAACCGGAAAACACATTTTATCACGAACGAAATTTGACGAAACCCGTGTGATAGATTTAAAAGAAGAGCCAGATAAAATTCAACTTCATTTTGCATCCACATTTACCAAAAGATCGGTTATCCAAAAATATGAATTTTCATCAAATTTAACAACTTGCGTTGATGCTAGATTGGTGAATGAAATTTTGATGGAAAAATTTGCCTTAGGCGTAATTAGCAACGCTGCTTATAACTACAGAGTGCGAGTTGGTGGCGATGTGGAGATGTCGATTTTGCAATACGGCTCTACGAGAAAAGAGTGGTGGTATAATCAGATAAAATATTTTGATTTGTATCTATGCGAAAGATCAATAGAGCTTTTTGGAAGTGTGCCAAAATTTATACAACACGTTGTTATGTACAATATGAGTTGGTTTTTTGTAAGACCGAAAATCAACGAAGGCGTATTAACTGACGACGAGGAAAAAGAATTTTTTTCAATTCTCAATAAATTATTATCACACATCGATAATGACGTGATTTTTGGTCAAAATTTCATTGGCGGTCGATACATGGGCTATGTTTATTGGTTAAAAAATCAAAATTTCCTTCAACGAGGTTTTGAAGAGAATCGCTATTTTTACACCGATGATGAGGGTAAATTTCACTACAATCCGACGCGGCAAAATATCTGCGTGAATTTTATAAAAGTCAATGGCAACCACCTTTACGTCGATATTTTCGCTTATCATAATTTTTTCGTTGCCCAAAATTTGGATGAAATTTATCTATTCGTAAATGGCAAACCTCATAAAATGGTCGCTCGTGAAAGATTGCTCACGGGGGGGGGGGGGCTATTCGCTTGGGACTTTAATTCAAAAA
>Ga0065711_1031125_pt1 | contig 30490 bp, 19 predicted proteins | sample Hoacrofraction12_FD_59098 | JGI IMG/M metagenome (GOLD analysis project Ga0065711, IMG submission 59098) | Hoatzin crop microbial communities from Cojedes, Venezuela - Epithelial fraction 12 v2 (version 2) | ecosystem: Host-associated > Birds > Digestive system > Esophagus > Crop | place... | reverse complement strand
TCACAACGAGTTGCAGTAGTTTTGCCTATATATGGATTGGGGGTCTGACTAATCAGATGCTGTAATAGTTTTGCTATATAAACCTTGTTTCTGCTGACTAATAAAGGTGAACGATCATACTCATATTGGGGTCACATTACAACATTTCCGTAACCCACGCCAACAAGGATGAATCTTGATAAACAATTTTAATTGATACTTCCATCCAGAGTATTTTATCTCAAACAGAGAAATAAATGGCTATATACTTCATATAATTATTATAAAATAAATAATTATTACACAGAACTAAAGATTACTGTTCTAATACAATATCATATTGCAGAGCAAAATTTCAGTACATGTCTGATATAAAAGAAAACCTGAAAATGAAATCAGACTGTTAGTGAAATGGAAATGACCTAGTTTATTTACTGTCTAAATTAAAGAATGCTAAACTTAAAGACATAATACTTAGTTTGCTCATTGAAAAAATTTACAGAAAGTCAGTTAAGTAAGGAAACATTTTATTTCAACATTTAAGACCAAAACAGAATGATTAGCAGTTCCATTAGAACTGAATTTAAACTTAACATGTGACAGCTTTAAAAAGCAATTTTATTGTGAGACAAAATTCATAAATACAGTATCTGACACAACTACACACTCAGCCTTGAAACCATAGGTACTCTCTTTTTCTATTACTAATATATATCAACATATATACAGCTGAAATCTTTTTAAAAACAATTGTTTTGCATATATTGGCTACCTGCTTTGTGATATTACAAAATTAAGCAATGAGATACATATGCAACACTCGCATCAACATTTCAGTGTGGAGCTGGTATTGCTAGGTGGCTTGAAAGCATTGAGCCTTAGAAAACAGAACTTTGTGTTAAAAGTGCAAATGGCATTATTTGGAGCTAGACATAAAAACACGGTAGCCTTTTCAGCAATTGCTAGTGAGTTGAGCAAATCTCTGATGGCAATTGTTTGATCATTCTGTTTCTGTCCCTTAACTCTCTGCATCACAAAAGTAACCAAGAACATAGGATACTGAGAATATTTTGTACTGCTTGATCCTTCTGTTGTAGGACATATGCCTGGCAGAGTGGGAACACTTATAAAAATCAATGTTTCACACGCTCATTTGCCTGTATACTTTGAGCAGGAGTTGAATCTTGCTGTTTTTCATGGAGAGTTCATCCTCTTTCATCTCTTGCCTGTAGAAGGTGCAGAAGGAGCATGCTCCCATTCCTGAACAGAAGATGAATGGGTTAGAGTGCTTTACGCTTTTTTCCCAGCAGTTCTTCTAGAGCTTTCCTACAGCCGCTGCTTTGCTTCATAATCTCACACCAGACACGCAGACTCTTGAAGGTCACTTAAAAGCATTATTATTTTTGTGTGTACTTTGGTCTCATCCTACTCTGCAAAGATTTCATAAAGTATGTTCTGGCTCATGCTTGTAGAAGTTACTAGCTGGTGCATGTAACCACCTGGACTAAAAATCCCCACCTTTCAGCATTTTAAACAAGATTTTTTTTTCCCTAAAGAAAAATGGACATTTTACTGTTATCCCTCCTCCCCCTTAACAGAAGCTTAAGAAATGCTTTTTATAAGACTGCTTCATGATTACTGTGTCTGAATTAACTCTGTTTAAAAGTGAATGCAATAAACCGCCATCACCAAATGGCCTCTATTATATAATAATTTTAGTTTACCCTAGCTCTCTGAGGATTTGAGCAGTCTGAACAATGATATTTTCTGATATATTATCAGAAGAAAAGAAACTATCTACAGTTTTCATGCAGAATAATGAAAGAAATGGGCCATGGGTAGATCAGAAAAGAAGTACTGCAGAAAATAGTGGTATATAGAAGATATTAATGCAGCAGATTTCTTTCAGGGTTGGAGTAGATGATGTTTACCCTGAATAGCCACTCTTTCCACTAGGTACCAAGGAAAAAAGCAGGGTCATTTTTAAAGCTCAGGTATCCATTAAACTCATATAAGCAGATAGGAAAACACAGATTATCATTCTGAATTGAGTTCTGTTTCTTTTTAAGCAAATATCACCACACAAAGATAAATGTTGTGAGACACGTCAAGGTCTTACCAAGACAACTGATAAGTTATGGCTGATGAAGCCTTGGTAGTTAGGAAAGACATTCTGTGAAAGACAGAATTTAATGGGATTGAATGTAACAGAAAAAATGAGTAACAAACAATTTCACACTGGAAGAAGCTGTCCTAAGAACAAAAGATAACATTTATTAGCACACAACACAATTTGCTAAAAGAGGTGCAACCAGGAAGAAGATAGGTGTAACAAAGATAAGGGTGCAGTGGATTTCACATCACCCACATTCAGAGCAATAAAGGAGGGATCTGGGGGGACCAGATGCATCAAGGTTTGTAATACATGTTGGTTGTCCAGCACTAGAGAAGGCAGTCACAAAGTACACAACGCAAACCACTTCTATAGGCATACCACACAGAAAAATAGGAATGTAAAAAGCATACAATTTTGCAAAGTTCCTAGCAGAGGAATTTAGCAACAGTACAACATTCCTTTATAGCTACAGTACAGGGTCAAGAAAGGAGCAGTAAAGAAGTATTTATGTCCAAATATGACACAAGAGGAAAAGAATATACAAAAAAGTCTTTTCACCATGAAAATATTGATATCTTTTGTATCACTAGAACTGTATGAATTGAGCATTAGTAAGTGTATTAAGGAAAATGTAAAAATCTAGATTTTCAATAAATACATGTACAAGGCCAATACTGGGACAGAGCTCTGTAAAATCATTGCACCATCTTTAAAATAAATTAGAAAAGACTCTTTAAATCTTACAAAATACTTCAGAGTGGAGAAAATAAGGTTCATCACGATGCCTACAGGCACATCATATGATCAATGTACATGTGTGCGCAGTTCCAGGACTGTGCAGTTACAACTGCCATTAGCATTAACGTCTACAGGAAAGAAAAAAGCCCTTTAGATCATGGCATACATGAGTATAATGAAAAAGGTGGTGAACTCCCTGCAATGTATTGCCTCAATTACTGCACTAGAAACTGGAGAGACTGTTCTGATACAGTGTGCTAGCTTTTAAGACCTAAAAAGAACAATAAGGTGGAATACTAAAATTTAGCTGCTACAGATGATGTAATCTTTTTGCTCTCCAGGTCTCATACGTTCTATGGACTATGTGTTCTACCTGGATACCAGTAGTTCAGCCCAGGCAGGGTGTAGCAACCCACTTTTCACTTCCCTGGAAGATTGCAGTTCAAGAAAATGCTTTTTATCATTACTGTTGCACATGAGATTATTAAGGAAGGTGTGATGATATACTAGAAGGACTGTTTGGAATTAGCCATTATCAATACTATACTGAAAGAACAACAACATATTATGGCAAAATCCTAATGTCACAGGCAAAAGATACAAGGAGACGAAATACAAAATTCAGTTACACTTGATGGAAAACTGGTGTTAATCATTTTTGGTTATCTCTAGGAACAGAGATTTATCCAACTCTCCAGAGTTAGTGCTTAAAGCAAGTAAAAGTATTTCATTCTTATAAGAGCTGAAGAACATAATGAAGATGATGACTAAGACTGGCAGAAATCTGGAGCAATCAGGGAAGGTAGGATGAAAATGGTACTGGGATCACAGTCTGAATTATTTCACAGGTGATGATTTCCTAACGTGAAAGATTAAGTCATTTACTTGTTCTACTGTAGCATCTCAGCTCATTCAAGGAAACACAAGGAGCAGTTAAGAGTAGTCCTTCATTAATGTAAACTTACAGTTATCAGAAAAGTAATTACTTGTGGATACTACAATTTTTTTTATCACAGATAATGGTGCACAGGAACAGTAGAAACTTTTATAATCAGTTCAGATTCAGCAAAAATATTGATAACCCTTTGGCTGTATCAGTGCTGACCCTTTAACACTATATAAAAATCTACATGTGTAACTTGAACAAGGCATACAACCCTTTAAAAAAACATTTTTGCATATCTTTTGTATAATACAGAATATTTGATGTTGGATGGGACCTCTGGAGGTCACCTGGTCCAACTCTCCTGCTAAAGCAGGGCATCCTAGAGCCAGTTGTTCAGGACCATGTCCAGATGGCTTTGGAACATCTCCAAGGAGTAAGACTCCACAACCACCCTGGGTAACCTGTGCCAGCGCATGTCCACCCTCACCCTCTGATGTTCAGAGGGAACCTCCTGTGTTTCAGTTCGTGTCCCATTGCCTCTTGTCCCCTCACTGGGCACCACTGAAAACAGCCTGGCTCCATCCTGCTATGCATGCTCCCTTCAGGTATTTATATACTTTAATAAGGTTCCCCCCTGAGCCTTCTCTTCTCCAGGCTGAACAGTCCCAGCTTTCTCAGCCTTTCCTCATAGGAGAGATGCACCGGACCCTTCATCATCTTCATGGCCCTTTGTTGAATTCTATCCAGTATGTCCATGTCCGTCTTGTACTGCGGAGCCCAGAACTGGATGCTACTGTCCGGGTGTGGCCTCACCAGTATGGAACAGAGGATAAGGACCACTTCCCTCAACCTGCGAGCAGTGCTCTTTCTGATGCATCCCAGGATACCATTAGGCCTCTTTGCAGCAAGGGCGCATTGCTGGCTCATGTTCAGCCTAGTGTCCAGCAAGACCAGGTCCCTTTCCGTCAAGCTGCTTTTCAGATGGGTGGTCCCCAGCAGGTACGGCTGCCTGGGGTTATTCTTACCCAAGTGCAGGACTTTTCTCCTTATTGGACTTCATGCGGTTCCTGTCAGCCCATTTCTGATATTTAATACCATAAAACAAGGTATAAAACAAATGGAAGACTTGGATGAACAGACGCATGTGACACTATGGCATGCTATAGTGACTACAAATACGGTGGCAAAGAACTTACATGCCTGAAAGACTTTTTTTCTGCCTACACAAGATATTTCCTTCCTATAAACCCTGTTTCTCTTAGAAATAAATACAGAAAAGGAGTGAATAAAATATGAAAACAACACAACATCTTTTAAATGAAACAACATTAACATAGCTGATAATGTTGTTTCATTAGGTACAAAAATAGTCTAACCTTTGAACTGTGGGGCGAAAGGTATAAAAGAAAAAGCCACAAATTTTTAGAAGAAAGCATGCAGAGCTTTTGAAAATGGATCATGATGGATGTCTTGATATGACAGTATACTCGTCTATTTTTCATACTTTAACCCACATGCAAGTATATTAAAAAAAAAAGAAACGGACCCAAGAATATTTCAGAAATGAGTGCAATGATAATTTCCATGTACCTAATAGAAATTGGCAAGTGGTATATTGGAATACTAAGGAAGCCAGCACCTACTTAGCAACATGCTAATCAGAACTGTGGTGAGTCACATCAAGGACATATTCACTAGATGTGGTATTTGTGACAAACTATTTCCCAAAATAGACCCTGCTTCTATAGGTCTTTGGCTGTGTGCATTTTAATGAGCTGAAGTCTCAAATAAATAATGATCCTGTAACAGTCTGTTATGGTTGAGCTTTAAATCAGGACCCAGTAAATCAGAGGCAAGAACTACATTAGAGCCATGTAGAGTCTACCACAGTAAGTGGCAGCTTGATGAGATCATTGTGTAAATGGAATAACACTAGTCATATGAAAAAAAAAAAAAGAGTTGACAGTAATTTAGGCAAAATTACAAATATTCAAGTGTACTTACAATATTAGGAACAAAGACTTAATGGTGAAAATACTGCTTGTTATGCTGACCCAGCAAATAAGGACAATATAAGGGCAGTAAATTCTACAGAACCTACATACCAGAGAGAGGATGCACCTCCGTTTCAGCCTCTTCACACACAGTCCTCAGACATCCTGTTGGCTGCAGCAAAAGGTAGAAGAACTAAGAAAGCAAATCTTCTCCTTGAGAGTGAAGGCACTAAAATGTCCGAATGCTTCTGTTACATATGAATATGAATTCTGGCATCTACAATTTTTTGCTTATAAACAGGCAGGCACACTGTCTCGTCAGACAACTGGTGCTTTAAAGGAAGTAATGGACATTACTCTGACACTGCTTCTTGATGGGATTACCACATGCATATAGACAGCAGAGTGGACAAATGCAAAAAACTCTGTTTAGTTTACCGTTGGAGAGCAGGGATAAACACATTTAAATAGCGATTTTTAAAAGTCTGGACTCATGACTTTTAACCATGTGTGAATACTACAGCTAATACTTACTGGACAGTTCCTTGATCAAGCTGTTTTTCAAGCTTTGTATAGATATCAGTAGCAAGAAAGCAATCAATCCTTAAGAAGTTGGTGCTTCCTGCCTTTCCTTTACACTCAGCAGGCTGTTCCCAGCTAACCACATCCTAGGCTGCTTTCCATGGCCTGAGGCTCACAACTTCCCATCCTTTGTGTTCTCTTCTTGTTTTATTACAACCTGGTGAAGTTAATCAGGTAAAAGAATGTACTGAACTTGTTATGTGCAGGTTTGAGTTTGAACAATAGGGTAAAATGTGGATAATTTTGTAATTCCTACATTATTATAGACGTGGTGAGAAACAAGTCTTCAGACATCCAGTAAGTCTTTCTCTGTTGTATGCCAGAGGGAATTGGTATAATTTGTGAAGAAATACAGTGGTTTCTTGAAACACCAAATGTTTATTTCATCAGTTCCCAGGGAGAATATGACTCTTTCCAAGAACAGTACATTGTCTTTTACACCGTTTGTAATAATATATCTATCTTTCTGTCTGAGGGCCTGTATGCTGTAGAGGGACTTTAAATACATTTTTGGCTTTACTGGCAAAGATAGGGATTATTTTGCTCCAGGCCATTCAATAAAGATTACACTCCTACATATTGTTCTGTGTCAAAGTTGTATGTGTCTGCCTGTTTCACAACAGATGGCTGCATTTCAGTGGTTTTATATAGAAGATGTATATGGAAGGTTGAAATAAAACATTCATTGTAAAATAACTTCTTCCAGTTGCTTGTATGTTTCAAGCTCGATGTCATGCAGAAGAATTTTTAAAATGTAACTTTGTAAAATTGTTTCTGTTAGTCCTGGGTCCAGATTTATTTGGAAGAGTTGTAGAGAGCATGTAAATCAAGTATATTTCATATTGTAACATATCAGACATTATTTTATGAGGTATTCCAGTCTGTAAGATACAACAAGAAATAAGATACCTTAACAGATGATCCTTCTGTTTCAAGAGTGACAGAGCACACGTAATTCTGAGAAAGGGAGCCTTAACCTCTGCTTCCAAGCTCTTGAGTGAGTGATTTCTCATGCCAGCCTTTTTTTTTTTCCCCAGTTTTTTTTCTCCCGATCTTGCAAGGATATGACTAAGATATGTCGCAAACCTTTTTTTTTTTTCAGCAAATACAAAAGTAAATGTGTGATTATTAGATTCATAGAGATAAGAATATTTTCAGTAGTCTTTCAACTGCAGCTTAGTTTTCACTAGTCTTTCAACTGTAGCTTAGCACTTAAAGTTTCTTATCAGCTTTTCCAGTAAATGTTGGTTTAAAACTAACAGAGAGAGAAAGGAAAACGTGACTTTAGCATTATGATTTTGGCTTCAATGATTGAGTAATGTTCCTGTTTTGCCCTTGTGCTCTGTTACAGAGAATAGCTGGTCTCGCTTCCTTTGGGCTTTTGTCACCAAAGATTCATTGATGAAACACCCAAGGTCTAAGGAGGAAGCTATGTAAAGCCTCAAAGCCAAAGATCAAAGTGCATAATGATCTAACAGACCAAGTGCATCCACTGAAAAAAATAGGAAAATAGGCTTGAGCAAGGGCTCTTAAACTTTGCTTCTCCTTCTTGTAAAATAGGCTGCCATCGAATCACAAACCCACTTACAACGGCCCGTCACTGTAATCCAGTGGAAATCAGATTTTCTGATCGGTATTTACGAAATGCTTTGTATTACTAGAGGCAGAAGTACAAAATATTGGACAAATAAAGAGAACCTCTGTTTGGGGAGGAGAAAGGCGTTAAAATCGCGGTTTTACTCCTCCTTTAAAAACAAATCTTGCCTTTCTTCGTTCCTCCTTCCCCTGCGCTTCGAAAGGGAGGGTCAGGGCGCTGTCTCGGCTCCCCTGAGCCCCTCACACCCCGCTGCTTCGGGGAGCGGGTCCCGAGGCGGGCAGTGCAGCAGGCCGGCGGCGGGACGCCCCGGGCGGCTCCCCTCTCCCCCCGCTCTCGGTTCGGGGCAGCCCCGCAGGTCGAACTCCCGCCGATGGGGCGCTGGCGTGTAAAGCCGCCTGATAGCTCCCGGAGGGGAGCAGCGCCAGGGAGAGGAGCGGAGGGTCCGCCGGGCTCTTAACGGGAGACCGCGCTCCCGCAGCCCCTCGCACCCGCACCCCCGTGAGGCGCCGCCACGCGAGCATTACCTCAGCGCCGGACCCGCCCGCCGCGAGCACCACCCCCGGCATCGGCGGCGGGGCGGGAGAGCACGAGCGCGGCCACCAATCTGAAGCTGCGGCGTTGCCCCTGACTGACAAGTCACGCCACCCAATCGGAGTCGTGACTTGAGTAGGCGGGGCGACAGCGAAGTGGGGCTCTGCTATCACCGCCCGTTGGGAGGAGTCGGGGGGCGAGGCAGCGGCCCGGGGCGGGGCTCGGTGGGCAGGGGCGAGGCTTCGGGGCGTGGCCTCGGTGGGGGTATTTAAACCTGGCTCGGAGGGGCTCGCCCGCTCAGTCGGCGCGGTGCCGCTGGAGGCGCGGGTGTGTGCGGTGCGCCGGCCGCCTCACGTTCTCCCGTTGTTCTACGCGCGGGTGTGCGGGAGGCCGGGGGAACCCGTCCCGTCTGGGTCAGCGGCTCCCGGGGGGTGGTGTCGTCCTCCTCCTCCTCCTCTCCCCTTCGCCCCGTGCGCCTCCGCAGAGCGATTTCTTCGCGTCCCTTGCCCGGTGTGGGGGGGCGTCCCCCCGACCCGCGCCCCTTCCCTCCCCGCTCCCGGCCGGGGGTTTGCGGCGCTTCCCTCTGGATGCGTCCCCGCAGCCCCAGGCGGGAGGCGGCCGGGGGGAAGCGCTGCCTCCGAGGATTTACCGCCGCCCGGGACTCCGACCCGCGCCGCCGCCCCCTTCCCCGCGGGGGTACCCGGCGCCCCGGCTCCGCTGCCGCTCCAGGCCGCCGCCGCCATGGACGAGAAGTACCTGCCCGAGCTGATGGCGGAGAAGGACTCGCTGGACCCGTCCTTCACCCACGCCCTGCGGCTGGTCAACCAAGGTGAGGGGCCGGCGGGGCGCGGAGCCGGGCCGGAGTCCGTGAGGGGTTTACTCTTCGTTTTGCACCGCTCGGCGGGTCGTTGTGGGGGTTTTTTTGTGGTGTTCAGGCTGTTGGTGTTTACCGGCTCCTGCCCGCTTCCCCTTGGTGGGCTGCGGGGAGGAGTCGGGGGGGTCTGCCCAGCCCAGGGGCCGCTGCCCGGGCAGCGCTCAGCCGCGGCGGTGGGTGAGGCCGGCGGGAGCGGGCGGAGCGGCTCCGCCAGCCAGCAGCAGCCGCGGGACCGCCTGCCCGGCGCTCTCCTGTCACAGGTCGCTGCCGGAGTTATCGAAAATGCTCCGAGTTAAACTGTTGTGTGGAACAGCTTGGGTCCCCTCTGCTCGGCTGGGGCTTCAGGTCGGGTAGAAGCTCAAAAGGTTTTCCTGTTTTGCCCGGCGAATGCGTTTCTGAACAAAAAATCGCTGGTTGTTGAGATACGTGTGAGCCTTTTTAAAAAGGAGCATACAACCTGTATCTTTTCCCAGGAACTTTTGGGTTTGTAACTAAAATAGTAAGGAGCAAACAATATGTTTTGGTGAATCTTTTACAAACCCAAAAGCATATGTTTGCTTGGAATTAATACAACTCCAAATAATAAGCGGTTTCTACCCCTTCTGCATCTGATGTGTCAGGCTTTAAAGTGCTAGCTCTTTGTTCCGGTGATACTGTAGTGATTAGAAAAGTAATTCTGTGTGGCTTACAATATATTTTAATGTAAATTTGGAAATACTGCATAATTGGCAGGTGACTTTCAAGTACTGCTCTGGAGAGATGAACACTTGATACAGTGCTTGGGATGCTCAAGTGAAATAAGTTACGAACTGAACTTTGAATATAACTTAATGACAGCTGAAATGATTTTGGCTTCAATTGAAATGATTACAAAGCTGTGCTAGTGGACTTTACTTCCTATAATGGGAATAGGTCTGAATCGATGTGGCTTCTTTTAATGCACCGTTGTAGTTTTTGATGTGTAGTGGACTGTGAATGCCAATCTCCACATCAGGAGGAGAATCAGCTATTGTCTGAAATACTCTGGAGTCAGGAGTAGCTGTCAGTTTCAGCTGTGGAATGCATATGCTGTGTGATTTGTAGCTGCATGTCCTTGGGTGGTTGGAATTCTGCATAGTTTTCCTAACTTTGTAAAAATACCACTGTTGGTAGTGGGAAAATGAAGATTATGTTAATAAATATATGTTAGTAGTATTTGCTGTAAATAAAAAATCCTTGCTAAAATTTAGCTTGATGGCTGGGAATTTAAGGCTGCAAATTAATGAAGCTCTCCAGTTAGAGAAGGAACAATCTTTTTTGCTTATGTAAATTATTTTAGGAAGTTACAGAAGTGTGTGATGTACGATTTTACAAACAGCACTTGTGGATGTAGATATGACACTATGGTTGTTATAAAAATTGTGACAACTTGGGACTATGATAGTTCTGAGGTTCTCATTGAAATGAGAAATTGGGGGGCAGATAAACTTCTGCCTGCTTTCAGGATGTAATACTTGGTATCAGCATGCATACATTCAGCTCCAAAAATAAATGATGTAGTCAGTGAAAAAATGAATGTAGATGGATGTGGATCCAAGATCTTTGTTCTAGTATGTCTGTAGATTTTTTTGCTTATTTTTAAAGTGAAGTCTGGCATTAAATATGAAGTATTTCACGTGTTAGAGATGGGTAAAAAAAAGGATTAAGTGTGACTGTCAACTGGTTAACTGTAGTTTAAAATGCAAATTTGTATAGTATCTATAAAACAGATACTTTAGGCAGTTGTACAGTCACCGAAGAACCAAAGAAGGTAAAATGACTGCATAGTACAGTGGGAAATGTAACAGGAGATGTTTCACAAACCTGTCCTGGCATGACACTAACTTTGTCAGTGATTTGTTTTTTCTTCTCAGTTGTAACAATTCTGTGCAGTTAAATGAAGGCAAATATTAGTGGAAATGTACATATAATAGTTCTGGCTTGTACTTCATATGTCAGGTCCACTGAGTTCTTTCTATGATAGCTCAGTGAGTGAGCAAATAAAATGGCTTGTATAATTTTTTTGAACTGGGCTTGTTAGCTTTTCAGTTTAGAGTGAAATGTGTTTCTTGGTTTGACTTCTTCCAGGTATGTGTGAGAATGTCTTAGCACAGGTTTTAAGTGCTCAAAATAACCAGCTTAATGATGTAATAGCATTTTAATGTATTAATAGTATTACGTCTACTGTCTGAATTTACTTAAATGGAAATACTGTAGATCAGCCAACTTTCTTCAGAAACTCAGAATTGAATTGTGAAGATTCTATGGCTGAATTAATAAATCCTTCCAAGATGCTAAAGGAATCGAAGTGTGTGTACTGCCTGGACAAAAGAGCCAAATTGCTAACACGTTTCTAATCATGTTGAAAATGGGTTTCTAGGGAAAAGTCCTGTGTCTAGACTTCCAAAATCTGTTAATTATAGTTCTGAAATGGAAGTGGACACATTTGCATATTATGGTTATAATTACAAATTATAATTTGGGTACACATGGATTGCATAATTTTAAATGATACAGGAAAAAGTGGAGCTTGACATGCTTTTAGCGTTCCAGGGTAGTCTTTCAATTGAAAAATAACAATGTGGAGATAACGAGGATGCTGTAAGAATACTTTACAGGGCATTATTATTAATCTGTATTTCAGAATTAAGAGATGACAGCATCTCCTCTTGCAGTAACAAAACCTTGTTTTAAGCATTTTGAAAGCATTAAAATCAAAGATCAGTGTCCTTCATTGTTCCTGCATAGTACATGGCAGTGCTGATTTTCCTTGTTGAAAACTCTGCTCAGGTATTTGACTTGTCTCTTTGGGACATAAATATAAGACCTATTGCTTTAACCAGTCATTGAAACATTCAGCTGCTGCTGAAACTTGGAACAGTAGGAATCTTTTGCAGGAGACTAGACTATATCCGTTGTTCTAATTAAGATGATTTACTTCTATACTTGAACATCAAGCCTTCCTAAAAATGGGATATTTTTACCTGTAAACCTTTTCAACATGTTATAGATTGGAAGTAGGCTTATTTTGCATGTGTAGCAAGGTGACTGTGCTAATAAGATTAATTTGCAGCTGGTCCCAGAAAATGGGAACTGGAACATTATGTCCAATTACAGTCTTGTAGTAAGTTCTGTAATGAAGAACCTTGGGAAAGATGAGGTTCTATGAAGAAGCAACGGTTTAGTACGTGCATATTTGTATTTTTTCCTATTTACAACTCTTGGGTGCTAATCTCTGCAAAATCTGAAAAATACTTTTTTATGTGAAAGTGATGCTTGCTCTGAAATCAGATGAGTTCTTTGTTTATCGTTGCAAGGTACTGAGTAGGTTTACTTTTTAACTTCTTTTTTGAGACCTTTCTTTTGAAGGCTGAGTTTGTTTGCATTTGGAATTGTATATAAGTGCTGGTAAATGTGCAAGTGTGATGTTGGTGGTTATAACTTAGTTCATGAGTGATGCTGTGAAAATATTGAAAGTTCTGTAAGAGAAGAGTTACTTTATTTTCATTGCCTTCTTTCATGTCTATGTATAGTATTGATTTATGACAAGTATTTTGTGAATGTTGGGTAAAATATGTGAAATTGCAGATGGAAGAAGCTAACTGTAAATAAAACATGTTGATACCAGACATGTTTTGTAACAGGGGAGACATTAAAAGGGATTTCTGGCACTTATTTGATTTGTGTAATGTTAAATGTGTAGATGGAGAGGACTCTCTAATCAAAGTCAGGGCAGCTGAAATGCTTATGAGACTATTGCTGTTGCTGAAAGACACCTTTTACTTCTCTGTAGACTGTACTGTGGATTTCTTCCTTACAAGCTCGTTTTAGCTACTTTGAGATTTGAAGTAATATCTTAAATTGGCAATGTTTCCTTTAAATTGTCAACAAGATGATGTACAGGCATAACAAGCCTTGCTATCAGTAGATGGCTGTATATGCTAGCTGTATTGAATGACTTTACTGAGCCATGTGTCTGATAGTGATCAGTAGATGCTTGCTTTCCTTGTGCCAAATTTTGAGTAGGAATTCAATAATCAAATATACCAGTACCTCCCTGAATATGAGGGAGTGTGGAGTGTGAGGGAAAAGTGTACTGACTTGCTGCGTTGTGAAGGATATTAACTGTGTGATTGTTTTAGCAGGTAGGGGATAGCTTTGTAAAAATGGTTGAAGTAGAGACTTCATAAATTTCCATAGAGGTTATTTGTTTTGAATAAATCTGTCTTAGTATGTGAGGGCTTCTGGGCACTCAGCAAGGATTTTATTCAGTTTTTCACAAATAGAATTTTAATTTTTCATGATTCTAAAAGATATACTTGATTATATGTAGTGAAGTGAAATACATGTGTTGATATAAAAATCAGTTTCCTACTGAATCATCAGCTTTCCTCTGAGGACAGGCATGCATGGTGCTGCATGTTCCAGTCCCTATTGGTGTTACATATACTCTGTTGCTGTGTAACCTCAAACTCTCCTTTATTGTTCATTGTAGTCTCAATCACATGAGCAACACTTCAAATGTCCTGCTCTTAGAGGCTGGCAAAATGCTTTATGGAGGTCAGGCGGTTTGTAAAGCAAATGTAGTTGAAGAAAGCTGATAGGATTTTAAGATCACTCAGAGCATCTTATTAATTTCAGTAAAATAGTAAATTTTGTAACACACCCTTCAGACAAAGATTTTTTCAGACATCAGGTTGCATGAAGTTGTCTTCTTAGAGGTTAACTAGAAAGAAGCAGCTCTTCTGTTGTCTTCTGGTAATCAGACTCCAAAACAACAGGCTATCAAAGTGTGCAGGTGGAATTGGTTATTTGGCAGGCTGTGTGATGAGAAATTTAAGTGACAGTAATAGGAATGGATATGGTATGATGGTAGCACCATAAAACCACTGACTTTGGTTCTATTTCTATTTTCTTAAAACAGCATGAAAAACAGTAAGACTTGGAGTGAAGAAGGGGTATTTCAGAGATTGTTCCTCACACTTCAGCCTTCCTTGTTCAGTCACACTACAGAACTTCATGTTTTTGTAGTGGTTGACTCTTTGCTTTTACTGCAGTGAAACTGTATTGGGAAAGTCATAGGACTACTTAACTAGGCTCCAGCCTTGGTCTCTTAAAAGGCTGGGGAAGTGATTTATCAGGTATTCCAGTCATGTTAACAGGGCTGCTGAAAATAATCATGCATACTTCACCCTAGGCTCTGAAGCATTACTCTAGCCTGCAGCTGCTCACTGATCACATTTAGGCTAAAGCTGACTTCTAATTCACTTGCACACTTACTTTGGCAGTCAATGAGAGATCGAATTTAAGGGTTTCAAATTTAAACTGACATGGTTTGTCACTTTCAATCCTTTTTGACACCAGCCATGCAAATTAAAACTGTAACCTTCTGAGTACTGATTTGCTGGAAATATAAAGGTCACAGCACTGAATGGCTGCTCTTCTGGCCTGTGGCTTGTTTGACTTAACTTGCATGTATTTAAATTCTATGTATGTCACCTTTCTGCCCTCTGAGATGTTTTTCCTCTCTCTGACTTAAAATGTAATTAAGAAACAAAAGAATTTAGGGTGCACTTTGATTTGAAAGAATTGGGTATCAAAGTTCAGAGTTGAGTAGCCTCTGTAAAGTATGCAGTGTAGTACTGCATGACTTTTTAATTAGCATTTAGCAGTTTCAGTAAAAACCATGTTTAAATGGATTAACTGGTAACTGACACACCTAATATTTTGTGGTGAATTAACTATTCTTAGCTGAGCTCTGCATGAATCTTGCAAGCTTAAAGTTTACATTATTAATACTAATGCTAAAGGACAAGATGTTTATACTGGGGAAGTAGAGTATCTTGATGAAGTGGGGTTATCTGCCCCTGACATGTGGGGAGGCAAGCCTTGCCTGTGCAATAGGAGCTGTGTGGTGGGGCTGATAGTTTTGGAAATGACTTAAAAGCCATATATTGCTAGCTAGGTGTGTACTCTTAAGTGCATCACTAGCTAGAAAATGAGTATCTTTATGGCCTGAAGCTAAGGCCACAAAGGCATATGGACTAGGGAATTTCATTTTCTTGTGACATTCTAGGTACAGAAGTCCGTGTGTCTTAATCTTTAAGATCATGGAAAAAACACAATACTCTGCAAGCTTGAGAAGGTCTTTAGGCCTCTTGTTAGTCTGGTTTGTGAAAATGATCAGTAAATATGTGGCTTGAGTGTCTTGATAGCTGCAGAGGTAAAGAGGTGCTTAGAAGCCCTTTAAACTGGTGATGAAATGTCTGGCCAAAAAGTGCAAATGAAAAAATAAAGCACAATGCTTTAGTAATGGATGATTAACTCTTAAATCAAAAGAACGAACTGGTAGATTTTGCATCTCTAGACAACTCTGATTCAAAATGAGATGCATTTCTGGACATTTGATCTTGATGAAATTGTTAGGCTCTTTAGTGAACTTGGGGTATACAGTAAATGTAGGCAGGCTATGTCAAGGAGCAAATTAGAGTAGTAACCGGAGAGGTGGAATAAAGTGGTGTTGTTGAGCTGAGAAAGCTGTGTTTGAATGTCCCAACAGCTGCGCAGTGCGAGTGTTATTTTTTGTCCATTTATCCTATCTTAAAATATTCCTTCTCTTCAACTAAACTGTCACATTTATCACTTATTGTTCTTTTGTGTTTTCTTTTCATCCTTTTACATTATTGTCAAGGTAAAATTAATAAGAAACTGGGAAGTTTAATGGATTTTCTTCCTATTGTCTATTTCCAGTTGCTGTTTTGCTGGCTGCCTTCCATTTCTTATTTTGATGTGTTTATCAGGCTTTTGGCTTCAGCTAGCAGCTCAACAGAAACAAAGTTGCAAGGCAGCAAACAAATGTCAGTTTAATTCTTGTAGTTGGTAAATCTTTCACTTTTTTGGCCTATATAGGTGTTTTTTTATAGGTCTTTATTTTCAAGAAAGTATTTTTTGACAAAATAATTGGCAAACTAAAAGATTAGAAATCATTTCAGTAAACCTATTGTTCTTGCACTTAATCCAAAAGAAAATTTGCTATAACTGCTGCTCCTATGCTGATCTTGGTATAATGTAGTAGCAGTGAAGGTCTGCAATTGCAAATCCTTTGAGAATTTACTGATTTTCTTTAACTTTGGATTGTACAAAAGGAATAGTCAGTAGGGCAAGATGCCTTTTTGTGGACAAGACAAAAAAATCTAGGTAGAAGTCAAAACTGCTTCTGTTGCTCTGATGCTGCTGCTGCATTTACTGAATGCTTGGAAAGTAAATGCATCAGTAGTCTTACTGCCTCCGATTATCCAGGAACAATACTCTGGAAAGCAGATGTGTTTGAAAGCAAAACGTTTTAGATATTTTTCAGCCTGTTTTTCATGCTGCTTTGGGATAAGACAGTGTTTTTAAAAAGATGAAGAAAGTGAAGGACTGCCTTTAATGCAGTCATTCTTCCTTGTGTGTTTCCTTTTCTATTAACTAATAATGGACAAGTTTTTGTTACTGATTTCTTTTGATCTGTGTCATAATTAACTAGAGGTGGTCAACTAGAGATAGTGGTGAAGCACCAATCCTGATGCATCGGGATCAGTTCAGAGTGGAAAGGACTGCTGTGGTCCAGTTTGTCATGTGTAGCACAAATTGGTCTTAAAGACTCTTTTCACTTATTGTATACCCTTGACCTTTTTATTAGACCATGCATCCATGGTCTGGAAAAATAATTAGGATTTTATTGGACTACTGTATGAAAGTATACAACAGGTTTATCACGTTTTTGAAGCTTACTGTATCTGTTAAAACGCTTTTTCTGCAGGCTATCTTACTTGAAATCTTCACAGAAGCCTGTTAACACCATGTGAAATGAATGCTGGGAGTGACCTAAGGGTAGCTGTATAAAATGCATTGTGGGAGTCTTGTGGTTTAACACAGCAGCTGGCAACTAAGTACTAGACAGCCGCTTGCTCACCCCTGCCCTTCCCGGACAAGGCGATGGGGAGGAGAACGGACAAAAGGAAAAGCTTGTGGGTTGAGATAAAGACAGTTTAATAAAATGACAAAGGAAACAATATGTAAAGCAAGCTATACAAAATACAGTTTTTCTCACTGCCTCATGACCAGTTGCGCAGCTAGTCCCTGAGCAGTGGTTGCAGAACTTGTGGATTTTGTGGAACTCATAGAAAAGAGGATTCTGGCCCCCTAGCCAACCCCCATTCATAAACTGAGCAGGATGTCTATGGTGTGGAATATTTCCTTTGGCCAGCATGGACTAGCTGCCTGGCTGTGCTCCCTCCCAGCTCCTGCACACCTGCTCATTAGCTGGATAGGAGAAACTGGAAAAAGTCCTTGATTTCCTAGCAATAACTAAAAATGTCAGTGTTATCAATGTTCTTGTACTAAAACCAAAGCACAGCAGCTACTGAGGAAAATGAACTCTATCCCAGCTGAAACCAGGACAGAGAATTAATGACCTTCTAAGACTGCTAACCTTATTTTTTTCTGTGAATTTGAGGATCCTGGGCAATTATGAAGTATTAACATGAGCACACTTTGGAAAGAGCAGAAGTGTTCTGGAATGGGTTATCCTGTAGGATACCTATGGAGCATCTTAAACAGTGATGCTGAAGTTTTGAAGATAGGAGTTACCCAGGAAGGTTTTTGGGTGCTGTCTCTGTCCGGAAACGCCTTTGTGTTAGCAGTAGGTCTCTGAATGTTAGAAATCATCATGCAGCTTTTAATTCTGCGGGGGGCTTCTGAAGGGTTCTCTACGCCGTTTTTTGGATTTTTTTTTTTTGCAGCGCAGCCGGCGTTCGGAGCCTGGCGGCGCGGTCCCGTAGCGGCAGTGCTGGCGTGCGGCCGGCAGGGGGCGCTGGCCCGCCGGCCCTCCCCGAGGTTTGGGGGGGTGGGGTGTCAGCCCCCCCTCAGGAAAGCCGGGAGCCGCGCCGGGGTGCTGGGTGCCATCGGGGTTCGCTTGTCGCGGTAGCTGTTGCAGCCGGGTGCGTTCTGCCTGCTGCTGAAAGCGCCGGTCGCTCCTGACAGCCAGCGCTCGTCTGGCTGAGACCTCAGTGCCTGGAGAAGCGGCTTTCCGTGTAGCTTCAATGTGTGACTACAAAAAGTGATACTCAAGTTATAAAGGCTTTAACTGGTAACTTGACTGTTAGAAATTAGCACTGGTTGCATCTTGCTGCTTGACCATCTCATAGGTATTTGTTTTTATTGCTTATACCTTGATCACAAGCTTAGGCTGGAATACAGGCGGAGGGCTGTGGCTGTGAGAGAATTACCTTATCTTTGGCCACAGGGTTTCCAAAGAAAATTAAGATATGGATAGGACCTGGAATAGCTTTGGCCTGTGCTGTTCTCTTGATGTACGCTTTAACTAGTGAGACTGCTGTCAGGCAGTCCAATTGGATAAGTGTTGAATGAAGTTTTCAAAGAAATACTTTGCCAGACTTTTAAACTTTTCTAAGCTTGTAAAATATTGCATTGTTATCAGCTGTTTAAAGGGAGAGTGCAGGAGAACTACAATAATGCTATTAATAAATCATTTGTTCATAGAGGCAGTTACAGAATTTACAGATCCCCTGGAAATAATAGTCCTTTTTCAAACATTAAGTAATAGTTCACATAGTTCTATATAAGGTTAATTAAAAATGCTGGTGTGTGTTTCATTATCACATAAGTGTCAAATAGCTGGCTGTGAGACCAGCTCTATGAAGAACTCTAGGCAAATTATCCCTTTTAAATTAATGCCCCTGATAGCAAATCACATATATTTTCTTGTTAACCAGTAGACTGTAGTTTCTTTAGACTTCAGTAGTATGCTGAGCATAATGCTAACCTGACGTATTTTCTGCCTCTGAGTAGCTTGTAGGTCCTCAGGGCACTGATCACTTATTTTTTGTCAATGCGCTCAGAGCAATGGCCAAAACTTTCAATGGCTGGTTGCCTAGGCTAGAAGGCTACCTGTTATAATGGCTTGTGTGAAGATGATGTTGAAAAGTTACCTGCTCAAGGCACTAACTAAAGTACTTGGCTTGCTGGATAGCTTTCTGCTGGGGAAAACATTGAAATGGATGCAAAAAATTGTATTGGAAATACTTTTCCCATTTCCATGTAGTAGGAAGTAAAACTAGATTTCATTCCATACAGTCCTTTAGGAGTCCTTTGCTTAACTTGATGTTATTGTATTGGAGTATTACCTGGCTGCAACTCAAACCTGTGATTTGTGCTGAGTAAACTTTTCAGCATACTTAGACATATGTATATGCAAATTATGCTAATCACAGGTTTTGGTGCTGTTATCAAAGCAGAGATTTGTAGCTCTTATGCAGAGTCATCTGAAAAGAGCTAGAGTGTGGAGAATACAGAAAGCAAACATAGTCCCTTTATTCAGAGTCAGCGCCTTAAAACATGGATGTACATGCTTGTCAGTAATAGATGTCAGGCTGTGTTGTGATAAAACAACAGTTAGAGCATAATTTTCCCTTCATTTTATTGATGAGTAATTAGCTGTTTCAGCTGTATCAATTATAGTCAATCAGCTTTTGGTAATAACCCCTTTTCCCTCTTTACCTTACAGCATTTCACCCTCAAGACAGCTGTCCTGACATGGGAGAAATTTTTACAAGTAACTAATTGAAATCCTAACAGAATAGTAAATGCAATTTCAAGCTAGGCCACAAAATGAAGTAAGAGCAGATGGCCCCTTCAGAAAAGTAGATTAAAGAGAATAGATGCTTCTGGCCAGCTTACATAGTTAATCCCTTGCTTCTTGTCAAGAGGTACTGCCAATAGTTAGTTATTATGCAAGGGTAAAATAAAAGCTGTGTGAATTTAATGAAAAGAAAGCTTTTCCTATTCCTAGTCTTTTTGATAATTTAGTGTTATGTTCATATTTCTAAGATACAGTTATAGTAAATTGGAGTAGTAACCTCAAATTAGTTGTGTGTTGCTTCAGGAATGGATGCTACCAAAAAGAGCAGTTCTGGGAATGTAGTTCTGTTTACACTTGCTGAAGATTTGTTCTAGCATTTCTGGTGTTGTCTTGCTCTGAAACATTGATTGACTGAGTCTTTAAACCCTCATGCCAAATTTGGAAGAGGCATTTGTGTCTATTTATCCTGATGTCTTGAGGAAGAGTTTAGCTTTTCCAGATCTATTATTAGTGGACAGTCAGATCTCTTTCACTTCACATAAATCCAATAAATAACAGTGCTTAACTGAAGTAGCACATTCCAACATTTTAGGTGGTAATTCTGTTTGTAACTAAAGTCATTCCTGCACTTACTCTGAAATACCATCACTTCCCCTTCTTGCTTCATTGATATTTGAAACTTTATATACACATGAACCATTCTTTAAGACAACTTATGGGACCCATTATGACTGCTGTTTTGGTCTTTTTCTTCCTAAATGCACTTTTTTGTTTTGCTTCTCGCTAGTAGTGAGTGATGGAATGATCTGCCATCTTAGGTGGTTATTGCTTTGTCTTGGCTGTCCTTCATCCTTTGGGCACCCAGACCCTGAATTTCTTAGGCAGCTGCATTTTTTGAAATACAGCTTCTTTGTCCTCTGCCACATCCAGAAGGTAACTTGATGTTACCTTCTTTTGGAAACTGGAGCATCAGCATTTCCTTTCCCATATAAAACCGACTTAAACATCACTGAACCAAGAGGTTCTTGACCTGTACATTCTTGTTTCTTGGCAGACAGAAGTGATGAAGGAGCAGAAACTTGAATATCTGGGATTATGAAGGCAGGTGGGGAATAGGCAGGGCAGGTGTCTGGTTAGTAGCAGCTTCTGCATTTTTCCAGTGCTACTCATATCTCAATATGACCAGTTTGGCTTTGATTTTGGTGTCTCACCTTGAATGCAGCTGTACTTCCCTGCTTGTAAATTGTTCCACTGCACTTAGATGTCAGCTACCTTGTGCATGTAACACTTCCTAAATAGTTGATTATTCTGTGTAAAATCTGTAATGTATTGGAATCTGCTGTTTAAATTAAACATAGGAATTGCTACTGTAAGAAAATTCCTAACACAGTCATCACTGGGAAAAGATTATGGTGTTCAGTGAAAGCTGGGATTTTGAAATTAGGTGGATTAAAACTAAACCAGTAACATTTCTAAAACTAATCCGTCACGTAACTACACGAGATAATGTGGCTTCTGAAACTGCAGTAAAGTGGAAGCATCACATTTTCTACTTCATGTAAGCACTTTATTTTAAACTGTCTTCAAAAGAGACAACTTCAGGCAACTGAATTTGAAGTGTCTTGACTGCTGAGTAGCTGCACAGATCACCATGCTGGGGTTCTGCTTCTTACAGCTATAACATAACCGTGTCTGTTGGAAAGAAGCTTGACTTTGGGTTTTTAAGAACACTTTTCCTGAAGAAAGTTTTATTTATAAACAAATTTACTAACCTGAAATATGACTTATTCAGAAGGAGCTGTTTAATTTTACTTAAGCTAAAGTAAAAGATAGTTCTTTAGATAGAAAGACACCACTTTAGATAAAAAATTGTGATTCAGAGCTGTTTCCTGTGGCATACCATAAATGATACTAAAACTAGTGTATTTTCACTTTCTTCACAAGGTATGTTTCACCCAAAGCTTACTAGCAAAAGTTGGTAGCTCTTTCAGATATTTATGCAGATATAAATCATGAAGGTCTGTTTAATTTTTTTCTTAAATCTAGAAAATTGAGTAATGTTCTACTAGGTGTATGCTGGAAATAGTAGTTTAAGAAAAGCTCTCAGATGCTGTAGAAGTTGGAAGAATTCTTTCCTCAGTGAAGCTACTACGTGGCTAAGCACATGGTCCTACAGAGAAGAGGCTTGTTGCAGACTTGGATCTCACTTTTTTCCCAGAGAAACTGTTCTATTGGCAGAGGTGTTCATTCCTTCCTTGAAGCTGCAAATGGAATGAGTCCGTAAGCTGGGCTTTCAAGGTTTGTCACACTTCTAGGGAAGTCTGATCTTGGTCTAAAGTTCCATGAAGTGATTCAACTGATTCTATGACAGTAAGTTTAATAGAATAGTATTTGTAAATGATTGCATGTGGTAGCAGTCCGCTTAACTCTGTAATATGTATCTTCATACAAAAAGATATTTGGATTCACCTGCTGTTGAGCATGTGGGAGGGATAGTAATAAACGTTATCTCTCTGCTAGTTTAAAATTAACTTGGATGCTAAGAGTTTTAACATTCAGTTTGTTGAAATTGATACATAAAATTTCTACTTGAATTTTGAAGTTGCACTTTCTCATAGGGCAGTAGATGTATAACGGCCTCTGCATATTTTTTCTGCCAAGCTGTATTACTGCAGCCAAGGGCTATAAGTGGAAGACAAAGGATACAATTATAGTAGGCAGTACTTTTAATAAAAATACTGTTTTGCACTTGTCTCATGGCAGTGGGCGTAATGGCCTTCTGAAGGATTAGAGGTGTGTAAAGTAACACCGTTCTGGAATTAGCCACCTTTCTCCTACGTTCACCAGCTAACCTCCATAGGTTTGTCTTGTACATCTGTGGACCAGAACACACAAATATGTTGTGTTGTTACCTTTTTATAAGCATTCTGAAAGTATTTTTCAAATGCTTGAGCTATGTTTTTGTTTTATGGATTAAAATACAACCCATCCACAATGTTATGTCCCTTCACACTCACCTGTGGTTTCATGTTCTTTCTGTACAAGTTTACCTTTTCTTGTCTGTCTTACACATCAATAGTTTGTGCTTTAGTAAAAGTGGTGGACATGAAGTCTCAGGAATCTGAGTGATTCACATCAGGAAGCCAGGAAACTTGTGTTAGAATCAACAAGGTAAGAAAATGATGAACAGTAGGTTGAATCAACACAGGTATGCATGAAGTTTACTCCAGCATATACGGTTTTCAGCAGTTTTCAATCTTTTGCAGGCTCCAAAGCAGTGGTAGCATTCACTTTCCTAGTTCACTTGACCAGTGCAATGTCACAGAATGTATACATGTCTTCCTCAATTTCTGTAGTAAGAGTGAGATTATGCTTGTCGATAAAGGTTATGTTGGATCCAATGGGTATGAGTTTTCCAAGTCCTAACAGTGTCTGGTGCTAACTGAGTATCACAGAATTTGATGTAAGAATTTAGACACGTTACAGGTACTTGTGATAGCCTCATCTCTGTTCCTTTCCCTAACACAGTGTGAAATACAAACAATAACAATTTTTTTATTGGACAGAATGTATTTTAGACAACACGGTGTTCTGAGAAGCAGTGGGCAGAGATGTGTGACTTCAGGAGAATGTGTATGCTTTCAGCCATGCAAAGCAGAGTAATGGTGGGACTGGGGAGGGGGAACAACAGACTAGTGTACACTGGATCTGTCAAATCTGTTGCTCTGGACTGTTGGAGCGTATGTAGTCCTATGCAATATGAATTTCTAGCATGCTTTCAGGAAGCAAATCATGGCTTTCTGGGCTGTAGTATTTCATGAGAAATCTTGGTGTGGAGGTAGAATTCACTAGAACTAGTATTTTTTAAAAATACCAAAGATGAAACAAAGGTGGTGTTTAAAAACTTTTCAAAACTCTTTTGCAAAACTGTGGAAATCAAACAAGCAGCTTGCTAAACCTTGTGTCATGGCTGAGTAGTGAGGAAGGGTCACCACTTTAAAAAAGCGAGCAGTGCTGTTCTAGTGCAGCCTGGGATGATGGTGGTCTTCAAGGCCAACAGTATCAAAAACCGTACTACAGATGAGATGGACAAATCGTGTGCTTCTCTCATCTGTTGAGGTACTTGTATTGTTGATGCAGAGGTACTCATGTTGATGAAGACTTCTAGTTTGGTACGATGTGACTTCCCTGTCATAAATCCATGCAGACTACTCATGATCACCTTGTCCTTCACATGCTTAGAAATAGTTTTCCAGGGCTATTTACTGCATCACCTTCCAAGGGATCAAGGTGAGTCTTACCATCCTGTTGTTCCCCAGATACTCCTTCTTGCTCTTGAAGATGACTGACTGCTTTGCTTTGGTCATCAAGAATGTTCCCTGATGACCGTGACCTTTCAAAAACAGTGGCCTGTCAATGACATCAGCCAGCTCCCTCAGTGCTTGTGGATGCTTCCTGGAATAATCACTAAACCAGACATTTCAAGTAAATTGTGACTTATAGGTGTGAATTGTGTTTTATTAGGGTTTGACAATAGGATATGACACCTTACTGAAATAAGGGTTGCCAGAGTGTGAGGCTGTACCCTGGCCTTCTGTCAGTTGGGCTGGAAGGTGCTGTCAAAGCTCTGGAGTTGCTCAAAGTGACTTTTAGAGAAGTAGGGGAAGAGAACACTGCTTTGTCTTGCTGATGGCTGCATAAGTCTTGCATGATGCTAGGTAAGCAGTTGTATGCTTGTTTGTGTAACAATCAATTATACAAAATACGGGGATGGAAGATGCTCTACTAAGATGTGTTTTGGTAAGTGGTTTGTTTGAATGTGCAGAGTTTTAGACTACACTGTCTTTGCCAGTGCCCTAAAAATCTTAGTGTGGTCTTTAATAGTGTGCAAGTCTTCTGCTTTAGACTTCAATAATGGGATGTGCTATGACTAGCATTTCAACTTGGCAATAGTTACAAATGTGATACATGCATATTAAGAGCTGCAGGTTATATTCCTTTTTCAAATGAGGTCTGAATTATGCTTTTGCTTCTGAAAGTGGTCAAAGGAATCACAGAAACTTTTAGTGCTATGTACATAATAAGGAAGAAAGGGTGTACATACTTCTGACTCACCAAGGTGACAACTTAAATCTTGTGTAAGGACTACCTGATTGTGTTTATACCTAGAAATGGAACAACTTTTTGTAAGGGCTCTTGATACAACCTATTAATGTCATTTTGTCTAAGCCCTATGCTCCAAGTCTTATAAGATGATGCTGGATCCACTTATGAAGTCATGGATTTACATTTGAAATCTGCATCCAAAGTAGCTTCGTGTCTATACTGCCAATTGTTGTGTTTGCTCATGCTGCTTTTTTGAGGGAACTGCTTTAGGTTGGTGTTTAAAACTCCATCAGGAATGTCTTCTAAACAAAAAGATGACTTAATGCTAACCCCTCCATTTTGTTCCTACTATCCCATCTAAATAGTTCAGAGGGCTTCCAGAGCTTTGCCTTTGGGGCTTGTGGGCAACTTGTGCTGTCATATGGAAGTGCTAAAAAGTACTTGCAGAAAGGGAATCCCATTATGTTGAGGCTGTTGTGCAGTAGGTACAGTAGGTAAAAATAGGACAGGTACCTTTTCAGATACCTTCTACTTACAGGAAGGATTATAAGGTGCCTGAGGCTTTAAGAAACCTCTGAAACTCCAGTCTTCTGTTCAAAGCAAGACAAAAGTCAATGCCCTTGATAATATTTGGGCAGCAAGGTTAGGTGTTCATGAAGCAGGGAGGAACATGGCAGTCAAGTATTTTTGTCCTGATAGGATATAGCATCCAAGTTTGAAGTACACCTACTTCAAATGTGGGACATTGGGTACTGTTTTTCCACATGTATATTTAACTTGCCTTTAGAATTTTTTATTTTGAAATTATGGAAGTTATGAAGTTATGGAGTTGACATTTTTGCAGTTAGTGAATTTCTGACCTTGCTAATGTAAAAATTCATGTTTGAAGAAAGCTGTCAACAGTAGGTAAATCATGTAAGAAATCTTAGCACTGTGTAATTTCGGAAACTCTCTCCACAATGAGATAAATAGTAATTTTCAGTGCAGTAGGGTGGGTATATGAGACTGAAGCCTATGTTTACATCTTGGTTTTTACCTGAGCAAGACTGACTGAACATCTGTTAATATCTTACATGTTACTTTTGACAGTTTCTACTGTGATACTTTCTACTTTATTGGTAATATTAATCAGTCTGAACAGATTTTAGTGGAGTCATTTTTGATGTGAAGGTAATAGGTATTCAATTAGTTTTGAACTGTTTAAATAAAAAGGCCTATTCAAAATAGTCATATTGGTGACTGAAATGTGTTTTCAGATCAGTGCAGACAGTAGTACTTAGACTGTAAAATAGAACTTACAATGCCTTTGAATGCAATTTAAATAAAGATTGGTTTAAGTCATTCAACAGGGATATTATTGATTTGAATGTTGTAGACATCATTCTAGCATGAACCACTTGTTTTATTGTAAATTCAAATTAGATTAATTGTCAGTTGCTTCTACGAAATTAAGGTGGCATATGAGACAGTTATTCTGAATTCAACTATTGTAATGTGCATTTGTTGAAATAAATTCCTATTTCTTATGAATAGTTCATGCTCTTAATGTATTCTGCGAGTTCAGAATTAGGACCTACTGTGGAGATTAAATTTGTGTTGTTAAAAGGCTTTATTTTAAAGTATGAAAGTGGTGGCTGAGGAGGATAGGTGGGGTTTTCTGAAGTTCATAGAGAAATGGAAATGGGTGCCGCAATAGAGCAACTGCATTAAAAAATGAAAAATTTATTGCATTTTTGATTTGAGTCTTATACCCATTCAGGATGGATTTAGATATAGCCATTCCACATATATTTAACTCCCTTATTTTATAATTTTTGAGGCTATTTTTGTTTGCTTGATTACTTCAGTTCTTTAATTTGTCTTTTTCATGAAGGTATGCTAATTAATATTTGCTTTGAAAATATCTTGTGGGTGGAAAAAGGGGTATTTGTCCAAGCATTTACTTAAATCAGAAAATATTTAAGTCACTACTCTTAATTGTGGGGTTTTTTTTGTGTGATTGGGATGCTACATACAATTCAATGAGTTCTGCCTTGTGAATATATGCACAGAGAACCTGCTTTAAAGCTAACTAGACAATGCTAGATATGTGTAAGACACTCAAAAGCACAAGGCTAAGTGCACATCTGTTTAGTGCAAAAACTGGGAGGGTTGTCCCGCTTCCTGATGATCAAGAGGACAGGGAGAGTGAGTAGTAGGTCTGTTAGAGGATGCTTTCAGGACATCTGTGGGTTTTATTTCAGAAAGCTTTCTAAATGTTTCAAAGCCTTGCTGTGGTGATTCTAGTTCAAGTGCATGTTGTGCAGCACTACTTTCAGCTGAAAAGACAAGAAGTATTTGTTAGAGAGGTACTAGTCAAGTAGGGAATAAAGGAGTCCTACACTGGACAGGTGTTTCAACTGTACTTGATTATACCACTTTACTGTGACAATGAGATTAAGCTCTCATCATTGTCATCAAAATTAGAACTGTTATTGTGTTTATCATCCTATGTTACTGCACTTTGGATTTACCAGAACAAGTTATGGAAGGACGGTGAGTACTGAATCAACACGCAGCACAGCAGAGTTTCTGTGACTTGGCTTCATTGCGAAAGTCCCAACTGCCAGTATTTTCAGAGTTGGTGTGCTTCAAATGTGCCTTCTCAGATAAAGTATGGATTTTGCCATGATGAAAACTTTCAAATAAGAAGCAGTATAGAAATCTGGAGAACTTTACCCATGGTATAAAAGTAATGTTTTAATCCCAGAGACTGTTTCAGAAGTACTTACTGATATGCTGAACTCAAAGGATTGTAGAAACTTTGAGGAAACGAAACCAGTATTGTCCATGTTTTTTCATCCATTTTTTTCTGAAATTCTGCTACAACTGACTTGAGGCCCCCCTCCTCCTTGGGAAGCTTGTCTCTTATCAAAGCCTGGGTGTGTGCCTTAAAGGAGGTCTTTGTAAAATGCAAACTAGTAAGCCACAATGACTTTTGTAGTACCATCATTTTTATTATTTTATCTGAAACTATAAGGAGTTGTACTGTCTGACCGGATATCTGTCTAGCTACGATATATCTCCAGCAATAGTCAATAGCAGAGTTTTTTCAAGAAGCAAAATGACAGGGAAAGTATAAAATGATACTTCAAAAGCCTTCAATTCGACTTGAGAGCTTTCTGAACTGGAGATGGTGGTGTTTGTTAGCTATGAAGTCTTGAAGTTACTGAGAAATACTGCTGTGTCCTGGTCTTGGCCAGGACAGGGTTGATTTTCACCAGAAGCCAGGAGGGGACATAGCTGGGCAGGCTGACCCAAACTGGCTAAACAGAACAGGGTATTTGATACCATGTGCCATCATGCTGGGTTCTGGCTGGGGGGAGCTGGGTGGTGTGAAGGCAGTCATGGCTCGGGAGTGCGTGGAGTGTCAGGTGGTGAGAGTTGCTCTGTGCATTTCGCTGTTTGTTTTGCATATTATCTATATTGTTGTTACTGTTTGCTTCATTTACTGTTCTGTTAAACTGCCCTTGTCCTGACCCATGAGTTCTTGCCTTTTTTCTTTCCATTTTCCTCCCCATCCCAGCAGGGGGAGGCTGACAGAGCGACTGTGTGATCCTTTGTTGCCAGCCATGGGCCAAAACAAAAACATGTAATTTGGTGCCCAAAGTGGGGAGACGATAATGGCAGGGCTGAGCAGAATGTGTTATAACAACTTTGTTGTAATTTGTTATACATATTTGTTGTATTAGCTAAATAGTCACCAGTAAAAAATGTTGCTGTCTTTGGTCACATGGTTGGGGTATGTAAACCCTTACCTGCTGTATGTGTTCCCTGTGGTGATTTTCATTACCTCTGGGAAAAGGAACAGAATTGGGATTTTGCTGTATTCTTTAATATCAACTTATGATATGGTAACATCACTTGGCATGAAGTTAGGCTTGTGTTTGTGCAACACTGGTCATTTCTGTACCTTGGGTGCTGTCTCAGAATTTATTAATAATCGAATGCACTCTATGGGGGGAAAACCAGAGGGGATGCTTTTGCGTGCTCCGTCATCCCTCCTCTCTTCAGGCTGGTCATAACTTTTGAGAGTTTCGAGTACCTGTGGGATGCTCAGGCCAGCATGCTCCAATTGTTCACTCTCCTGAATGGATTTTGGGTCTTGTTTTAACAAGTTTAACCCTAAACCTTCCTGCAGAGGCCTGCCCCTGGGCTGGATAGCTATGAGCGGTGTGGAGTGTATGGAATAGCATGGGAAAATTCCTGGGACAGTTGGCACCTCTAGTGTTCTGGAACTTCACCCCTGAGCAAGTGCAGAATCCTGACAAACTGGCAGAATATTTGGAAGAAGTGTGCTGCCACCCTAGGAACTCCAGGGAGACACAAATTATTGCAATGTGCTGGGGTCTGGCCCACGCCTACAGAGCCCAGTTCAACACTGTTCAGTGCTCTAAAGGGGAAGCGGGGGGGAACAAAGTGACAGACTCTGCAGTTTCCCCTGCCCCTGCAACCAGCTCTGCAGCCACTCTGGTTGGCACCGCTGATGTCACTGCCCCAAGACCCACCCTGCTCCAGCCCCCTTGGCGGGCACAGTGGCTGCTCCATCCTTGGTAGCAGGCACTGCGGCTGAGCCAGAAAACCAACTGTGCTGGTATCAGTTGCCCCTATACAGAAAAAGAAATATGTGAAGAAATCATATTGCCCTTGAGGGATGGCAATGAGCCAGGACCATCCTGAGAGCAGGAGAAAGAGGCAGAGCCAGAGATCATCACCCAAACCCTGTCCCTGAGCAAGCTGCGAGACATGTGGAGTGATTTCAGCAGCCACCCAGGAGAACGCACTGTCACCTGGCTGCTGCGGTGCTGGGATAATGGGGCCAGCAGCTTGGAACTAGAGGGCAGGGAAGCCAAGCAGCTGGGATCCCTGACCAGGGAAGGGGGCATTGACAAGGCAATGGTATACAGAGGCTACGCACCATGGGGCAGTCTGTGGTTTTACCTGTGTGACCATGGAGAGAACATGAAGTGGGACAGAAAATCTACCTCAATCCAAGAGGCACAAGTGCGTGAGTTGCGAGGCAAAACAATCACCAAAGGGGATTCTGTTAGGAAAAAAGCCACTCCAGTTTCCAGTGGGCAGCTCTCCAGACCAGGTAGACAGTTTGATATTGCTTCTGATCCTCTTGAAGCGACCTCCAAGTCATTTTTACAGGAAGTATCACATTCTCTGACCAGGATTAGAGGGGCCCTGCCTCCAGCCAGGTGGAGGAAAGGGACAACCGCGTTCATTGGATGGTGTGGATTCAGTGGCCTGGCACGTCAGATCCACAAGAGTATAAAGCTCTAGTGGACACTGGTGCACAGTGTACTTTAACGCCATCAGATTTCAAAGGGTCAGAGTCCATTTGTATTTCGGGAGTGACAGGGGGGGTCCTAAGAGCTGAGT
>Ga0065711_1031127_pt1 | contig 30491 bp, 22 predicted proteins | sample Hoacrofraction12_FD_59098 | JGI IMG/M metagenome (GOLD analysis project Ga0065711, IMG submission 59098) | Hoatzin crop microbial communities from Cojedes, Venezuela - Epithelial fraction 12 v2 (version 2) | ecosystem: Host-associated > Birds > Digestive system > Esophagus > Crop | place... | reverse complement strand
CGAAGTCATGGATTAAATGAACTCAACGGACACTTTAGAGTGATGATCCATAGACTAAGGGAATGATATCTGGAGACAGGAGAATTGGTGGTGATCAACTGGACAATGGGGGACCTGGGCATGACGTAGAAGGTATGGAATAAGGGGTGGATAATGTCCTGGGTTTGGCCAGGACAGGGTTAATTTTCATCGGACTCCAGGAAGGGGCACAGCCGGGGGGTGGGGGCTGACCCCACCTGGCCAAACAGAGCCTGGTATTCCATACCATGTGACTTCACGCTGGGTTCTGGTGGAGGGGGGGCGGCGCGGCGGGGACGCTCTCGCGGTTTGGGAGGGCGCAGCACCGGTCCTGTTCGGGAGAGCGGCTGTCTGGGTTGTGCGGTTCGTTGTTGTGTTTTCTCCTTATTTGTATCATTGTGGTTCCTGTTTCCCTCTGTTTGCTGTTTTGTTAAACTGCCTTTATCCCGACCCACCAGTTTCTGCCTCTCTTTCCATTCTCCTCCACACTCCGGCGGGGGGAGGTGCGGCTGCTTCGCGCTTTTGTTGCCGATGGCAGCCGAAACTAAAACACCTCACAGGACAAGCCTTATACCTTTTCACCAGCTCTGTTGGCCTTCTTTGGATGCATTCAAATACTTCAACATCCTTCTTAAACTGGGGCCCAGAACTGCACACAGTATTCAAGGTGATACCTCACCAACTCTAGATAGAGCAGAATAATCACCTTGTTTGACTGGCTGGTTATACTGTGTTTGGTGCACCCCAGGATGCAGTTTGCCCTCTTGGCAGCCGGGGAACACTGCAGACTCATATTGAGCCTGCTGTCAAGCAGCACCCCTGATCCCTTTCTACAGGGCTGCTCTCTAGCCACTCCTTTCCCAGTTTGTAGTTGTGACTGGCATTACTCCATCACAGGTGCAGAATCCAGCATTTGGTCTTGTTAATTTTCATGTAATTGATGGTTACACAATGCTCAAATCTACCTACATCCCTCTGCAAGTCCGCTCGTCACTCAAGAGAGTCAACAGCACCTACTAGTTTAGTATCATTAGCAAACTTGCTAATGTCACATTCAACTCCTACATCCAGATCATTGATAAAAATATTGAACAGAGGTCCTGCTAAATCATGGTGTGCTGAACAATTCTGCCAGAAATGCTGTCACCTGATGATTAAAGTTCTCTGGGCCCTCCAATCTTGCAATTAACACGAGTGGAAATTCTGGGATCTTTATCAAGGTTTTCTCTTGAGTGACTGTGTTGCAGAACTGCACTGCTGGAAGCTGTTAATTTTGAGGCACAGATGAACAGAGTAAAAAAGGATGCTGTCTTAAAGCACACAGACACACAAAAAAGATGCGGAGTCACAGCTAGAAAAAAATTTTCCTGAAAAAGGAAACCATTGATTATTTCTTATTGATGAAATGAAATAAGTGCTAGATCTCATAGATCATAGAACATACAATGGGTTTTGTTGGAAGGGGCCTTCAATATCATCTAGTTTCGACTCCCCTGCCATGGGCAGGGATACTTTCTATTAGATCAGGTTGCTTGAAGCCTCATTCAACCTGGCCTTGAACACTTCCAAGGATGCGGCATCCACAGCTTCTCAGGGCAGCCAGTTCCAGTGACTCACACCCTCAGAGTAAAGAATTTCTTCCTAATATCTAATTTAAATCTACCCTCTTTCAGTTTAAAGCCACTGGTACAGTTTAAAGGTACTGGAAGGCTGCTACAATTTCTCCCCAGAGCCTTCTCTTCTCTAGGCTAAAACCCCCCAACTGTCACAGCCTGTCCTTATAAGGGAGGTGCTCCAGCCCCCTGATCATCTTTGTGACCCTCTTCTGGACCCACTTGAGCAGGTCCATGTCTTTCTCATGCTGGAATCCCCAGAGCTGGACACAGTACTGTAGGTGGGGTCCTACCAGAGCAGAGCAGAGTGGGAGAATTGCCTCCCTCAACCTTGAATACTGTGTTCAGTTTGGGGCCCCTCGCTATAAGAAGGACATTGTGTTGCTGGAGCATGTCCAGAGCAGAGCAATGAGGCTGGTGAAAGGTCCAGAGAACAAGTCTTATGAGGAGCAGATGAAGGAACTGGGGTCATTTAGTCTGGAGAAGAGGAGACTGAGGGGGGGACCTTATTGTTCTCTATAACTACCTGAAAGGAGGTAGTAGTGAGGTGAGTGTTGGTCTGTTCTCCCAACTAACTAGCGACAGGACGAGAGGCAATGGCCTCAAATTGCCTCAGGGGAGGTTTAGATTGGTTATGGGGAAAAAATTCTTTACTGAAAGAGTGGTCAGACATTGGAACAGGCTGCCTAGGGAGGTGGTGGACTCGCTATCCCTAGAGGTGTTCAAAAATGTGCAGATGTGACACTTCAGGACATGGTTTATTAAGCAAGATGGTATTGGGTTGATGGTTGGACTTGATGATCTTAGAGGTCTTTTCCAACCTTGATGATTCTATGACTCTATGACCTGCTGGCCCTGCTTCTTTTGAAACAGGCCAGGATATGATTGGCTTTCTGGGCTGCTAGTACTCATTTTCAGCTCATATTCAATTTTTCAGTAATATATTGTCACAATTTTGCTATAATAAGGAAATGTTCAAAGATCTGGACACTCAAGTAGCAATGAATTGAAGTCTGCAGTCCGTAAAAGAGGATGAAAAAATGTAACAGTTAATAAAGTATGAAATCAGAAGACAAACTTCTTTACACACTTTTTTTTTTTAACTATAAGCTGTTGGAATTATTATTGTGTAAGGATGGACTCTTTCAGGAATCATTCTCCTCAGGAATAACTTTTTTCTGGAATCGCAACTGCTATGACTAGTAAGAATTTTACCTCAGTAAAAGAAGTCTGTGAGAGATGCAATGTGTATGCCATGTGTAGTTAGTATATGTAAAAAAATAGAGAAAGAAAAAAAGAAAGAAAAAGAAACAATGGAAACAGATGTTAAAGTCCTCACACAAAAAGCAAAGAATGTGTTAATAATTATGAAGAAGCTGGTACTAGTAACCAGGGAGACAGTAAAAGAAGTAATACTGCAGCACTCGGACTAAGCAGGAAATGAGTAAGTAACAAACAACATGTTTGTAATGTAGTGCAAGAGCTCAAGCAATAAAATGGAAGAATTTGGACTACTAATACAGGATGTAAATCTGGATATTACTGAGTATCAGAAATCTGCACATCAAAAATGGACTGAAAATCAGAAATGGACTGCAGTTATTGGAAAATACAAGTAGTTCAGAAAAAGTAAAGATAGGTAGGGATATTGATATAGAACCCTATGTTAATAATATGCAGGTGGAGTATGAGAACTTCGTTGTGGACGCGGCAGTTGCCTGAATTGGTAAGGTTTGCTGACATCTCTGCCCAGTGCAACGTTAAAATAAAAAACAAATGCTGCCAAACTGTACAGCCTCAACATTTAGCTACTGTGGAAATGGTACTGGGAGTGAGCAGAGGGTACAGGCAAATGGAAAAGATATTGCCAAAACTTTCAACAATTTCATATGAGTTTGTGAATCACTTAATTTAATTCTGAGATCACACTTTATAAATTCATGCAGGCTGAATTTTTGAAAACTATCAAATTTATCTAAAGCAGATGATCTAAATGCTGATTTAGTGAAATTCTTAGGAGCACGTGTAATTTGAAGGATTACGTGCAATTTTAATCCTGTATGTACTCAATTATCACTGTAGACCTTAAGGGTTTGAGGTTACAGTCACATAATTTAAACTCTGAGGTAAAGCTGCCAAAAATATAAACACAAATGTTAAAACATTTGAAAGTCTTGAAAGCACTTATTTGAATCATTCAACACATTAATACCTGAAATATTTTCTCTTATGGTATGCAATTATATGCATCAACTTGTGTGTTACTTTTACTCCACATTCAACATTTTGACACTGGTGAATGTCACATGTTGTGTCAAGTAGCTATAGTTTGTGCATATAATTATTTTTACAGAAAAAGTTATTTTCATGGTCACTACTGATAATTTTATGTGGTTAATATCTACTTCTGATAGAATAGATGAAAAACCAGCTGTGAAATAATGGCTTAGTTTGCATGAATAATTTGAATTTCATCAGTAAAATGAAAATAATCTAATATGCACGTGACCTAAATCATTGCAGGTGTGATATGTTTCAGGACGAATACTATGTAGGCCAAATACTGTAAGTCAAAGAACCTCACCTTGGAAAGCTGCCATATTATGTTTCATTTATTAATATGTTATTTTGTCAGGCAATGTTAACTGTGAGTGTAAAAGTATCTTTATCTATGATAAATACATGCAGAAATTTATTAGACAAAATGAAAGCAAATTGTTTCTTCATCTGAAAAAACATGTATTATAACTAAGAACTCTTTTCTTTGCTAATAAAATGAACATAAAATTAACTCCTAAAATGAAAGCATATTTATTTAAATTTGTTTAGGGAAATACATAAGTTGCCTTTTGTCTGCACTTCTTGGGTGAAGAACAGAAATATTTTTTAGATGTCATTTCCACTAATTTTCTTCAATAGAAATACCAGTAAAAGAGAAGTTTGAAGATTAATGCAAGAACTTTGAAACTGAAAGTACAAAAAGGTTCTCATTTGCCCTTAACAACAACAGGTTGCTTCTGTATCTCTGCGTACACAAAAATAATCAGTATTATTTCTTCCTAAGATAGAAAGTCTTCGAAATATAATTTGAGAAAATAAATAACAGAAGCATTTCCTATGCCAGAATATAAATTGTTTACTATTCTTAGAAATAGACCAAGCATCTGTGGTTTAATTTTTAGTTGACCTCAACACTTTACTGATGAGGATGCTAGAGAAGTATTTTCGTTAACAAATCCAGAAGAGAATGCCTTGATAGCTGCATGGCTCTCAATCCTGTTAACGGGATTTTGGTTTTTTTAATCTGCCTTTGTTTTGTGTTTATGAGTATTTTAAAACCAGAAACTAATACAAATCAGAAATTCAATACACAAGATACTCTCTTTGTTCTTTTCTACATTTCTCAGATAATGTGTAGGGACTGTTCCATTTTCTATCATCTACTCAGTCCTTTGTTATTACGAAAAATTAATACTGGTGGAATGACAAGGAGCTCACTTTATCTTTCTTGTTGCCATAATCCTTTTAAGAATATTGGGATAGATGAAATCTCTTAGAACTTCACTGATAGAAGCTGTTTTCTGCTCAACACATGATGGTTGAACCAATTACTTATAACCTTTGCTCAAATACTTCCATTTTGCTCATGCCACCACAAAAGTTTATCTGGATAATTAAACAGAAAGAAGTCTTGAAGGAAATAATGAACTCCTGTTTTGTTTTTAAATTTTGCTAAACTATAATTACAGTCATATTTTGCAGACTGTGATTCTTTATAATGAGTTTGGAGATTTGGGGTTATTTGGTTTGATTTCTTTTTTTTCATTTATAGTTAACATAGTGTAAATCAGCATTACCTTTACAGCATGCACTTACTAACTCTTGCATAATTTTTACCTGTACTTCTTATGGACTTTATAGGTTTATCCTTACAGCTCTCAGGGGTTAATATTTTATTTTATTTTTAGCCTAATGACTTACAGAATAAATATGGTAATACTGAAATGGACAGCAATGTCAGGAGTGTTTGTAAAAGATCCTTAACTCCAGATTGATCTTCATAGTAGTCAGAAAGAAGAAGGAATAGCATGCTCAAACTCCAAAAAGCCATGTGATCACTGAAAAAACAGTATGGAACTTGTATATCTCAAGAGATTTCTGTCTCATTATTTCTTTTTGCTGATGCACGTAATAAGGATATAAGACTTTCTTGCAGAGGTTCTAATTCCAAAAGTTTCATGGCAGGGTTAATGATACTGTAAGTGCCATAGGCTCACAGGATCACAGCAAAATTCAAATTGGAAGGAACCTCAGGAGGTCATCTAAAATCAGTGTCCTGTTCAAAACAGGGCCAGCCAGTTCAGACTGAGTTCAGACCAAATTGCTTAGGGCTTGATCTAGTTGGATCAAGGTCTTGAAAAGCCCAGAGGATGGAGATTGTACAATCTTGCTAGTCAGCCTGTTCCACTGCCTGATAATCCTCTTGAAGGAAAAGTGTTTCTTGGATATAAACAGATCCTCCTTGTTTCAACTTATGTCCATTGCCTCTCATCCACCTGCCTTGCTCCAAGCTTGCTCTCTTTGATGACCTGCCTGCAGGTGCTGGGGTGGGGCACAGCCTGTTGTTAGGCCCCTTCAAAGCCATCACTTGGAAAGGCTGAACAAGTCCAGGTGCCTCAGCCTCTTCTCCATGGCAAGTGCTCCAGACACCTTGCCAGCTTGGAGGCCTTCCCCTGAACTCACCCCAGTCTATCAATGTCTTTCTTGAATAGAGGGACCCAAACCAGACACAGTGCTGTAGATGTGGTGAAATGATTACCAAGCAAAGGGGTGCAATCACTCCCCTTGCCCTCCTCGCCATGCTCAGTGCAGTCCTGGCTGCTGCATACTGTTGGCTCATGCCCAGCTTTCCATCTAGCAGCACTCTCAAGTTCTTCTCAGCAGAGCTGCTCCCCAGCCAGTCAGGCTCCAGCCTATCACTGAAGCGGGATCTTCCTTTCCAAGAGAAGGACTTGGAATTTGTCCTGATTGAATTTCATCAGGTCCTTGACAGCCCATTCCTCCAGCCTGTCTAGGTGCCTCTGGATAGCAGCTGCTACATCAATCATATTGACTGGTTACCCAGTTTGGAGTCTTCTGCAAACTTGATAAGAAAGCTTCTCCTCCAGGTCATTAAGCAATATGTTAAACAGGGCAGGTCTCAGGTTAGACCCCTAGATTACTTCACTTGCTACTTGTCCCAAGGTAGAGTATGACTGTTTAATCACTACTGTTTGAGTCCAGTCTTCCAAGGAGTTCTGTACTCCTTCTAGTAACTTTCTGATCTAGACCATAAAATCCTAACTTGGATACAAGTGGAGCTGAGGAGACTGATAAGACTGTCATGTAAACAGGGTGAGACAAAGATGTTTTAAATCAGTAACTACACTTCAAATGAGGTTCTCTCAAGTGATCTGTTTGGTTAGAGAAGAACAAGAATATAAACTTGGCATATTGATGTCATCCAGTTAAAAAGTGTGTATAGTTAACAGTACTCTAAAACCATATTCCACTTAGAAATGTTCCATTGACTTCCACAGCAGTAAAGGTAAGGTACATTTATAAATTCAGAGTTCTGGTTTTGGTAAGATGGATCTTCATATAGGCTCTTAAAATGCGAATGCATCTGAGATGAGGTTGTTCATGCCTCCAGGAAAGTTCAACATACTGAACACTCTGCCTTCCATCCAACAAAGCACTTAATCACATAATTTTCTATTTATTTCAGTCTTACGATTTGGATGCTTGAATTTAAGCTTTAGTGTTTGTTTAGACTTGGGTGAAACTGTTCAGCAGCATGGAGGAATGCTCCTGCATTAAACTTGTTAAGGAGAAAAACATAGTATGATCTTTGGCTATAAATTATAAAGTTAATCAAAAGGTCTTTTCTCTGTAGGAGACATGAAGTGAGCAGATCAGTAAAGAAAATGCAGTGTGAGAAGTTCCATGAACAACATTATATATAAATACATTGTTAAACTCTTGTACTTGTAAAGATTTTTATTAATTAAGAAATACTATTCCATAGGTTTTAATTCCTCCAGTTTCATTGATACTACTACATCAAGTCTTTATGTTCCTGGGTTTTTTTATCTCACTCTAAAAGATATGAGAATATATGCTAATGAAAATTCTGTTGCAACTGTGCCATTAAGTACGAGCTTATATAATTTAAAATTGAAGACTCTGAAGGATTCAAGTATATGATTTCTATTTCTCTGACATGTATGTATGTGTTTACTTAATATTAAAGCAGAGCAACAACAGTTTTCCCCACTAACTTGAAATACAAATAAATAAAAATATATAGTCATAACATAACCTGCACTGAGGCAGAACTGCATGAAGAAAGAAGACCAAAATCACAGCATATGATTGCAGCTACAAGAATTCATCATATTAACTAATTATATATATTTATGAAATACAAGTATACCACTTGCACAAGTTCTCCTGGCATCAAGAAGGAGACACATTTAAATTCCAGTACCAAGATAAACAGGTAAATCCATAATAAATATTAAAAGTTTGGCAGCAACTAATGTGTTCTTAGCTTTTCTTTTGGGCTTCCTGATGATGGTGTCATTAGGAAAACCTGCTTAGTCCTGCAGATAAGGAGAAGCCTTCCTTAAGGGTGGAGTACAGTTGGCACAAGACCCCTGTCTGAAGATTTGTTGAGCCCTAGAACACAGCTGTCAATAAGAGGGGGAACATGCAGTTCTTTAGCATGACACAGTACACTCAGCACCACAACTTTTTGTGCTATAACTAAAGAACAAAAAGGTGATCAGGCTTCTGTGCCAGAAGTACATAGAGAAGATAGGTCTTTTCTATGTATTGATGATTAGTGCAAAGATACTGAAGACAGTAAGACAGAGTGTGGAATTATTAGTAAAATTAAAGCTTTACATCTGAAAATTAAGGTTTATATGAAAAATGTAACATTGTTCACCCACTGAGGAAAAGCATAAAATCAAAAGGAGCTCTGAGGATGGGACACAGCTACAGCAGACATGCGAGGAATCCACTAACACAGCAACTCCCTGCAACATACCATAGAGGATGGAGCGGGATGGAGATTCTGTGGCCATGCTCTGTGATGATAAAGCAGGAAGAGATGGTCCTATAGAACTGATAAGCAGCTCATCTGGTCCCCTGAGCCAACAGGTTTTTGAGACCTTGACGAAATGCTGTCCTTTTGTGAACTTTGCTTGTTTTAATATCATTTTAATACTAAAACACACCTCCATCCTGAAGGCTACCCACCTCCGAGGTGCGACCACTCTTCTTCGAGTCTGCGCCCTCGATTTTTTGTAAACTATACCTTTAAATGTGAAGCAAGAGAATTTTACACCAATCATGATAAAAGGTATGTATGACTACAGTCACTCAAACTCCACCTTAAACGTAGAAAGGATATAAAAATAGCCAGGGAAATGGGGGATTTTCGGAGAAGAAGATAACACCATGAGCAAATCAAGGGAAACTCCATCTCAGACTGCCTCTGACTACCGGGATCGGCTGACGGGCTGAGCCTTCCCTCTCCCCGCCTTGGGACGCCTTGGGTGCGACTTAGACTAAGTGCTTTTCTTGGGAATCAGAAATCTCTCTAGAGAGTTACTGCCTAATGTTTATAGCCAGGCTGTATTATTTATAACCTTTTCACGTGTTTTATACTTTATAACATTGTATTTGCACGTGCTTTCTTGCAGACAGTCACTATCACTGGCAATTCAAAAAACCTATATACCTATTGCACAAATAAAACTGCACTGTTTAAGTAGCCAGTTGTCACAGTTTCTCACTGAATGCGACCGAACCCTAGAGCGAGGCTGTGCTAGTTCATGAGCACGACTGGACTGAAGGTGCAGACCACTATTAGTGTATCCAGAATCATCGTAGTTTAATATACATATTAAATGTGACTGGACTGGTAGTGACAAATTGGATATCACTCAGAATTTAAACCTAGCCACACCTAGCTTCCCACTCCGGTGAGGAGAGTTAGAAAGCAAGGGGGTGTATTTTCTGCCAAATTAATCCATCCCTTGTAACACAACACCGAGTAAGCTCCATGCTTGATGTATCATTTCACCAGCTGATGGTAAATTCTGCAGAGAGGTCAGAGCTCAGGTACGTTTTCTTTCGTGCTATTGCTGCATTTTACCAAGTGGATGCGTCAACTCATTCAGAGCTTACTTCAGCAGGCTGTCACTACTTGATTGTTTGTCATAACAATGAAACGTGTTTCCCAAAGACTTTTTTTGCAGATAAGCTATATTTACTAGGAACTGTGAGGCATGTACTTCCTAAAAAGTAATTATTGGGGAGGACAACAGAATGAAAATAGAATAATGTTGAAAGCAGTAATTCTTTTTATTAGATGAAATAAAAAACAATGTATGGATTAAATAAGCAGTATGTTACTATTTAAGTTGCAGTCACGTTCTGTCACAGATGTTCCTCATTAGGAGCAGAGAGTAATCTAGAAATTATGTTTGTATGTATAGATATTTGTATATATATCTATAGGTGTATATATATGTGTGTGCACTTGTATATATATAATACTACTTCAGTACTATTTACAGTTTTTGGAATCATTTACTACATTTGTAATATTTTAAATAAAACAAAAAAAATCAAAACATTAAAACATATCTAATTTCTCTACTGTCTTTAAAGACAGGTTTAACCAACCTTAATACAGAATTCACAGCAGAAAACTTAATAATGGAAATGCAAGTTTTCAACAAAAGACACTATGTAAGTGCTGTGAGTAAAATACTAAGGGAAAATCCATGTTTCTGTTGTCTTCAAAGAAGATTATGGAAGAATAAGCCTCTGAATTCTCAAAATAACTTAGGAGGAACTGTGAAGACTAAAGAAGAAAGATAATGCAACATATCACAAAATTTTGTTCAATACTATTAATTTTATTTGTCCTGTAAATCAGAAATTATCAAATGCTAGCAAGAAGTGACAAGGCCAAGTTTCCTTCCTCGTTTATCAGTTTGAAAAGAAAAGAAAGATTAAGGAGATGTTTAGCAGAAACCAGAGTATTAAAGACCCAGAAATTGCTCATACAGTTCAAAAAGATTTTGCCCACTGTTTGCCATTTTTTTTATTTGTCCCAGTCCTAAAAAATTTAGAAGTTTCAAATTAGTGTTTTCAAGTGGAAATAAATATTTCCTACACTAGTCAGACCAACATACTCTACTATATTTAAATTCCGGACAAGACTCTCCAAATATCTATACTATGATTACTTGCATTTGTCTTCCTGATGCATTTGACTTCAAAGGGACTAAACATGAATAAAATTAATAAAGTGAAATAATATTTTCAGAACTGGGCCCTTAGAGAACATGGTATTCAGACTAGAAGTGCATAGAACATTAAAGACACAATAATGTAAATAATAATATTCCTTTATGTGATATGTTTTGGAAAAAATGAGAATGTGAGTTCTTTCATTCTAGATGGTACTCTGACGTAAGCTGCCTCTTACTTATTGATACAGGATACATTTCAATATCTTTAAAACCATACTATAAATAATACATGATGCTGAATATTAATATTTGTGATGTGATATAATTCATACAGCACTATAAATAATACATGATGCTGAATATTAATTTTTGTGATGTGATATAATTCATACAACGCTATTTGGGATATTGTACAATCACACACAGCACTGTAATTTTAAGTGAGTAATTTTATTTTTGTGAAAGATTTTAGCAGTTAAGAAATGATAGTCAAAAACAGATAACAGAACCAAGCTGTCAGTTTGTATTTTGTTCAAAGAAATGATAGTCAGAAATAGATAACAGAACCAAGCTGTCAAACAGTTTGTATTCTGTTCAAACATTTAAAGTGAAGGCAACAATAAGTTCTTCATGACTGTAGATCTCTTTTCTGTTAGTATGAAAATCAAAATCATCTGAATTACTTAATTTTTTCATGACTTGGAAGCAGCATCTTAGATCAATTATTTCAATTATTAATACATTACAATAAATTAAATTAAAATTTTCTTCCACATTGACCCCTCTGCCCCAAAAAGCATTTAAGTCACTTGAGAGTGAACCACCTGTTCAATTTATGTCCAAATGAACTATTTTTAAGAATTATAGTATATTCCATTAAGTAGTAGTGCAATAAACCTCTGAGATCTATGGTTCTTCTAATTCCTGTAATACTGGGAAAAATAGACACGTAAACACAATTTCTCCTTCTTGACCCTTACCCTCATGTAAGACATTCTGCCTCAAGTCTTTTATTTTCTTAATGAATCTTCCATTTTTTTCTGTCATTTAATTCATTTACTTATGTTTTCTCTTTTTTGACAGTTGCTTTGCTTTTTTCTTCTTAGTTTGGTACTGTGGAAATTTGATTTGTAAAACCAGATTTCAATTTCCCGAAACAATTGTCAGTTATAATGTTTCTCAAATAAGGTGTGTTTTCCTCTTTAAATTATTTTAAATTATTTAATTCTCAGCTATCTGAAAAATTACATATGTGAAATTAGCTTTTTAGAATGTCAAAATTGTGTGCCTGTGAACAAGCATAGAACCATATTTATTTTGTTCTGAATGTATGCCTATTTTTATCAACATTTCACCTCTTCCCATGTTTTTCTTTGCCCACAAACTAAAAATCATTGTCTGTGAAGATAATTTTGACATTTTTTGCACTTCATTGTGTTGTCCCAAAAGTGGGATCTTTTACCTGGTGTGCAGTGTGCCAATACACACACAGAGCAGCCTAAGTATCACTATACTCCGAATATTTGTGTCCGATATCAATTGGACTCTGAGTTTTGTGTCTGTGATGCAATGAATTTACGAAAAAAGATTGTAGAATTAACTAAAAGATGGTAGAACTAATATAGTAAAGTACATTCTCATAGAGTCCCCTTTGCAGATTGTATTATATGTAGGCAGAAAAACTCCAGCTTATAAAGTGTAGAAAGGTTTGTGTTAATAAGAGATATGATGTGCAGATATAATTAAACCCAACAATCTAAAAATTAGGTTTGGGTGTACTTTTAATGCACTATGAAGAAATAATTTCAAAATTGTTTCAGAATAGTTCTTGAGGTTTATTATCATGGCTCATCTGACAAACTCTTTAGTGGAATGTAACTGATAATATGAAAATATTTGTGAACATAACTTTGCCAGAATAAACTACTGTTGGTTTGTCCAACCAATGTTTATCATAGTTACAGATAAATCTAGCATTCTCTACACAGGTAGAATCCCTGCTGAAATTTTTTTAAGACAATGGAGAACTTTTCTGTTCTTGCTTTTTACCATACACACAAATCCCGTAATAATCAGAGATGCTGAATATTTCTGTAGGAGCAAAGTGAGATGGAACTAGGGTTGATCATTGAGAAGAACAAGCATGAAGCAATGTCCTCCCTGGACTGCACATTGTAGGCCTGAGATATCAAGCCAGTTGAAGTCAAATGGAACCTGTCAAATGATTCTGTGACGTATGGATCACAATCTCAAAGTCCAAAGAGAACTTCTTATACATTTGAATGAACTCGCGTGACCTTGTCATAGGTATGCAAGGGAAGGAAACCTGATGATCCAGTAATAAAATGTCATCATAAGTAGGTCAATACGACAAATTCTTCCATTTCTGTCAGGAACTGAGATGGAATTTTTAAACTGGAAACTATTTAAATTTAACAAAAAAGGCGGAGAACAGTTACCTTACCTATCCACAAAACTCTAGCAAACAAACAAGCAGCCAAGGCATTAGAATTAAATGATGAACATTAGTAATAGCTGTGTGAACATACACACATCAGCCTCTTCATGAACTGTGGCAGCATGCCATAATAAGTTACGGCAGTCACAAAGCATGTAAAGCAAAAGAAAGCAGACAGAAGCAGAAGCAGAAGCACTTTATTGGGTATCCATAACATTTTTATATTCCCTTGTCCTCCACCCCCAGAATCTCATTGGTGAGGGTCTCTTGGCATGTGGTTCCTATGTTCTGATTGATCGTCATGCGTTGTTCACCCGACCTTCACGTCTGGATAGGAGTTGGGATCTTGCATCCTGTTTCTTTGTTCCTTTCCTCCTGTTCTTCAACCACATCTGCACAATATTTTTAGCTCAAGGATATAGATGAAATTCATCAAGATTGTCAAGGCCGCCTGTGGCCCAGCCGACTCCCACATCTCCCCCTTTTTGTTTTTCTACCAAAAATGCAGTGTTTACCATCCTCTGAAGGGCCCTTTGCAGACAGGATAGCAAACATGGAATGAAAAGAAGGAAGCCACAGATAACACACCATAGAATTAACCCAATCTTCATCAAACCTTTAAGCCAACCACAAATTCCCCAATCATTAAAAAGACTTGCTATCCAATCCCATCCATCATCAATCTGCAGGTCTTTAACTTCCTCTTTCAGTCGTTGAAGGCTACGGTGATTAGATTCTGAGTGATCGGAGATATTCATACAATGCATACCATCAAATTCTTCACATCCATGCCCTTGTGCTAAAAGTAAAAAATCAATTTCTGTGCGATTTTGTAAAGTTGCGTGTCTAACAGAATGAACATCTAAAAGCAAACTACTTAAGGCCCGAGAAGTAGCATTAGTCTTCTTGGCTAGCCAACATCCCATTTTCTTCAGGGTAGCTAGAGCCCAGGAGGCTGCAATCCCGGGAGCTAAGAGTGATGCAGTGATTATTTCACCACTATTCCAAAATGCGATATTGCCTTTGCAATCTGAGGTAAAAGCATGAATTGCTCTTTTCCCTCTGTACCGTGTATTTTGGTGGCCAATTATCATGATCTGATTTGGTGTTAAAAGCGTTAAACTCCCTAGACTACAGGGACCTCCCTTTATATGGGATGGGATGGCCGGCCAAGCACAATCCCCACAAATGAGAAATACTCCATGGGGTAAAGCAAGTGGTTGATTAGTTGATTTAGATATGTTGCTTGTGGTATAGTTGCACCAAACGCTTGCATTGTGATATATAATGTTCAATGTATTAACGCTCCATGCATGTGTATGATTTCTCCCTGTATAGTTAAAAAACAAACAAAAATCCATTCGTATGGAGCCAAGTAACTCTATTTCCTGAGGCTCTAATTGTTCCAATGGCAGTTGAACAGTCCATAGGTCCCACATGTCAGTGACTGTGCCGTTGCTCAGGGGGAACCACACTGGTCAGTGCCGGTGGTACGGGCCATGCATCCAAAGGGACACCAACAAGGCATGTTGAAAAGGGGTTTCCTGGAGATGCAACGAACAGGCAAATCGAATCTTGTCCTGTCAGATTCGCTAGCAAGACCCACACATTTGGTTTTGGTTGTGGTGGCACCTATATTGCTTGCATACACCCCATCAAGCTTAAGAGGATCGTTATCATTTCTATCTTATACACCGATCTGTGTTACAGCAAAAATAGTGGATTGAATAGACCTCACTTATAGTATTGATTCTTTTACAGTGAATGCACAATGGTGTTAAAGTGCGATTCAGATAAATGCACTGATTACTATTAAAATAAATAAAATGCCTTTCACAAAATATACCATGGGCAATAATATACCCACAACAGTGCTACAAACTAAACATGTAGACACCTGCAGTCTAGTGAGGCCTGATACACCACTCCTTATGGTCTCAAAAAAATCACTTCCCATCAAACAGTGTGTTATTATTCAAAATGTCTTCTGATGCTTCAGCAGGCTCTTCAGGGTCTTTTGTGATTGCCTGTTCCTTGTTCAGCGCCGGCTTAATGCACTTCGCTGGGAACCATTTAGGTCCTACATCTGTGGAAACACAAGCATACCCGCACCCCCACATTAATAGTTCCCATGGGCCTGTCCAAGCTCCTGATTGCAGATCCCGTGCCAGCACCTTTGCCTGAGGCCGTATAGCAGCATTCTGTAATGACAGAAAAGGAGTTAGGATAGGAGGCAATTCTCGAGACCCTGGAAGCATTAGGTGGTTCCAGGTGAACACGGCTTTGTGCAAACAGTCTTGTACCCAGACTTTAGTTCCTGGGAACCGATCAGGCAGCTATTTGCACGAGGTTCTCTGTTCTGCTTCTGTCCAGTCCATAGCCATATCACAGACCACAACAGCAGAAGAGGTTACTGATTGCATGCTGTCCATGCGCTGGCTGACAGTACACAACTGCTGTTTTTTAACTCCTGATCATGTACTCGGCTCCTTCAGCACATCCACAAGTCCTGTTTACTTCAGCATTTTTCTCTTTTGTTTGTTACAGCAATCTGCTTTTGTCCCGTTCCTCTACGTCTCCCCCATTTTTATTTAATGAATTTAAAGCAAGCACTACATTGACATGTGTAAGCATCACTACTGGCATTATGGTCCAGTAACAGCCCTGCTACAGTGCAATACTAAAAACAAACATAAGAACACAAATGCTAATAAAAAGACATGTAGAGGTGAAGTGCATACCATAACCTGTCGGGTGTAAAGAAGGGTTAAATTAGCCTGAGAATGGTACACATTGATGGCAAATCTGTTACCTAACATATGGGGATAGATTGATTTATTTGCATCCAGTTTTTCTTTCTGTGTGGATGGTGGGACCCAAACACTGCCTGACCACAACTTACGTATGTATGTATAATACGCGCTATGTATAATACGAGCTCAGTAAATTTACACTTGAGTTATAGGTATACTCATCACACATACAAATATCCATAACATTCAGTATTGGCTAACTATATTAATCACCTTGGTTAAGATTAATGTATCCAGAGCTATGACTCATTAACTGTATAGGCTAAAATTAATGTACATAAAAGCATAAATCTGCAGACAACACCACATCTATTCCCTGCTGCATCAAATGCTTCCGAAGTCGTGATAAATCAGAGTCGAAATGCAAGTCTTAAGTCAAAATCCTGAAATAATCAATACCTGCAGAACTCACCAAACCGTAAGACACAAAAGCAGTTACTTAGTCCAGACAAATCCATTAGATCACAGAAACTAAATAAATCCATCAGATCACATAAATACAAACACTATGGCAACAAACATATAAAACCACACAATTATAGTCGCGACCACACACACACAGGCACACCAAGTTTCCAACATAAATCCAATTGCAAAGACTTATGAACAGACAAGGACTTACAATAATATTCAACATTCAACAGACAAATTCCCAAGCCTTGGTTTCAGGAAGAGTACTCTCTTATCAATTCTGTTTTAGGAAGGGCACTTTCACTTCTCCCCAGGGATATAGCCCAATGCTGTGAAGCTTTCACTACAACTAGCAGGCAGGCAACAAGAAATAATACTGGAAGAATGGCTATACCTTATTAATGGTCCCTGCTCAGAACTTTTTGGTTCAGGGATCGGAGGTTCTCCCTGAGAATCCCTCGGTGCCAGCTGGAGGTCCTGCGATCCCTCGGACCATTGATGATCAAGAGTAGTGTCCTACCTGGATACCCAAAATCTATTATCAGAAAGCAGCAAAATAATTTACTTTTCAAAACTTAAACCCCAGAGCCCTAGAAAGCAGGCACTCTCGAGAACTCATTAGCATATATTAATATCATAATTAGCTAGAGCGTCTTGCAGCAATAAGGGTTCTCTGTTTAATACCACAGAGTCATCTGTAGCCAGCGGCAGGTAAATAATATCAGGATCACGTCCTGTCAATTGCTGACAATGATTCCAACCTTGTGCTATTAAGGACACTATCGTGTCTGCGTTTGTGGTTAATGTTTTCATGGGCACATGAGACAAAAAGATCCATTCCAGAGTCCTCAACTCCTGTGCGTTAACACACCACTGACCTAAACGAGCATAAGGCTGGAAAAAGAAACAAACCATAAATTATATACAAATCTATTGGTAACTTGACATTGATTCTGGAGGCAAAGGAAGTTGCAATTTTATCCGAAACTTTCTGCAAGACAGTTTTCATTTCTGGTGTCAATTTCTTGGGAGATAACAAATCTGAGTCCTCTTTCAACAAGGTAAATAGAGGGGACATCTCTTCAACTGTGATGCCTAAAAGGGGTCGTACCCAATTAATTGTTCCTAATAATTTTTGTAAATCATGAAGAGTGGTGACCTGATCAACAATGCGCAATTGTTGTGGGAACACTTGTGAAGTAAAAAGTTTCGTCTTAGATACTTCCAGAGCTGCTCCGGGGCTATCTGTAACCCGTAGATCTTTAATGATGATTCTAATTTAGCAAAAGCAGTGAGCAGCACATTTTGTGTTTCTGCAGCAAAGAGGATGTTGTCCATATAGTGATATAACTAAATCTGTTTAAAAGATTGCTGTACTTCTTTTAGCGCTGCATCCACGACTACCTGGCAAATCATGGGGCTATTCATCATGCTTCGGGGCAGAACGACCCAACGGTATCGCTGCATGGGTTAATTGAAGGCACTGTTGTTAATTGAAGGCACTGAAAATGCAAAATTGGCACAATCATCAGGGTGCAAAAAAAAATTGTAAAAATCTGTCCTTTAAATCAATAATAAAAAGAGGCAAATCTTCTGGGATCATAGCTGGGTTACGGACACCAGGCTATAGCAGCCCCATTGGGCTCATTACTGCGTTTATAGCCCGCAGATCTTGTAATAATCTCCATTTACCAGACTTTTTTGGAATGACGAATACAGCAGTGTTCCAAGGGCCAGTAGATGGTACCAGGTGACCTAACACCAGCTGCTTGTCCACAAGGAATTCTGCTGCAGTAACTGAACTGTACACACTTTTTCCAACCAAGAGCTTGCATGCAAGGAAGACGGATCTCGCCGCACCATTTTCGGGTTAGGCCAGGCAGGTGCACCGGGGAGGGGGGGCAGGGTGGGGGCTGCGCCGTGCTGCCGGTGTCCAAGTGATAGGAGCCTGCCAGCTCAGTGGGAAGGGGCGGCCACAGGGGGGGGCTCAGGTCCCAGCAGTGTCCTGTTCGCTGACCCGCACGGTGCGGTGACCGCTGGCGCTGAGGCCAGACCCAGCCCAGCGCTGCGACAGAGCTGTGTCAGAGGGACTGCGTGGCTTTACACTGGAGTTCGCCCTGCTCTGATCCCGGGTCGGGTATGCCGATTGCTGTAGATGGACCCTGTTGGACACTTTTGGGGTGCCGGGTTTTGCACCCCTCTTCCCATTTCTCTGGATTAAAAGAATCGTCAGGTTCTGGCAGATTTACCTCCGGCATTTCTTGTGTTGGGTTAGGAATTTTCATTGTATGTAGGGTTAAATATTTAAAAAGACTGCAGCTCTGTCCCTGCTTTTGAGATAATGGAGGAGGAGCAGCAGCTGCTTGTAAGATAGTTTCTGTGGGTTTTAGAGCATTTAAAGCTGTATGCACTGATTTCCAAGTAATGATGTCCTCAGGGATTTTAAACTGCAAGACTTTGTTCTTTGAAAATTCTCTGTAAAATCTTTTGATGGAGCTTTCGCTCCTTTCTAGCTGACTGTCCCATCCTTCAGTGAGCCGGGGCGGGACAGACCCCATTCCTGCTCAGGGTCTGTTAGACCCAGCCCCTGCTCACGGCTCCGGCCCCTGGTTAAGATGGTTCGTGCAATACCCTTGTAATCATGTGGTGTGAGCTCAGCAGTAAAAATTGAGCATAATAGTGACTGAGCATACGGGGATCCTAAGCCATGTTGCATACATGTCGAACACAGTTCCTTGATGACTCCCCAATGAAAAGGTTCCCATTCTACTGCTGCACCGTCTGCCCGATAAACCGGATAAGCGGCTATTTCCACCCTCATTGCCTTAGCTGCTTCTACATCGCCATCGTCCCAAGCCTGTTGGCACAGGTGTTTCCAGAACTTAGCTGGATCAGGACCAGTGATAGTTACATGCACTGGGGAGACACTACACAACTCAGTAACAACAGAAGACCCAGGCTCCCTGGCCCTATTAACACAAGGTGTTTGTCCCGTCCCAGTACCCCTGTATCAGACAAGTCAATAAGTGGAGGCTCAGGTGATGGGGAATGACGAGACTCAGGAAGAGATATTGATGCAGCATCCACCGATTCTCCCTGTCCTGGGTTCGGCCACGACAGGGTTAATTTTCACTGGAATCCAGGAAGGGGCACAGCCGGGTGGGCTGACCCCACCTGGCCAAATAGAGCAGGGTATTCCATACCATGTGCCATCATGCTGGGTTCCGGGGGGCAGGGAGCGGGGTGGCAGGAACTCATTTGCGGCTCGGGAGAACGCGGTGCCGGTCCGGTCTGGGAGAGCGGCTCTGTGGGTTCTGTGGTTTGTGTTGTGTTTTCCCTTATTTGTATCGTCGTTGTTACTGTTCCCTTTGTTTTCTGTTCTGTTAAACTGCCCTTATCCTGACCCACCAGTTTCTGCCTGTTTCTTTCCATGCTTCTCTGCACCCAGGCAGGGGGAGGGGTGGCCGCGTGGCACTTTTGTTGCTGGCCGCAGCCAAACCATAACACTCCTGAAGTTTGCTGAGCCCCGTCAGCAGGGGGGAGTTGTGGTGCCATGGGCACGGGGAAGGTAGAAGGTGACACTGGCCGAGGAGAAGGCTCGGGGTTGGTAGCACTCACAGCAGTAGCTTTTGCTTTTTTACGTGCCCGCAGATGAGATAGTGAGTCTTTAACCAATCGCCACATTGTCAGAGACTGGGTTGCAACCTGATCCCCTTTAGAAGCAGCCTCAAACAGTTCCTTTTCTGCTTTCTCCCATGTTTCTATATCAAAAGCAGTTTTAGCAGTAGCAGGCAGCTCATTACGGTTACAGCATAGCAAAAGCGTGCGCACCGCTCGTTCTTCATACTTAATGTCGCGCTTTCTGAGTACACGCATTAGTATATTCAGGATAGAGCTTTCTTCTACAGAAATTTGCACGCCCATGTTCCCAACAGTTCACCTCTTCAGGTGTCGAAATTGCTGGCTGGCTACAGACTCTCCTCGTCTGTCCAATAGCTTCGTTGGGCTCTGCCGTCACCGCTCACCATCCGCGGTCAGTGCCTCAGAGAGATTTCATCACGTCGGGGTGACCATTTGTGGCAGCACACCACAGTAAGTTACGGCAGTCACAAAGCAAGCATGCAAAGCAAAAGAAAGCAGACAGAAGCAGAAGCACTTTATTTGGTATCCATAACATTTTTATATTCTCTTGTCCTCCACCCCCAGAATCTCATTGGTGAGGGTCTCTTGGCACGCGGTTCCTTTGTTCTTCTGATTGATCATCATGCGTCTTTCACCTGACCTTCACTTTTGGATAGGAGTTGAGGTCTCGCATCCTGTTTCTTTGTTCCTTTCCTCCTGTTCTTCAACCACAGCTGCACAATATTTTTAGCTCAAGGATATAGATGAAATTCATCAAGATCGTCAAGGCCGCCTGTGGCCCAGCCGACTCCCACAATCAACAGTTCAGACAACATTTGAAAACTAAAAGCATGCTTCTCAGTGTAGCAAAATAATTATTCTACTTTTTGTCACCATTTACATCTGGACAGGGTAAACTTGCTTTCTATAACCTGTGTGATAAACAATAATAGGAAGGTTTCCGTCAGAAATATGAACGAATGCAGAGAGGTAGAGGATGAATCTCCCCAAATTACGGTGGCCCCTCAGATCTCTTTAGCTTCTCATTTATCCACTTTCTTTCCCACACAGTTTATATCCTTAACTAAACAAATGTAAATAAGCAGTTCTTCTTCTTACAAAGTAATACTTTTTGTGTCTGCTTAGTGATCCAGGGCAGGTCTCGTACAGCCTGCAGTCTCTACGTACAGCTGTTCAGTAGATATACTTGACTCAAATGTTCTTGGTCAAATTGTGTCAGTTGATATTCAAGACGGGATAATGCCTGAGCTTGCATAACAGTTTTCATTTTGATATCATCTTGCAGTCTGGTCACCAGCAAAAATCAAACTTTAAAAGTAAGGATCTGGCTTGCTATAAGGATGTGCATTGGCTGATAAATTTTTTTCGTTTTTAGGCTCTTATAGCCCAACATTCTGTCTTTGGGGTGACAGTTCTAGTTTGGTTTTGAACAGCTTGCTTATGTAATGCTTCCTCTGCTATGCTAGGATGTATCATATTCAGAAAACAATTTCCTATCTTCCTTTCCAAAACCAGGGAGACCGAGCTCACAACTGTCATATGTGTTGCTCTGTGTTTCTGGAGGAATAGTCTGCCTTGTTCCGGAGTTCCCATTAATCATCTTCTTCATTTCTCCTTTACGGATTATGTCAGCCTTTTTTTCAGGTCCATTTGAAACTGATGATAATCTGAAGTTTGAATATGTTTAATCTCATTTTGTTCAACATGTTTTTAAACTCGTAAGTCGTGCTTCTAAAATGTCGTCTATTGTCTGTGACAAGCACAACTAATATTATGCATGTAGCAAATCGCTGCTGGAGCTTTCCAGAGGTGTCAGGGAGGCCATTTAGATCATCATATGCTTTTCTGCCCTTTATGAGTCCACTTGTGTGGGATTTTAAATATAAAGTAGCACGGGTGTCCAGCTATTCCTAAAGGCACTACTTCCAGGATTTGCATTTATTTTACATTAGAAGTATTCTTTTACTGTGTTTAGGTCTTCCCTCATCTATATTCAGCCAACTAGGGAAAAAAAAATATATGCTAGACATATGTGTTTATGCCTGTGATTGATACCCTTTTCTCAGGATTTGTTCTCCACCTTCAGGGGGAAATATCATCTTGTGTCCAGATTAAATACATGTTGTATGTCCAGTAAGTACCTAAAAGAATAGAAATCTTTATCCTGTCAGCTTTCCTACTGTTCCTATTTCATTTTCTGTTGCATCCAAGACAGAACAGGACCTCAGCTGGTCGATTTCCATTACTTGTCAACGAAATTCTTGGATACCTTAGTCTTTAGAAAACTCCACAAAATCAGGGTGCTCAGTTTCTGACAATTTATTTTAAGGGCATCTGTGCTAGTTAAATCCAGCCTTTTGCAGGGCTGTATAAAGACATATGGGTTATTTCAAAGACCAGGTATGTTACTATTCAACTGCCATGGCTTCAAATCTTTTCATCAAACCACAGAAAGGTTTTTCTCTTGACAGTAATAACAACAACAGCAACAACAATAATAGTAATGCTTCCTAAAGGTTTCTATTTATTTCACAATGAGTGTTAGATTTCCTTTTGCACAGTGAGATTTCCTTTCCCCAGTAGGGAGTTACTTTAGAGTTGCTGTTAGTATTAGTGGTAAGCTGAATGTGTAGCCAATGATTGCATTACTCACATTGTGCAATAGCTCATATCTTGTATCATAAAATGTATCTAGTTTTTTAGTATCATATATGAGATAAAAAGCTATTACACAAACACAAACACGTACAAAGTTCTGCAGCTGGAAGGTGAGGTGCATTAGCAGTAGAGTGGAAGGAAATAAGAAGGAAGGACTACTTTGACTTTCGTAGTTTAACATGACTAATGATGAAGTCGACTCCTATGAAACGTATCAAACAGACACAATAAAAATGAACTAAGATTACATGTCTATGACTAGCGAGAGTTACCCCCAGAAGGGTATCTGTGGCTAAAGGAAATTCTCGGTTCAATGTTTTTTAATGTTTTCATTTATTATATTTCTTTAAAACTTGTGAAAGGTATTTCCCAATTATAAATCTGTCACAAAGCTCACAATAACTGTACATCTTTACTGACTTTATAATTCATGTTTCCAAGAAGTTCATACTTGATAATTTAACATATTTAAGTCTTATTTATAGCATTCCTAAATGCTTAAATCACGCTCTTCTCCAAACGAATCCAACCTAGCTGAGAGCACACTTGAACATGCTCTGTGCTTTTTGCTCTGATGTTTATGACGCCTTATCTTCAGCTAGTCTATGCTTTTGAGTTTTTAAGTTCTAGGAATTCCTAAAAGCAAGAGGTATAATATGGGTTTATGTCCAATCAAAAGCAGGTTTTGAAACCAGAAGTTTGTGGGGTATTTTCCAATAAATAAAAAAAGAACATGATAGATGCAGAATTTTGTCACCATGCACACCAGAAAACACAGGAAGTATGCAAAAGGCAAGCAAAGTCTGATTTATTAGGTCATAAACAAATATTGTGCTAGTTCAGTAGATGAAGAGGAAATGTAAGAAACCAAAAAATTTAAAAAAATAATTGTAAATTATGCCTGGTTTTTATTTACTAAGATTTTCAGTTTGTAATCTAAATTGTATAAGGAAAATAAACAGAAAATATAACAAATATTTTACATAACTCTATATCCTTCATCTGCTAAATGAAGACTTCACACTGCAATGCAGTCTGTTTTTACATACTGAAAGGAAAGATCAGGAAACAAATATTAAACAAATATTCCAAATGCTTTAAATTGGTAAATTAATCCCTGAGAATGGAAACATTAGAATAACTCTCACACTCACAGTTCTGAAGCACTTGGAAGGAGAGGAGATTTAGGACTGTGTTGGTAAAAACTAGGATGACAGCTGTGACTCTCATAACTATTACCATGTCTGTGATGTGCAATCTAAAGAACCATAAGAATTGAAGTGTTTCTAGTGTCTTTTTGAGAAACTCCGAAGACCAGAAAAAAAAATCAGAAAGCTCCCTCCAAAACCAGGAATTGGACTGCAAATCCAAGGTAAAGACGGAAAGAGTACTGCCATTCCCCAAACTGATAGTATCCATTCCAGTCATAACAATGATTAACTATAAAGGCTAACTTTCTGTCTCAGGCCAGTAGTGGTCATGTTGAGAGGTTGTGCCTTTTGAAACTAGACTTCTGCCTCCTGATTGCTTTTGACATTGACAATATATGTGTCTAAGCTTGTGTTCTTTTTAATATCTGCTTAAATTAGAAATAAACTGTAAGGGTGCTGTTATTTTTTTGTTTGTCTGATTGTTTGTGTCTGTTTTTCTGTGTCGCCTTTGCAGCACTGAAAAGCAGAAAGGATCATGAAGGTAAAACTACTACTACAAAAAAAGCAGTAAAAGGGTTTAAAAAAAGTAAGGAATATAGTGAAGGTGAGAGATCAAGCTGCTGCTGGTATTCAGCCAGCATGAAAAATACCAGACACTGTTGCTAGCTGGGTATAAGGTACTCCTGGAGCATTTCCTAAATCTTCTAAGTCTTTGGATAAGTCTACAAATGGATTAGAGGGATGTTAATGTAACAATCTTCTCTCTTCTTTCATATCCTGCATCAGCTGTGAATTATATGTGCTGAGACTGAAGGTGAGGGTTTAATGCTAAAATGTAGGATCACTTCATCAGCTGGAATTAAGTTCATTAGAACATTGGTCCATGCTGGTACAGTGGAACGAAGCTAGTACAAAAGGAAGAGAAATTAACCCCTAGTACTTTATTGCTATGCCTTCTTAAAATACTCAGCTGGATATGCTATCTTTGTTTTAAAATGACTCATCTAGCCTTTCTATGAAAATTTCCTTAATTGTGTTACATCAGGATGGACTAAGTATGTGCATGCTATGCATCTCCCTAGTAAGAGCTGACAAATCTGAGAAAATCCAGTATGTGAAAGTGAAAATAGCAATGCCTCATCTCACATTTTTATTCTTGTCTATTTTTTCTTTTGCAACCAATAGTTTTCTTTTGCCTTTTATAATTTTGATAAACAACAAGACCAAATGTAAAAAACACACTTCTCTGCCATCCTTTGTCACCAGATGCTCACTTCAGATAGCTGGACATTAACTTACCTCAACGCTTGCTATGCACACTCCTTTGCTTGCTGGGGGTTGTGCAAATGACTCTGACAGCAGCAAACAGAGAGCAGGATATATGTATTGGAATACATGGGTCCAACATTACAGTGAAGCACTTGTAGTGACTAACAACAGATTTACTGAATTAGCACATTTGTCCTTAAAATAAGTTGTGGGTTTTTTTGTTGTTGTTGTTTGTCTTGTTGTTTTTTTTTTTAATTTGGTTGTCGTATTGCGTATATATGGTACTTCATATAGGCAGTCACATTTGAGAAAAATTATACACATTTCATCTGAAGCATTGCTTTGAAACTTTAATGCCCATTAGAGATGTAAGAGTAGCAGATGAGTATGACCTTCCGTATCATTTCCATAACAATGAACTTTACGGTATACAATGTTTTATGGGGAACCCTAACTGTTGTCTATGGTGCAGACACTTCCAGTTGGACTTTGACCGTGACTTTTTTACTGTGATCCAAAGGAAAAAAGTCTTTTACCAAGGGTTAAATACTGATTACTGTAATCACTGTCACAGCAGTGAATTTCATAGAATCATAGAATCATAGAAAGTTTTGGGTCGGAAGGGACCCATAGAGGTCATCTAGTCCAACCCTTCCACAGCGAGCAGGAAATAAATGGACTAACTCCATAGTATTTTGTTATATTTTATATTAATTGATCATTTGATTTCTTATGAAATATTACACTTTTCAAAAAAATGGGATTGTATAACATATACAGCAAGAACCAGTAGAGTCCAATCTGCCTTATAAATATGAAATCACAGACAGAAAATAGGCATTAGTCACTAAGAGATCACACTTCTGCAATAAGATTTTATTTTCATCTTTTTTCTATGTAGACATTTCAAAATACTATGGTGTATATCACTTGCTCTTTCACTTTGATGGTACATTTAACTATATGTGCAAGGCAAATATCATTATTATCATTTAAGTAAAAAAAGAGAACCACTGTAGGATTTTTAATTTTTTGTTAAAGTAAGATCCTTGTTAAACTGATGTGCAGTGTTGCCAAGAAGTTAAAGTTGCAGTTGACAGACTTTTTCATATTTAAATTGCTAAGGAAGAACTGGAAAGAAATCTGTAGGTAGAAGATTTGTATAAAATTCTGATATATTCTTATGCTATTTTCAGTATAAAAAAGATTACCATGTCTAGAAACAGCTGAAATAGATTTTTCTATGACAGGTGTAGTGCTGGAGGGGAGGCTGGGGGAGAAGTTTGGGAGTTTTAAGCAATTTTTTTTTTGTATTTTGACAGCAAGTATTCCACTGGAATATCTAACTAGTCAGAAACAATTCATTTTGACAAAAATGTTAATAGAAAGAGACAGTTCTTCTTCCTTATAACAAGAATGTTTAATAAACATAGTTGACTTCCACTTAATTAGACTATTTTTTAATTCACAATGTAAATTATCTACCTTCATTTATTAATAGTTTTCATATTGCTTTCTACCTTTGTAATATTTTATTTGTATATTTTCATTTTTGGAAAAATAACTATTTAAATATTTTCTTCATAATAAATATATGAAAAATTAGAATTATCCTCAGGATCAATTCTGATCAGTTCTGTCTATTCTGTGTGTAGGTATGCAAGCAGAGGTCTGAGTCACAACAACTGTAGAGAGGAGCATGGGTCATAAGGGCCATTAGGCCTGGGCTCAAACAACTGGAGAAATCAGGGTGTGTATATGTTTCCTGAGAAAGCTTAAGTTTTCTTCAAATTTCAGTTCTTGTGTGTAGGTGTAAGTCACTACCAAACTTCACTACTGAACTTTGAACCTCAGGATGTTCAGGTGCCAGCAACAAGGATCTGAGGTCAGCTGCTGGAGGAACACATTGACTGTCTAAGGTCAGCTACAGGAAGGATCCACACTGCACGTATAAAACTATATCCCAGTAGGGAATTTCAGTCCTGGTCAGCCAGACGGAATGAATAGGACCAAGCCATCCACACTGTTCATGTTTGCAAGAGTTCTGTGTGCTTCCTCCCATGTCAGTCCTTGTGGACAGCCATATGTTTGCTTATTTGCTTTTTTGCTTATTGTGTTCATGACTGTCTGTGGATCTATCGGGAAATATAAGTCCAGCCATGTCACTAGGAAGAGCTAGTGACACAATGCTGCAGCAGCCTTGCCTCCATTCGACTAGATTTAGTAGCCTTTATCAATGTTGAAATTTGATTTGGAATGACAGAATGTACAGTGGTGCTATGTTTATCATATAGGTGACATGTCTGTACAGTAACATTTCTAGTATATACATTATTTAAAGGACACTACAAGCTTTTAATGGATTTGTATCTTTTCAGCCATCCAAATTATTTCCAAGCAGTCTTGGATGCCTAGACGAAAACTTCCGTTCTCTTGTTCCTTTGCATGAGCAACTTATCTTTTTCAGATCTGAGTAAATCTAACGGGGAAAAAGAGCAGAGAGGAATAAAAGACAACCATGCTGAGAACATCAGCAGTATGACTTAAGCATATGGAATAAAACAACATTCTCCAGGGACCATCTTTTGTCCAGCCTGCTGGAGAACACGTCAGAATTTTTTCCCCTCGGGGCATCATTTCATTTCTACAACATTGTATAACATCAATGGCAGCAATGGGGTGACTCCATAATCTTTTAGATTTAAGTTTGGCATGTAAGTATATATACACACACACGTTTATATACACACACACACGTAGAATCACAGAATCATGGAATAATTTAGGCCGGAAGGGACCTTTAAAGGTCATCTAGTTCAATGACCCCCTGTAATGAGCAGACACATCTTCAACTAGATCAAGTTCATCAGAACCCCACCCAACCTGGCCTTGAACGTTGTCAAGGATGGGGCACCTGGTACCTCTCTGGGCAACCTCTTCCCGTGTCTCACCACCCTCATTGTAAAAAATTTCTTCCTTATATCCAGTCTAAATCTACCCTCTTTTAGTTTAAAACCATTATCCTTTGTCATATCACAACAGGTCCCACTAAAATGTTTGTCCCCATCTTTCTTAAAAGCCCCCTTTAAGTAGTGAAAGGCTGCAGTAAGGTCTTTCCTCAGCCTTCTCTTCTCCAGGCTGAACAGCCCCAGCTTTCACAGCCTTTCCTCATAGGAGAGGTGTTCCTTCTCCCTAATCATTTTTGTGGCCCTCCTCTGGACCTTCTCCAACAGGTCCATGTCCTTCTTGTGCTGAGGCCTCCAGAGCTGGATGCAGGACTCCAGGTAGGCTCTCACCAGAGCGGAGTAGAGGGGCAGAATCACCTCCCTTGACTTGTTGGCCAAGCTTCTTTTGATGCAGCCCAGCATGTGGCTGGCCTTCTGGGCTGCGAGTGGATATTGGTGGCTCATGTCCAGCTCTTCATCCATGAGGACACCGAAGTCCTTCTCGGCAGGGCTACTTTCAATCTCTTCATCTGCCAGCCTTTATTGATAGCGGAGGTTGCCCCGACCCCGCACTTGGCCTTGTTGAACCTCATAAGGTTTACAGGTGCCCACATCTTGAGATTATCCAGGTCCCTCTGGATGGCATCCCGTCCTTCTGGTGTGTCATCTGCACCACTCAGCTTGGTGTCATCTGCAGACTTGCTGAGGGTGCACTCTATCTCACCATCAAAGTCATTGATGAAGACATTAAACAGCACTGGCCCCAGTACGGGGAAAAAAATCAGTGTGACTTTTTACCCTAGGATATTTATACCTGTCCACCTACAAATTATAACAGGATCTTGATCCTGCTTACAGTGAAATCAAAGACGGACAGAACATGTGTTAGAAAAGGTTGTGGGGTATTTTTTGTCAGATTTTGTTATTCATTCCACAGTATTGTTTTATTTTAAGCTAGCATGGTAGAACCTTAACTTGAAATGGACAGACAGAAAGAACATATTTTTTTTGACTGCAGAATTAAAGAGCACAAGCTTCCTTTCTTTTTTTTTTTTTATTTTTCAGTATTAATTTTCTAGATCATCCAGAACACTTTCCAAAGCTATCACAATTTTTTTTATCTAATTCTTAGAGTTTGGCCTTGTTCCTGAGTGAGAAAACACATTTTGGTCCTGATTAGGTCTTTGTATAAAGTAATGGAAAAGGTCATAATAGAGCTGCTTGCAGAAAGATAGATCTACAGATATGCAATAGAAATTTGCAATGCTAATACAACACAATGATTTAGGAATCTACAAATAATTATTAATTTATTTTTTTAAATTATTAACATGATTCTTTAAAGCAGTCCGGTAATTAACTGAAATGTAAGAAACTACCAGAACAATTATTTTCAATCAGTTGTGAGTCACAGAATACCAACATGCAGTACAGTTTTGGAATTTTTAATTCAGACCTTATCTGAGCCCTCAGAGGAATCTTGTCATGTTAGATTTAATCTAAAAGACATACTACAGCTAGAAATACTTTTGGTCCTATAATGCTTGTGGAAACATTACCTTATACTGACATGTCTTCCTAGCTGTCAGGGTATAGAATGTATCAATTTTAAATTACTTTTCAATATATACCAGTACCTTCCTCTCCTTTCCCTTCTCTTCTCTCTCTTCTTTTTTTTTTAACCCAACCATAATTATTGTTTTATAAATTGAACTGTAGAAACAGAGGCTGAAGTTACTACCTGGCTCATGAAAGACAGTTCTATGAGAAGTTTGGCAGATCTGACCGTTCTTAGTACTGCTCAAAGACACTGAATTAGAAAGAAAAAAAAAGCAGTCCAGGGAAAGCATGGAATAGGATTAAAAACAGGGATGGAAGGGAAAGCATGATGTGGGTTTGAAAAATTGTTATTTAAATGCTCGCATACTGTCAATTATCAAAAAATACACTTGCATTGACTGAAACACAGTTCTACACTTAGTAAACTGAGCGTGCTATGGATTAGTAAACTGTCATAAAACCACATTTCAAAGATACATTTAAATGCTACAGATGTCAAAAATTCCTATTGTCTGGGATTGCCTTCTGGTAGACATGTGCGATGCAGCAAACAACTGCTTTAAAGTTGATTCCTTGTGGCTTTTGCCAAAGAAACTTGACAAAGTTCTTCCTCTTTTTCTTTTTTTTTTTTTTTTTTTA
>Ga0065711_1031126_pt1 | contig 30492 bp, 20 predicted proteins | sample Hoacrofraction12_FD_59098 | JGI IMG/M metagenome (GOLD analysis project Ga0065711, IMG submission 59098) | Hoatzin crop microbial communities from Cojedes, Venezuela - Epithelial fraction 12 v2 (version 2) | ecosystem: Host-associated > Birds > Digestive system > Esophagus > Crop | place... | reverse complement strand
CCTTCCCTTCCCTTCCCTTCCCTTCCCTTCCCTTCCCTTCCCTTCCCTTCCCTTCCCTTCCCTCTTCTCTCCCTGGCATAGATAGAACTCGTTTTAGTTCCTCATTCTCTTCTCCATCCACCTGCAGTGTGATACAAGTAATTCCCAATCCTGCTCCTCAGTTACTCATTTTTCACTTCTGTCCAGCAGACAGACGCAATGTGTTTTGTGTTCAAACAATGGGGATTTATTACAAAGCAAAGATAGAAAACTGCCTGGTATGATTAAATATCAATAAGTACTACAATGGAGGATATATTGTGTATCTATTTATATCCATATCTTCAAGCCTTTTCTAATGCTTGTGTCTAATATTTTCAGGCTGAATCGGACAGAAAAAGCTATCCCCCAAACTATGCTATATTAGTATTGAAAGTTAATCACTGTAGGTCCTAGACCACACACAGGGAAAATATGGATCTCTCTTGCTTTAAACTGTTTAGCCCTTCCAGTCTGTATCCATTAATGCAGATCTTAGCTTTTAGAGTGCATAGACAGCGGTATTAAATCCATATTGTTCAAGGCATGCCTTTGTTCTGTGTTTTGCACGTTAGGCCACCACTGTTAGGATCAGAGTCTTTACCAGGTCACTTGGTAATTGGGACAAAGACATTTCAAATGATTGCTATTGTATATTTTCAGACATTAAAATATTTAACAAAACAGGGTCACAGATTAAAAACCCAGGCTGCTGTCTGATATGGTTCCTTGTATTTGAACCTGTCTGTCCTGGCGGAAGGGCTGTCCCACTGGCTGAGCATTTATAAGATTTTCTTCTGTGATTCTCACGGCGCAAACAAAGTTGGGGGACTATCTAAACTCATGGGACTTGCTTTGTAATACATGTTTGTATTGTCTTTAAGTAATATAAAAGAATCACCATTTTCATTAATCACATTATTCAAAGTCATATGACTTCATTTTTTTTCATCAGTTTGTTTCTGGTTACATTTTGAGCAGTTGATGAACCAGAAGGTGGTTTGTATCATAATCCTGAAGGATTTTGGATCTCAATTTGCCCCTAAATGAATGCTTGTTTTCTTTGTCCCTTTTTAGCTCTGACTGCTGATAGAGCTTGTTACATGCTCATAGCGGTTTGTTACAGACTGTCAACAGACTGCCAGTCTTCACTGCCACAAATTACTTCTAGAAAAAAACAGAGAAAAGATAGTTCATGTTACATATATGTATGGGTGTAAGCTGTGTGGTGCATTAAACAATGAACAGCTTACAAATCTATAACCTTTTGGAATGAAACAACCAATTTGACCTAAATCATACCCCCTAGTATGCAGTTATCTATTCATGTACATAATCTGCTGCACTTGGCAAAGCCTGTGAATGTTGTATTCCTGCCTTTCACTGTCTCCATAGTAGTAATAATAATACAAAAAAATTGTGCTGATGGGATAGGAGGGTATTGCACTGGAGACAAAAAAAAACAGTGATGCCATTCTCTGTTTGTACTGAAAGAGCCCGTGGGAAAACTGTCCCATTATTTCCCACAATATTTTCTTTTTCACAGAAAGTTGATTAATAGCACGAAAACAGAGGAAAGCCTAGTTTCTCAGCCTTTATGGGTCTCTTCAAATATATTAAAAACACCCTGTGCAAATTCAGCACTATTTTTGTCAGACAATTGTAAATTATGGAGCTTTAGGTTTTTTCTTATATGTTCAAAGCATAGAACTCAAAACATGATGGTAAATTGTATTCTCTGGAAGGGGCTAAGATGGAAAGAAAAGATGTTTCAACCTTAGTACTGATGTTCTCCACACCTTTTACGGCGGCCGTTCCTTTATGTACACAACATTTATTGGATTTTATTGTTTTCTTATTGATGAATCAGAGGACAGGGAAGTAAAAAACTATAGACAGCCACACTGACATAGAAACATATGAGTCTTTTCGAACACAATTATAATATAACACAATATTAATATTAGTATTGATTTTAAAATGTTTAAGTGAAGATTGTGCCTCCTCAGTGTAGATTCAGTAAACTTTTAATTAAAGTTCTTAAAATTTTATTACAAGTTCTTTCCAAGAAAGTTTGTGATCTCAATAAACTAAGTGATGAATTAGGCATAATTAAAGTCAATTGCCTCCCATTTTTGTTACTGTTTTTCTCAAAACACTGTATGTATCTTCAAAGCAGTAAGACTGCTGTGCAGTAAGACTGCTGTGCTTTCTCATATCACGTAATGTCCATTTTTGCTAAAGGACTAACTGTTACTCACTTACTCCTGGGTTCTCTTTGGTTCTCTCTTGTGATATTACAATGATTTGTATACTTTTTAAACTATATTCTCCTCTTAAGCTTCAAAACTTTCTGTTGGAACCTATAAGCCCATGCATTTTACAGCTCAATGTGACTGGAAACCAGACACTGACCATTTGTGATTACTTTGTGGACCACCAGTGGTCCCATATTTTGAAAACCACTAGTAAAAGTTGATTTATTTTCCAAAAATATCTATAGTATTGGGTTCCTCATTTGAAGAGAACTGGTGGCATCTAATTGGTGTCCTGGTGTCAAATTGTGGAGTCCAGGTCCTGGCACAGTGAGTCATGTGCTGAGGCTTACTTTTGGAGGAGTCCTGTAGTGCACTCCAGAGATGCGATTGCCCTATTGTCCAGGGTGATGACTTGTTTTGCTTCTACTCTTGGTCAGCCCATTTGCCAAGTTTCTGCTCTGTGGAAGCCAGGGCACTGGAGAGGTATGTGTGTGTGGGGAAGACAAGAGTTCATGTGCAGCCAGCCTTGCCTTGGTAGGAGGCTGCACTTAAGGTGTGGAGAATGCCCAGATCTTGAACCTGGGATGCGTAACTGAATTCCCAAGACTTGAAGTTCGTGTGGTGCCTGGGAAGCTCAGGTAAATCTAGACTCCAAAATGGTGTAGAAACAGATACCCAAACTGCAGTCCTCAAAAATCTCTGCTTGGCGGTCACCTAGCTCTTGAAGCACATACAGTCTCCAAAAACTCCATTTTTCACCTGAAGAGTTCTGCTCCTGGATGTGTTCTTATCCTTTAACTCCCAGACTCGACAGCCTGGGTATCTGCTGTGTATCTCTCCTAGGCTGCTGCTTCTAGTTTGCATTTCATGAGCCTGTCGGTCAGACTGTGCTCCATGCAGAGCTCTAGCTGGTGGCATGTGCTCCCTCTTCTAGTACACCCTGGTTTTAAGTGGACCCACCTAAGGTAAAGGAGTCTCAGGTAATTTTTGCCTTTGCTTAAAGAGGTTATTGTCTTCATCTACACTCTAATCAGCGAGCTGTTCTGCAGGAGGCACCCTCCCAGTCCTTCTCACTGAAGCTGCTCCACGTAAATCTAAAGAATTAAAGATTCTTTGGGCCGTGACAGAGAACAGCGGAAAAAGAGAAAGGACTCTTCAGCGCCTTGCTTCAAGCACTCAGGAGGAAAGAGGAGTCTTGTGCTCCAGATACTAAATAAGGCGTATTTTAAACTAAACAGTTGTTGCATATAATATAAACGAACCCTGAAACAAAGGCTGGAACCCAGGGGCCTCAGTAAGGGACTAATGTTCACTCTTTTGCATCTGCTTCTTCTGGTCCAATGAATCTTTGCAGAAAAGAAATTACTAGGAAATAGCTTCAATGGTTAAGAATGCAATCTCCATTCCTCTAGTCTTTCTCACTCGATAGCCAACAGTCACCCTAGGGAGGTGGGTTTCAGCCCTCTCAAGACAAAAAAAAAAACCTCCAAAACCCCCCAAAACCAAACCAAAACACAAACAAATAAACAAAACACCCCAAAAACATGTTTCTCCCATTTGAGTGGAATACTTTAACCACAGAGAAGATAAATGGAAGACATAGACTTCTTGGTTCTCAGTCTTTTCTCAAATTCTTTGCAGCTCTTTATAAGTCATTTAAATTAAGTTGTTAGAGATCTGCATTTGTCATCTTGCCTTTTTATATTAGCATATCTTTTTCCGCTTATGTGGATCAACAGGAATGATTGGCTAAGGCTAGCTCTGATCATTCACGTTGCTTTGTTAGTACAGCTGAAGAAGCCCTGGGAAGTACAAAGGGAATGATAGTGTTTTTTCCTCCACTTTGCTTCTTTAAAAATTCTAAGAACTCATATGAGATACTCGACATATTTCTTACGGCCAGGGCTCTTCTCTGCTTTCTAAATCTTCAGGTGTATTGACTTCAGAGATGAAATCGATGCGTAATATTTTTAGCCTAATTACATCCTTACAAACATCAGACGCGAAGCAAACATGTTTGTTTTAAGAAAGAAGTGATATTTTGGTAAGTCCTCCAGCAAAACCTGTACATCGGCAGCATAGCTTGTTCTTTGATGTCTGTCTGGCATTTGTCATAACTAGGTTAAGAAGCAGACGCTAGAGCATGCATTTTTCATGTTTGAGTAAATGGCTTTCGGTATCAGTTTGCTGGCCATACACCCCTAGGGTTGTCTCAGGAAGAGGGTGGAAAAGTGAGATGGGTCAGTTTTACCCCCAGAAATGAGCAGAAGTACATGCTTTAATGTCTGAAATGTTTGCAGGACAGAGAAAATGCGTCTTTGTTCCACTTCAGGAGAGACTAGCAGACATCTTGAAGTGAAATGGTACATTAGGTCTTAGTAAGTCATTGAATATACTCCTGGCAGGCACTGTGGTACTGTTCTGATGAACCAAGTATTTTGTATAGGTTTTGAAGAAGTGATGAAATCATTGATGGCAGGAGACATCACTGAAATCTGAGCATTATGTAAGAAGTACATACAAAAGAATTTGAAATCAGAAACATGAAATATAGATCTCTTTTTTTTTTTTTCTAGATAAGTGACCTGCAGTTGGAGGATTAGATTCTGTCATCTCTCTCACATTATCTGTCTCTAAAATCTTATCAGCTTACAACTTGAATTTGGTTCTCTGAATGTCAGAAAACTTTTTCAAACTATCCTGTTAGGTCCTGCAGTTCTTTTCTGAAGCAAGCTGGGAAATTCACAGAAGATAACATAGCACAACTAGTAAGACCAGTTAATGTATGCGAAATGTAGAGTCACAAAGATTCAGAATTGTGTTAAGTCCATCACCAGCAATGTGCAGAGCCACATACGGAGCCCTGTGTTTTACTGCAGCCAAACAGTACAAGATAACAGAAACAGAAACTGATAGAGAGGGAACTGACCAAGAATACCCAGAGATCTTGTATTCCACAAGATCAAAATGTTGTCAGGAATGCAGTTGATTGTTTTGTTAAAAACATCTGCTCTTCATAACTAGGGCATGATCGCCGAGTCAGATCCTGAGGAGATACAGATCAGTACTGGTTGCATCATTGAGGATCACCTCCCAGCACCACATGAGACCACTGTGCCGTTATAACTGTGCTCATTAATGCTTGTTGAGGGAAAATCTAAGACACTTTAGAAGATCTCTTTTACAATCTAGTTTTTTTTAAGGTGATACATACGGTCAGTTCTGTGGAACCAAATGTAAAGGAAGGTTATTTGGTGGCAGATGTGCAGCAGCTTTGCTAGAGTGATCTGTTAGTATGTATTAAATTCATTTTAATCCTAGTTGGAATGTTGTGTGTTTCTTACTTATCTCCAGCAAGTTGTTGCCAGCAGCTTGTTCTCTTCAGCCTTGATGGCTCTTCCATGGAACTGTGCTTGTTGGAATTGAAAAGGTCATGGTAAATTTAAGAGACTAAAGGGGCGTGAGAGAATGAGATGATGAGCAGGTGATGCTTCATTGCCACTATGCCTGGTGCCAGAAGAATGGGCAATAGCAGAGTTTTGCTCATACACTGCTTTGTAGGGACCCTATAATTCTGCTGTAACTGAGTTCATTTTGTAGAAGGGCCATTGTGGAAGAACAAGAGTGAAAAGATTAAATGGTAATAGATTGTAAGGGATGTATAATTGAGCAGTTGTGGGTACATATCTTACACCCTGTCAGCCTCAAAATAAATAGGCTAGAGATGCACTGACCTGTTGCATAGCAACCAGGAGGAAGCACAGAGCCAAATCTGTGGATGCTGTGATTTGTAAACCCTTACAGAACAAAGTATAAGACCTTTGCCCATCTGCTAGAAATGTTCAGAAGCTGAAGGAGAAAAATGGTACATTCCCTGAAATCGGGCACTAAACAACTGTTTTTATTTATAGATAAATACACAGATGCAGTGTAAAAAGCCTGACTCTTTTGCCTCAAGGTTATGTAGAAAAAATTACTTAGTCTCTCTAATTTTACTTGGTATTTCCCTGAATTCATCACACAGGAGATTCCTTAAAATACTGCAAATGTTAAGTTTTTGCAGCTGCAAATATTTGCCCATTCATGTGGTCTTGTAAACATTGATATGCCTATTTAGCAAAAGCATTGATGTTATTCTACTGAAGTCAAGTACAAATTCTGATGCGTGATGAAAAGAAGTACTCGTATGTTTACTTAAAAATTGCTGTCAAGAAGATGGTTCTAGCCCCTCTTGCCCATTTGAAGTCTGTTTCAAACACTATTTTCAAAGGAATACCATGGATTAGAAAGTATTTATGCTAGGGTTGCAGCTCCCTCTGGTTTCTTGCAGACCAAAGATGTTTATCTGCTTTTGTACAGCTGCATAGTTTGCATGCACACTTTACACTTGTAAAAGGCATAGGTAGATCTCCTGGGTATTTTTTCTGTTGTAAAAATGTATAATATTCCTAACTGTAGGAAATGTGTTAGTTTGTACAAAATAGAGACAAATATGGTACATAATAGAAATGAATAGTTTTTTTCCAGTTAAAAACTCCATATGTAATAATTTCAATAGTAATAGTACTCCCACTCTGTAAGCCCATTCTTTAAACCCAGGAATCACTGAGTAATCTATTTTATTGTGCAGCTTCCTTTGCCTTGCAAACTAAAGACATTTTGCAGTTTTGGACTCAAGAGTAACTGGGTCTTTATGAAGGCGTATGAATAATACATGTACAGCATCTACAAGTACTAGATGCTGCCTATTTATTTTAGAAAAGTACATTAATGAATCAATTATTTATAATTAGTTATGTAGGATGACTAATGCCATATGTAACAGTATTTAGTGAAACCCTTTGGTAATTGCAATAGAGATAATAATGAAAAGGACAACATAGGAAGTTGCAAAAAAGGAAAGACTTTGAGGCTTATGAAGTGGTGAATATAGTTCTGCTTTAGTGCAGCCTACTGAATAAACAGCAAGTGCAAATCCCCCAAACATCAAAAAGCAATAAAATCTGTAGGCTTTTGTATCTCCTACCAGATTTGGAAATTTAGGATTCTTTTCAGATGAGCTTGGTGGTAGTATACAGACAAGAGGCTGTTCTAGGAGATATAAAAGACAGGCTTTAAGAGGAGGGAGATGTTGTATCTTATTTTCTTTTTCTGCTTATAAAAATTGTGCACTGTCATAATTTTCTTTGCTTTTATTTTACTCATTATACATTGGGCACTTCATGCTTATTTTTTCTTATATTTAGTCCTAGCTATGTACGTGTGTTGCCTTTCAACCTTTGTAACTCTGAGGTTTTATTGCTCTGGCAAGTATCAATTTATTCGTTCTGCAATTGTAGTAAACCTTTTTAGATGCCTGTGGCTGTTTCTGCTGCTAAGTGCTCATAGAAATGGTTCAAAAAAGAATCTGCTCAAATATTGTGATACTGATCATTGATAAAGACCTTGTAGCTTATTATAAAACTGTAATAACTCTATTGGCTTGTACCTATAAAAGCATTTGTATGGCTTTTAGCCCAGTTGAGGGTAAAATGCTGTTGTCTGCACCTTCCATGCTTATGTGCTTACTGCTGCCCCTAATCAAATGGTTACTACCTGTGCAGTAAGCTTAGTGGAGTAGTTTTGCGTATGTTCTGTACAGCAGAGAAGTTTGTGCAAACACCATTATTGTTTTAAGATGAAAGTAAATGGTCTTTCAAAGCTCTTGTTTCATACACTGACAAGGTAAAAGTGTCCTGGGAGCACACAAAGGACAGAATTCTTATCATTCGGACAGAGACATTTACAATGGAGATTTCTAGAACTTATCACCCAGGGCACTTTATCATCCTTGGAGAGGAACTGGTGGCTTTAGGGCGTACTTAATCTTAACTGCTTTTAAACATCTGCTTTAGGAAAAGTGGAATCACATCCTAGGATACCCAGACTCTTCCATCACTCATCCATCCATCTTCCAGACCCACATACAAGTACCCTGCTATATCTCAAGAACCTGCCTTAGCACTCGAGTGTAAGCGGTTCTGGAGTGGGAGGACTCTCTCCTTTCAAAACTGTGTCACTTGACAGTAAACTGGGCCAAACAAAATACAAATGCATCTAAGAATATGCATGTGTATGTTTCTATGTGTTCCTTCTCCCAGATAAGCGATTTAATTGCTTCATTGCAAAGTGTACTCCTTACTGTTTCCCTCTAACCGATGCTTTCTCCCAGCCTGGAGAAGATTAGATCATACATAAGCCTTGGGCTGTCATTCTGCACCAGAGAGAATGTTAGAAGTAGATCTTTTTTTACTGTTTGCCTGTATGTCTCTTGGTGTGACGTGCCTTTTGGCACTCAGAATGACAATTATTAGAAATTTGTTCCCAATAATGAACACAGAGTGTTAACTCTGTGGTTAATGCCAAGTAGAGCGACGAGTACGCTTGCCTCTTTGCTCACTGCTGACTTGCTGACATCTGAGAAGGGTAGTTACATACCCTTGGTGTTCAATTTGTGCTAAAATTGTAAATAGCCAGTTTGAAGGTTGATAGGCTGGTTGGAGGGCTAAGGCATTACTATAATATATGCAGGATGAAAGTAATTTGAGATTAATTTCTTTCTATAACTCAGCTCTGGCAACATTCTTTGAAGGAAATTTAATACATCATCTTTGTTGCATGTAAGATGTGTTTTGTTAAAAATAGGGCAAAGTTATAATAGGATTTGATCACCCTGACTGGGGCATTGTAAAGAAAGGGCCAGGCATTAAACCACTGATGTTCAAATCAGGGAAGAAGCTAGTTAGCTTCCCTGACATTAAGGGAACGAGTTTTTAGAAAGCCGTTCATTGATATCTGACAAACAACTTGAAAGGGATGCCAAACCCTCAGGGTTTCTGTCATGAGCCTTAAAATGCATTTGTGTATTTTCTGCATAGAAACAGGAGCTCACTCTCTGTTGCCAAACTGCAGAACTAAAAGGATGCAAAAGCTCTATCTAGTCCAAAGGGCTCTGAGGGGGAACTTCATAATCAGAATTCAAATGTGTGCAACAGATTAGGAAAATGACTTCAAATGGGATTTCAGCCATACCTAAGAGAGACCCACAAAGCCTGAGCAGATTGGTAGGCAAAATACTACCTGCACTGCCGTTAAAAAGCTTGTATGCTTCTCCGGGCATTTCTCATGTTAAAAATAGCTTGCTATCGTCAACTGATCACACAGATTAATGTTGTTTAAGGTGCTACTGCTTAGATTTCTTGATATCAAATGCATTTTTTTCTGACAGTTTTGATTTCTGTTTCTCAAATTGAGAACAGTATCACCACGAATAGAACCAGAGTGATGGAGGAATAAAGAAATGATGGTGCTCTGCATAAAGCCAGTGCACCCAGTGGTCCAGTTTGTCAGCAGTTTAATGGCCTTCCTAACTATACTATTTACTGTGAGTTGTTGTGGCTTGAACCGGGAGTCCACAGGCCTTGAAAGGACTGCAGGGTACCTTGCCAGGATGGGCAGCTCTGCTGAAGTGCAGAATCTGTGACAGTGAGAGCCGGACTGGGGGGTTTCAGCTGTGAGTTTAACTGGGAAATATTAGCACCCGTGGTACAGTCCACACACAGATACAGCTACGCTGGCCCCTCTGGCATCCCTCATGCTGCTCTTATGCCTGCTGTTTTCACTGAATGGTTTCCTCTTCTTATTCCAAATACTATTCTTTTGTTTCATTAAAGGAAAATGCTTGCAAAGAGAACAAAGCATTTGGGGCCAAGATTGTGTTTAATGTGCAGGTGGTGTTTTGTTGGCAATATCCTCTGTGTCATGGGCTAGCTATGCTTGTATGATTTTGAGGAGGAAGCTGATGACTGCAGAGGATTTAATGATGGGTGAAATTGCCATATAATTTTTATCATATAAATTTACTCTCCGTCTTCCACCCACTCAGGCAGTAATATGGGTGGAGTTCTCATTATATTAGTGGAGAGTTGCCATTTAAATTTCCTGTGCATCAAGCAAACAATAGACTTCCATTACGTATACGTGGCACTGCCATTGATCTGATTGATTTTGGGTTGCAGTGGTGGATGGGGTCAGTGATGTGTGAATTAATAGAAAAGGCACAGCTCTTTTCATGAATGTCTGTATTAGTCAGGACTGTCTTTGAAATAAAGTGCTAATAAGAAAATCAGTATTGATACAGTTACTGATACATATTGAGACAGCCCATAATGATGACGATGTCAGAAAATAAATAAATTACCTGTGACTTAAGTTATGGGTTTGTGCAATACTGGTGGGGTTTTAAGACTGTAGAAGAAGATTGATATCCTATATTCTTTAGAGATCTGTCTCTGTTTCTGTATGATGTGATTTTAGATCTCCTTACCGTTCATTTTCAAGGCTCACGTGAAAGCAACATAGGTTGACAGGGATTTCACATCCCTGTCCTACAGAGAATTGTGTTTGAGACTAAATAGCGGGAGAGGTCTTTCAGTAGCTCAGAAGGAACACTTTTGCCAAATTTGTGTGACTGGAGTCAAATCAGGAATATTAGGCATGTCTGCTGCCTCTTCGAAAGAAGATTTGAGCATGACAAAGAAGACTGTTGGCAGAGCAACGTGCTGCTTTGTTAAAGAGAAGCTCAGGTTTTCTGGGTTGCCTGATTTTGTGCCCTGTCTGCAGCTTTTTGGGGCAATGGCCCAGCTTTCATTGGAAAGGCTGGAGGTGATTCCTGTGCAGGGTAGCCCGTAGCTTGGTGAGGGTGCTCCCCAGAGGGGTGAATACATGAAGGATACTGAGACCCAACTGGTACCAGTGGAACGACAGGGGTCCTGGGATGGCAGGCGTTCAAGGCACCTGCAGAAGCAAAAGCTCTCACATGTGCAGTTTTTGTAAGTGAAATTATTACTTGTCTAAGATGTGTGAGGTGGTTTGGGGAAGATCTCGTTCTCCTACTTAAAATTGTGGATGTGGGTTCTACAGTCTGGCAGAGCTGCTGAAGCTGATAAAAATCAAAAGACTTTAGCTTCAGTCTGTAAAAGCATTAAAGCATTATTTTGAACAGCAGGCAGAAATGGGTTTGCTTCAGAAAGGCAGTTTTCTAATAAAGTTCAATTGAAAATATATTCTAAGTTCGGTGATAATTCTGGTCTAATTTCTTGAAGTAAAAACTGTGAAACAGATATCCTGCTTTCTACAATGTCAGTATAGTCCAAGGGCCAGCGTTTGTACAGATACATGTTTGTAGCAATTTTAGAAGTGCTATTTTTTATATAATTAACTATCTTTTCTCAGTGAATAGAGAAAACATTTAATTCTGTTTTCACCTTGGTTTCCATAATTTTATTTCCAGCAGAGTCAAAATGTCAGACAAAAGTGATTTAAAAGCAGAACTTGAGCGCAAAAAGCAGCGTTTGGCTCAGATAAGAGAAGAAAAGAAACGGAAGGAGGAAGAAAGGAAGAAGAAAGAGGTAAGTATGCAAAAGTGCCTTTTAGATAGCTCATGCTTACAGAAGGGGCTTGCTGAGGTTTTGACGTCTCAGTATTGTATACCCCAAGGTATCTGTCAAGTGCAGTGAGATCCTCAAACCCACATCAGTCTAACCTTAAAATCAATGCTTATTTTTAGTCAAGAAAGTTGGGACGAGGGAATTGCTTTTAAAACCAGTGCATTGCACTGTCAGATGACAACAGTTTAGACAACATGATGTGTATGTGTGTGTGTAGGAAGAAAAATCGATTTACCGCAATGCTTTTTCCTGGGCTTTCCTTCAATGGGAAGGGAGTGGAGAGTGGGGAAAGACAGAAAGAGGGCTCACATTTTTTTCAAACCATTACAATCTAAATATGTATTTTTGTACTCTGAAGACTAGTTTGATTACTAGCTAAGGTAACAGATTTACAATTATTATTCTCCAGTAAAGTAAAACATAATTGCAATTGCATTTTCAACTTCTGGCATGGGTGCATCTTTCAGTTCTGTTAAAGTTTGATTGACATATTAGTTTATTTGTCCTTGACAATATGCATTAGGTTTTTCATTAAGGGATTTGTACTTCTCTTTATTCAGTCACTTAGTGGAATAGAGGTGAGAATTGACAGGGAGTGGATATTCATTTTCATGCAAAGTCAGAGAAGCATTAAGTGATTATGTTTCCTTTCCTTCAAATGTCAACACTTACCATAGTTTAAAGCACCTGTTATCCTTTACTAATAACTGGTTTCCTTTTAAACTGACACTTTAATATTGTACATGAATTTCATGGAATTACTGTGGAAATGTGATGTGATCCAAGAAATCAGCATTCTGGTTTTGACTGTCTTTTTAGTCTTTTTCAATCTGAGCCATTTTTGTGCAATTACCAGCACACCCCCCAATGAGGCTCCTGGAGTCACTAGGGGAGGCCTCTGTAAACAGAACTTTAAATGTTAACATTTTCAGTGTTCATTACTAGCCTGCTAATGAATTAGAGGGAAAGGAGACAATCTAATGGCTCGAGAAAGCTATGAAGTCCTTTCCTTTGTCCCTTGCCTCTGATTTTATGTCTTGTGGAGATCTTGTGGTAGTTGGAGCTTTCCATTGGCCCCGACAGCCAGACCCGGCTCGGGATACCCAGCTCTACAGATTATGCCGCAGCGCCTAACCGTGGCACCGTGAATGGAGTGCACTGTGATGCCTGATGGCCTCCCAGATGAAGTCTAACATCCACATAGGTGCTTAGCCATGTACACTGGTGCAGAAGACCTGTCTACAGCCCTGTGTACTGTGAAATACTTCAGGCTGGCTCATGGGAAGAGCTGAGCACAGGAATATGCCTGAACTTTGTCTGTAAAAGCAGTGTTCTCCTGCATCCTGGCCATGTCCCAACTGGAGAATGTGGGGGTGCTTCTGAATTTCAAGGTTTTCTGTTATGCCCGCATCAACATCAACACCAGGCTGAGGCACTGTGCGAGTCCTGTGTCCCAGACTGGTTTCAGCAGAAAGGAAAACCTCTGCGTGGAGGCTAGATAGGATCAGCCAATTTAGAAGCAACCTTAGGATCCAAGTATAGAGGCAGATGCCTCCAGTCATTCTCTATAAGAACTATGCTGGGACTGCTGTATTTAAGACGAGACAGCATGATAGACACAACCACTTGCATTTTGTTTTACTTGTACTACTGGTTACTGCACTAGACTACAAAGTGGGACATGGGTTCCGTTCTCTCATCTGCTTGAGAGAAGGACTACAAGCCCGTCTCTTTCGGTGGAGTGCTCTTACCACTAGGCTGGTGTATTGTTGTTTTCCCTCCACCGTACTAAACTGGGGAATGATGAGCCAAATGTAAGGGATTCTGGCTAATGCAGATGTTGCTCCTGCTGTTTCTAGGTCCCAGCAGGCCAGAGGGGGAGGAGGCTAATGTGTGGAAGCTCCAAGGAGGTGTAGATCTCTAAGCAAAGAGGGAGGGGTCTTGTGTACCATTAGTTTTATCTGTTAGCGCCCAGGGCTGCCAAAATCCTATTTTGAACACGTTAATCCTTTCCTTTGCTCCTGTGAGATGTTGACATTTATGAGAAAGTATTTTTATTGCCAACAAGTGCATGGGACCAAACGGATGCCCTTAAGCTACATCACTGAAGTCCAAAGGAATATTATTTCTTGATGCTTGAGTAAGTAGGAAGGGTGCCATTTTTATTCCAGGTAATGATATCTGTTATTCTATGGTCGGCTTTTGTATTAGCTGAACAAGTTGCGTCTGATGAGTGACAGACAGAAGATATCCATCAGTGTGCTGTAAAAACCCTTGGAAATCTCCTTGTAAAGATCAGTTTTCCCATGCTTTCAGGCAAAAATACTGTTACTGATATGTACAATATAAATTATCCAAGCTATAAATTATCTAAATGTATCTAGGTGAATTTTAAAGGGCACCTATTTCCACATACTTAATTGCTAGAGCTGATTATATGTGGATGAACCTTTTTTGGTTTGTTTTAACTCAGGCTGATCTACAGCAAAAGAAGGAGCCAGCTCAGGAAGATTCTGACCTAGACCGCAAAAGAAGAGAGACAGAAGCTTTGTTACAGAGCATTGGTATATCCCCAGAACCACCTCTAGGTATTTAAGAGAAGCACACTCTAAAGCATTCAGCTCCACCACAATGAATGCATCTGTTCTATTAAAGCATGCTTGGCTTTTTTGATTTTTGGCTGTATAAGTGAAGTGAACTCTTCTCTTTGAATGCCTGCCATACCATTCACATATACCAGCTCATGGCATTTTGAACACTTGTCATTGCCAAAAACATCTGTTTCATTTCTTCAGGAACTTTTTATGAACGTAATGCAGGTTGGTTTTTCATACCAGCAATGATTTCTTTTCTGATGGATCGTTTTATCTTCTCTCACATCTACCTGATGACCCACAAAATAATATTGTAAATGTTGCACTTCATTAGCGCCAAGTTTTGTTGCAAAAATTCAGATTAAGGATTCGCTAAGGAAGGAGGAGCATAGTCGTGTGGGAAGTCCCACAGAGTTTCTTTTAAAATCAAGCAAAACTGGAGAGGCGAAATAAAAAGACAAATCACAAATAGCAAAAAGCTTGTCGTAAGATCATTACTGTAGATTTTAGATCTGGTTTCATGTGCTCAACGTCTTTTTTGGTTTTGATGTTTCAGTTCTAGAATCTGAAGTCCTCAGTTTAAAAATATACGGGCAAAGTTTATAGTATCTGAATATTGCTGCCTTCCTTCCTTCCTGTGCTTTCTTCTCCCTTGAATCCAGAATCACTGCACTATTTTAGCTGAAATAGTGGCCTCTCTGGAAGTACCAAGCCTTGTCATTAAATTCATTGGGGCTGAATCTAGGATTTTACCCCTAGATATTCTTGCCTGTAATATTTAGGAAAAACTCCAATTTGACAAAATACTGAAGCCTTGATTTAGGAAAGCACGTTAACAGATGCTTGGGTGCATATGCAAATAGGATGTGACATTCTGAACTGGGATTTCAATTCATAACTTGCATCAACCAACATTTTTTGAGAAAAGCTACTATTTTTATAAGTTATGACAATAGTGGCTGAAGCTTTTAAATACCACTTCTTGGAAGAATTGTCTGACAAGTAATGGTTAGGTTATTTTTATGTATCATAAAATATGTTTTGTAAATTATATAATGATATTATAAAATCAGATAAATTTTTAAAGTTCTAGCATTTAAAATACTCATTTTTATCTAAAAATTAGGATATATTTCCTTATCATATTAACTAAACACATATATTCATGTTGCAAATTATCAGTTCTTATCTTAGCTAATTATTTTGTGTTTGATACTATCAAAAGAATGTGAAAAATCACATATGATTCGTTTTAGTTAAATAATGTTATTTTGCCCTCTTTCATTCCCTATATATACACTCACATTTAATACATAAAGGAAGCTTTAATTCTGCCTTCACATACGCATATGACACCCAGATCCCAGTGTGAATATAGAGTACATAAACAGCTATGACATACCTGTAACCTGCCAAAGGGTTGTCACAAAGATGAATTCACTTTTCATGCTGCAGTCATTTCTGTGACAGTCTCTAGTGAGAATCCTCATGAAATGTTTGACCACATGGAAAATCCAAGTCTCTTGACAGGTCTGTCATTATACATTATAGAGCATAACAAAATAGTTTAAAGTTTTACTCCGCTAAATCTCTAAAAGGAAATGCACATGATTTAAACCAAATGGGAAACTTTGCTCTTGCATTAAAACCCCTTTTTGTATTTTATTCAGTGTGGCTGCTTTGAAGAATACTTGCATTAAATCTTGACTGGAGCCATCTCTGCGTTTAAAATATGTTTGAGAAACCATTTTAAAAGAAATCAGGATATTTTTACTTTTTATTTATTATTTCCTTGCTGAAGAGCTTCAACTTGGGCTGACCTTGAGCTATGAACTTCCTTTCCTGTTTCAGGAAACAAAACTGCCTTTGCATGAAATGTGCTTCAAAAGCCCTGGCAAGCCAAAGAGAAAATCATTTCTAGAGCTTGGGCAAATAGTATCTAAACCAAGGGAAACTTTTCCTTGAGTGTTGAAATCATGTCCCACCCAAAATGGAAAGTTTATACAACCTATATTACTTAGGAAAGCACAATTGCTAAGCAAACTAATGTGTATTCTCACCATCTTTGGGAAATGATTTTGACTTCGCTGGGTTTCCTTATTTAGCTTTTACTTTTGATGTCATTTCCACACTGCAGCCTTAGACCATATCTAATGGACACTGGCTTTTGATTTAAATTCAGAATTTGAAAAGTATGCTTGTTCTATTGCCTACTTGACTTTATCAGAAGAGTTCACTTAGTTTTTTGACAAGACTAGCCCCTATATTTCTTCATACCTTAAAAATCTTTTGCAAATCAGCTTTGAAGTATGCCCAAGAAAACAAGTGCTGTTTAATTTCCACAGATATCTCCTCCACTGATTAGCTGTAGAATCCCATTGGGCTTTCAGTCCTGTCTAAATTCATGTCAGTTTTAACACTTACAACAGACTTAAAATTCACTTGACTCTCTTCCTTTTCTTCTTCTTTCCTTTCCTTATTTGCTTTCACCATTTCAAACTCTCCTAATCATTCATCTACTATCATTTTGGTCCATTGGTTTTGATTTGTCTGACACTGCTCTTCATCAGTGCAGTCGCTGCATGTGTTAACATGGGATACCTGTTATTTTCATTATTTAGTCCCAACCCCTATGTCTCCCTCTTCGAAATCAGTGAGCACACCCAGTGACGCAGGCAGCCAGGACTCGGGAGATCTGGGACCCATAGGAAGGTAAGACATAGAGTCAATAGGACTGAATAAATACAGGTTTTTTTTTACTTCACTCTTACTTCCTCATTTTTACCTTTGCTTCTGTAAATAAGAATATCCTGTATCTAACATGTACTTCTGTTTCTGCATTTTCCACTGTGTGTAACCATCCAGTAAGACTGGTCTCAAATGTGAGGTAAATAAATCCATGCAGCAAGCAGATCTCAAGCTATGAGCCCTACACCTCGTATAGGAATCAAGAGCTGAATTTATGCTTCTAAAATGGCCCACAGAAAATTGTTAATTCTGTGTGTAAAAACACTAAAAACAGGGGGAAGTGTCCAGTGGTAGAACATGTTACTCATGCAAGTTGTATTTATTCACATAACGAGTCCCCTCTGAAGCCAAGCTGTCTTGGGTTCTTGTGTGGCTGCTCCTCATGGTGCGTGTACAGAAACAGGCTGAAACACCCTGGGACCCACTGGCAATTCCACCCTGGAAACTGTGGGTATCAGAGAGTTTCGTGCAGAACGGGAGGAAAGCTGCTCTCTTCTTTTTGGAAATGGGTGATGGGGTATGTGTAAGGGATGGGCACAAGAGCAATCTTCTTATCTTCGTTTGTACAGAGGAAATAGGAAATGAAATGGCATTCCCAAAATAATTCCTACTCTGGAGAAGAAAAGAAAGGAGGATGCTGCTGGTAAAGGAGCGTTATGTTCAAGTAAGAAGAGGCGCAAGCAACTATACTGTGTATTTTGAGAAACGTGAAACATGGGTCCCAATAGGTGTTCTTTTATCAAACTAATTCAACATAAAGCTGAGCCGCCAGCTCATCCAAGTCTCTGAGCCAAGACTCTGCTAACAGCTTGAAAACACAGTGATTGCCCACTACAGTTAACAGCGCTCAGGAGCAGACACCATACCCCTATAGACATGAACACTGATGTCACAGAGCTTCAAGTCACCAGATTTCACACCACAGCAGCCTTCTGCTTAGAAAAATCACACTTCTGTAAGCTGAAAGTATATTGTGTGCCCCGTTCAGCCGGATGCAGGCACCGTCCGTTGTGATGTGGAGGTTGCACAGCTGCTGCTGAAATCTGCTCAGCCCTTCTCCCAGGTCTACCCTCTAGAAGAAATGGAGGCTGTAAAGTAGAAAAGCCCTAGCCTAAGATAGGGCAGTTGAAAACACAGAAAATAGTGCAATGCTGCGTTCATAAATAAATGCAACAGACTTCAGCAAATCAAAGTACTTTGAGCAGAACAAAAGTTGGTTTTAAGCACAGTATAGCTACTGTTCAGGGTAAAGTTATTTCCTACAGTCCTTCATGAACCTATGACAACGCTGGCTGGAGACTTCTAAATTCCTGGTTTTCTTCTGAACCTTAGTAGTGTAACTTTTTTACTGTTAAGGTGGTGAAATGCGCTTGGAAGTATTTATTCTGTTGTGACCTACGCTAGCACTTTGACTCTTTGTCAGCAACAGGCAGTGAAAGCACATGACCACATGTCCTTACAGAGGAGAATGGAGTTTGTCCTCCCTTCAAAGGTCGCAACATACTGCATTGTGGGCTTTCATTTTGGATCTATTTTCTGGCTTCTTGTGGACCTATTAGGAATTCAGCGGCAATTCCGAGACCTTGTTTGTAGTCCATCTGTTTCCCTAACATCCTCTCTGGTATTGAAAGAGCTGTGTTGTGTGCCAGGAAGGCCACTTGCAGATGTTTGCCTGGATTGATTGGTTTGTGGTAATGGAAATTCAATAATGTCTGGTCCAGGGGAATCTCTGTAAACCGTGGGTAGTATTGGGTGGCAATTATTTAAATGAGTTTGTCACTGGGTGCAGGTAGATGCACTCAGTGTGTGTTTGCGTGAACGAGTGCACTCAAGCATATATGTGTGATAGAGCAGTCAAACTTGGAGAGGAATATGTTGGTAGACCTGTCATCAGAGTGGGTAAACAGGATGAAACCACCTCAGCTGTTTTCTCTCTGAGAGATTCCTAGACCATACTTCTGATTTATTTTGACTACTGCATATATGAATGCTTGTTTATCTGTATAAGCAAAGTTACTTTGATTCATTTTAATGTTTTATTCCGTTTTGCACTTTCCTTGGATCTCCTCTCATGTCATTGTGCTTTTAAGATCTTCTCCTTTTCCCCATTCTGCTGCAAATTTGCTGTACAATGGTGGACTGAGAATAGGCATTAGAGGAGAGCAGATTAGTTCCAAAGCTGCTAATGCCCCGATCTCAGCGATCACCGTTCGTCTGTTGTTGTTGCTGCTAACAGCGCTGCAGAAACAACTGGTTCGCACAGGCTGGCAGAAATCATGCATGCAGCCTGATTACTCATTTCTGAAGTGTTCTCCACAGGAAGATACAGGTAGTAAAAAAAAAAGCTTTGAAGTCGTAGATTTTGGTTCACTACAGGAGAGAGGGCCTATTGAAAGCTTTGAAGAAAGCAAGAGATCTTCATACATTCCCATTTGAGGCAGCAAACTTTTGGTGCAGAGCTAGGTTGGGTTCATACTTCTGCGAGTTGTTGGCACTTCTGGAACTTGTCAGACTTAATACATCCATCCTCATACTGTCAAGTATATCTGATGTATGTTTTGATTTGCAAGCACCTGTGATTTCTTACAGAACAGTGAATGTATTTTAGCCAGAAATCCAGGTTTCTGACATCCACTTTTCAGGAAGGACAACTAATAAATTGGTGAGAGTTTGGACATTGTTAAGCAGTTGTTATCCTGGAACTGCAGACCTCACTCTACTCTACTTTGCAAGATGAAAACTATCTGATAACTTGCTCACCAAGTGTGATAGTTATATGGGGAGCAAAAGAGCTCCAGCAGGCAATGTGTAAGAACAGCACATTGTTTGGCATTGAAGCTGGACAAATATAAAACCAGAAAAACTTTGTAAAATTTTAAAGATGAGACAAATGAATCACTAAAGCAATTTACCTAAAGACTCTACTGGATCTTCTATCACTGGACATTTCTCATTCAGGGTAATGTGCCTGCCCAACAGACAGATAATAGGTCAAACAATAATTCATTCGGAAAAGCCTTACAGCTTTTTTGTTGCACAGGAAGGAAGGCGGTGTGGTCACAATGGTCCCTTCTGCCATACAATCTATAGACTAGTAGTGCTGCTATCCTGCAGGACCATTGTCCATTATCTCCAGCACAATAGCTAGAGCAACATTGCCTTTTCCCTGATGCCATTAAGCTTATTAGGAGAAGGTGTGGGGCGGACTGTGTAATAGTGCTAAATTATGGAACCATTTCTGTCCTGTGCAGCCCAGGTTTTTATGGGTTTTTTTTCTCTGCTTGACCTTTAGTACCACGTTGCTATTTGTCATAGCTTTTTCACTAAGGATAACACTAGGTTTTGTGAGCATTCCAGCTTCACCCTGAGCTATGACAGCAACAGTAAGAATGAGCAGATGTTAGATCAATAACAGTGCTAGAAACTACTGACACTTTTCTTTGAATACTTTCAATTGGACAGGAGAGCCAGCTTTTTTTTTTTTAAGTGGTCTTGGGGATCTATTCTGGGTAGGCAGATTCTGGAATATTTTAGCATAACTGTGCGCTTAAGAAATAGGTTGGGTACCTGCTGCTCTTAGTTATCAGGCTGCTCTGAACAATTCGTTAGGGTCCTGTTGTTGCACAGTGAGCAACCTGCCTATCTCCACAGTGCTTTGCACACCCCACTTCACTTTTCTGATGGCTGTGTTGCTTGTGCTACACAGAGAAGACATAAAAATGACATCACAGCCTGAACAGATACCTGTCTCTGGATAGATGGGTTGTTGGTTCACTGGGCTTTCTGTTATGATGTATTCAGACATGACTCATTTTCCACAAGACAGTGTTGCAGGATCCTATGAAGATTCTCCTTGGAACAGAGTATGCTTGGCTCTTTCAGGTGAAGTATTTTGTGTAGGGACATTGATGCCCGGTGTCCTGTTGTTGATAGTCAGCTTATACAGACAGGCATAACTGACACGTAGATTTCAACTAACTAGATCTGAGTAAATGTTGTGAAGAAAGGGTTGGAGTTAAAGGCATTTGCTGAGAGTTTCTGTGCTGTGACATGGTGTGAAACGCAAATCTGCCTCTTTGAGACTACCAGTATGGAACTTCGTGGTAACTATATGCATCTCAGCCCTCCCTAGTAGATGCTCTGAACTTTTGCTACGTTAGTGTGCCAGAGAGGCTGCTAGCTATCATAGTACAACTGTCATGAAACAGTGTCCATGGGGAGGCATGTTTTACTACTCAACATACCTTAGACATTCATAAATCTCATCCTCTCACCACGCATACCCATGGTTGTGTTGTCTGGGAAAGTACACAAGGACAGACCTTGTGCAGTGCTTCTGAGCCAAGCGGTGCAATACCAGGTCTTGTGGGCTGAGCAAGGTCTCTGGAGAAGCCCCAGTGTCCTGTCACAGGTAGAACCAAAGCACTAGGGTCGGTCCGTGCTTTGCGTGCCAGCTCAACACAGGATAGCAGAAATACATCTGTGCTGGAAGGATGCAGTCCTGTGGCTGGGTAACTCTCATGCTGATACAAGCCCGCGTTGGTATGCGTTCTTGTATTACCCGCGGGGGATCTGGGTCTTCACCCTGGAATATTGCACATTTGTAGGAGATACATTTGTGGACCAAGGTCTGATTTATCCGTGTGGCCCATTTTTTACCTGTATCCTTTGCTGCTTCTGTATGTTCCCAGATAGTTTTATTACCCTGCAACAGTAGGCTTGCACAGTAGCATCCGACTTATTGTTGAGCTGGGTTGCTTGAGTGTGTGTGCAATGAAGTCCCATGCATGCACCACTTCCCTCTGTGCATTTTGGACTGAAACATGAGAATCCCATTAGCCTGCATATAATGTTTCCCACCTTCCATCTGTTCAGTAAACTGCACCAGGCTCAGCTGTCCTAGTTGTGTAAAGGTTAATGATTGCCTCTCCTTCTGCAACAGCTTCATCTGTGCTCTTTTACTTTTGAACTTGCAAATTTTGCTGCCTATACATTTAGATATCTCATTATTTTATGGGCTCCTGTAAAGACAAATATGATAGGAAGAATTCTTCACCTTCTGGTAGCTTCTTTTGGAGAATGGTTCCTTCAATGTGGTATTTTGTCTGGTGTAAAATAATGCAAGGTGGATTATTTCGTACTGTTTCTCTCATAGTCCATTGGTTTTGGTAGTTTTGTCTGGCTGCAGCTACTCATTCTGTAATTATTTTTCTTACTTGGATTAGGGCACTACATAATACTTAGCTTATATCTTTTTTACATAAACTATGTTGCCATTCCATTGGTATTGCAGTTTTTGAGATGTGTTTGATGCGCTGAAATTGGTTATCTTCCTTCAGTGTGTGAAGTTTATTTGCAGTAAAGCCGGGTCAGTCCTTATTTAGGTGAAGCTGTAAATAATTAATGAAAGTTCCAGTGACAATGAGTTTGAGAATAGCATTAGGTAGCAAAGAAAAGAAAAAAAATAAAGGGAAATCAGAATTATCAAAGAGATTTTGTAGCAGTGATATACCGTAGAAGTTAGAACTCTCTGGAATCCCGATTGCCTCATCATCACTTCAGTTTTTAATATCTAGATAAAAAGCACTGCAAGAGCAATCCTAGAAATAGAACAGCCGTCTGTAATGCTGGAGGACTTTTCTCTGAGGAGCAGTGTCACCTTTGGCTTTGGCTGTTGGCATAATTTTTTGTCCACTGTGTCAGCCCATCTTGCAGTTACTGTGACCGCTGAATGTGTTCCCCATTGTATTCCAGAGAACACAGTAGCAGCTGGCCTATAGGTTGGATGTCCTTACTGGTAGGGAGTGAAGAGCACATCTTGTCTCTTGTTCTCTTTTGGAGTTTGCTGAAAATATTAGTCTGCATTCCGTGTGTTTTCAGCAGATGTATTTCTGGCTTCCTTCTATCTACCATGGCCACTTTGAGCCATTTGTATAAAAGAATATATAAAGTATAAAAAGAAATACATTAGAATATATTTTCTTACACTGTGTTGATGTCCACCCCCAGTTTGTATTGGTCTGGGAGAAACAGGTGTAATTCCTGTCTTTTTTCTCTACAGCATATTATTTACTCATTTTTGTATGGTTATTAGGTGTTCTGCTTTATAATACAATACCCAAATGCGCAGATGATAATTAATCCTTCATTGCTTCATGTCTCACTCTCAGACAGAAACGTTTCTTGTTTCTCAGATATACAATCAAAAGGAAAGCAGTACTCTGGAGCATCAGGGCACCAAGTGAGTCAGGGCATGTCATTATTTTACTTACCCTTGTACAGTTTTCTATTTAATCTTGCTCACTCTCAGTCAAGTGAAAAAAAAAGGCATCTCTAGTTAAGAAGTGTGTTCTTACTGCATAATATTTGAAATCATAAAGATTTTTTTTTTCTGATCTCTGTGAGTATATCTAAATGTCATTAATGTCTTTAGGTTCTGTACTTTTTAGGCTTTTTGTCTGAAAAATCAGACTTGGCAACTCAGCTTTTATTTTTGCTGTTTTAGTTTTATGCAGCTCCTTACCTAGTACAGTAATATAACACATTGACAAGCTGAAGAAAGTGTATCAGAATGCCATTCTCCCTGTTAAATGTCTGCTTTGCTCTTTAATTAGACAGATAAGGCAAAGGAAGAAGGTGGATCCTGGTCTCTATTTCATTTATACATGAAGGCTGGATTATTGTAGTAGATCATCTTTTACAGCCCATGCAGCATATTTTCTATCTTCTCTTTAGCTGCAGAAAACATGTCTCGTAGACATTAACAAAACCATGTTTCTGTAAGATCTGTTAAAACCACTGCTAGCATAACCATATCGCCTAGGGCTTAGCTACTTTATCATTAAGTAAATGCATTTGACAGGTTCTGTGCAACGATACTGTTTCATCATTGCCGCTAAGCTCTGCATTACCAGCATTCCGTTGTGTTACCGCATTCACAAATGATAGGGGTCCTTCTTGAAATGTGACCGGTACAAGCAGGCCTGTGTTGTATTGCCTCAGAAGTAGCAGCTGTAACAGTTATTAGCAGCAGATATCTTTTTATGTTGGTTTTTTTTTTAAGATCAGTTTATATGTACAAAATGGCTTTTAAACGTCTGTTTTAGTGGTGTACATATTTCATAGATGGGCTGAGCCAAAGGGAAGCACAGAACAATATAAAGACTCTGAGAGAGCTACAGGAAAGACTGAAGGAAAATGACTGCTTTATGGCGACCTTCACTTGAACAGTGTTTTATTCCGGAAAAGTATTGTAACCCTAGAGACCGTTGTGTAGTGCAGACATGAGTCTTTCACAGTAGACAGTCAAGAGAAACGGTTTCTTGGCAGCTAGAGGCAAACGGGATAACCAGTGGGATGCTGACGTTGCCGTTCCATTTTGATGGCTTTGGGCTTGGTATGGGATGTTTGCTATTGCATGGTAAGGCAGAAGCACACACCCCAGCTGTTAAATTTTTCCCCATATAATTTACCATGACACCCTCATCAGGATCTCTCAGCACACATGTTTTATCTTGCAGTTTCCAACAGTGTTTGAAGCCAAATTGTGCCTTAAGCCTTCTTGACCTGAATCGTGCTGGCATCTGTGAAGGAGTGACAATGTCAGCCTCTTCCCCTTGCCTGGGGGCACCCTGGCTGCCTCAGCTATCCTTTCTCTAGGAACTCTGCTGCTTTTTAAAGCGATGCTGCAAATCTCTCATGCTTCCCACCCCCAGCCCATTTACAGGACAGTGACAGGGCTGGCCAGTCCTCCTCCCATGGAGCGTGGGCTGCTCGGCGTGAGTGGCTGCGTTGAGCTGCTCACACACATCATGGCTCGCCCTGCATGAGTTAGTATATGAAGCTGGAGGAAGGCAGGTTTCTTGCAGCCTTTTCCCTCCTTTTGTGCCTATACAAGAACAACTACAATCCTTCTGTTTTATATTCAACATATGTTTAAGCCCTAGATATCTGAAGCCTCTCCCTGCCATTTTTTTTTTCTTTTTTAGCATATAAACATAAGCAGACTCCTTAGGGACTGATATTTGGCAGTTGCTTTCAAGTGTCTGTATATCTGACCTAGAAAGTAGAGGCATGCCAGTTACAAAGTCAGAATAGTCCATATTAATTAGAATCATCTGCAATCCTTTTAGCATATGAGCCTGTGGCATCATTAAGGATTTTCATGCTTTCATTCCTGAAGGATGGATTGAGTTCAGTCCTCTAGATCTTTGATTATTTTTCTCATTAGCAAGCATCTCCATGCTATAAATTAAGGGAGAAGGAAAGATTACCATTCCCAGGGTGCTTCATAAAATGCCTTGGAAACCTGAGCCCCAGCTGCACCCAGAAGAAAATAATACTAACGTATAAAGCCCCATTTAACCATTTAGGTTATCAGCCCAGCTGTAGTTACTTCTCTGTAGTTATTTCCAGGCATATCATGCATGTATTCAGTCAGAGAATCAGATGATTTTAGGGACTAAAGCACCAATCCTCTTAAAACAAAACAACTTACTTGCTAAGGCCAGCTCAGCTTAAATGGTTCTCTTGAGCAGAATTTCATCTTGATTTAACTAAATTGTGTGAGATCACCTCCTATGTTAAACTGTTTAACATACTTAAACTGGTGCAGTTTGTGCGTGTAGATGTTTTCTCCTTCACTACTCTATTAAAAAGCCCCTTAAAAAGTCCCCCTTCACAATTTTATATTTAATCTGGAAAAATAAAAAGAGGATCTGAGTAGTTATTAATTTTTTAGGATTTTTCTTCAAATCTGTAAAATGGAAATTGCTGCCACTGGAAGGATATTGGTAAATCTCCAGATCGTGGTTTGTTTTTTTTTTCCCAAGGATTTTTGAAACAGTCTAAGTATTCCATATTAATTTTTTCATAAGCAGAGCATTTTGGTTTCCATTTAAGACTGGTTTTGATTCAGAAATTTTAGTTGTGTTTATTTACTTTACTAATTCAAGATCAGAATATAATTTCTGAGCTGGTCTATTGAAAGACAGATAACTGGGTCATGAAAACTTCTGATGTTTTGACTGTTGATGTGAAAAATTTTTGATAACTGTTATACAATGAGCTCTTGTTTCAACTTAGTCTTAGCAAAAATATCATCCCCTTCTGGAATGATTTTGCTCTTTCTAGCACAAAATAAATTGTATAAAGGAAGGGAAACACCAACTCTTCTTCCAGCTAGTAGTTACTGGATTTTAGCACTGAAGCAAAAACGAAAATCTGCTGAAATCTTTCACCTTTTACTTCAGCTGAATAGTAGCAGACCTGATAATTGTAGGTTCCAGCCTTCGGGTTACCTCTTTGACTCCTCTGATAGTCTGGGGATTGACTTTCCTATATTTGACTAATGAATGTGACTTTGTCTTTTATGCGGTTGTATCCAAAGCCCCTTGAAGTTTATGGGAATTCTTCCTGTACATGCATATCCATGGACTCTGGATCAAAGTGTCCTAACGTGAGTACTGTGGTTCCTTTAAAGTACCTGCAAGAGTTGATAACATGTAAAACTTCTGCCGACAAGTTCTTTATTTACATTTGTGATCATCTGGTTCTGTTTTATTGCATGGACTTGTTCTTGGTATAAAAAACAAGAAGAAAATACTGTTTTAGAAAAGAATTTTCAGGGTTTGGTACAAGAACGAAACAACTTGTGCCTTCCCCCTCCTGAACCTGTTTTTTACTACCGCACTTTCAAAATGACTGTTCATGCTGTCGAGCTCTTACAGTGAATCTGTGTCAGTTCATAGGCTCAGCAGAAGCTTCCATCCATTTGACCTTCTGTCCTCGGAGATCCAGCCTGTTGCTCACAGTGACCCTCCTGGTAAACCAGCATAAATTTGCAGACTAAGATTTCTGTAGCTATAGCATACAAATTGTGAGAATGACAATGTTTTGTTACAGTGCCAGGAGACTGTATTCTGTACTGCAGACCTGAACCAAAGGACAGTCTTTAAATATATCAAATAAGTTCAGCAGATTGAATGAATTTAACTGCCGATTTAATTAGTGGAATTCTGTGAAATGAAATCAACAAGGTGTTGGTCCCGTGATATGTCCTTACGATTAAAGGCATGACAGAATTGTTCATTCTGATTAAAAGTCACGTGGATTTTGAAAATTATTAAATACATTCAGCAGCATAGCCTTGGTTTTAAATATTATTTGTGCATCATTTTTGAGAAATATATATTAAAAAAGAAAAAGAAGAGTATTTTAAACTCATGCACTTCTGAGAAGGGCTGTGCTGGTTGCCAGGCAGCTGAAAGATAGCGCTCTGCTCTCAGGGAGGTCATAGTTGCTCTTTTTATTGGGGAAGACTGGAAGTCAGAGGTGTGAGCCTGTTTGGAAGTGCAAGTGCAAACCCAAGTATCTGGCTGTGCTCCAAGAGCGGTGCCAAACTCCTTGTCTGCTGAATGTATTATGGCATTTTATTTTATGATCAGCAGCCCAGATCCAAACACAGGAATGTGTGCTGAAGTCGGAGCATACTGCTCTACGAGTGTAAATGAGCGTCTTGTTGAGAGGCGCATATCCTCCCTAACTGCCGATAGCCATCTTGCTTATAATGTGCTTCAGAAAACAAGTAGCACAAGGAAGGTATTTTCTTTTTCCCAATCCTTTCAAAGTGGAACAGATCCGCAAAACAGAGCACAGATGGCAACAGAATAGTGGCTTAAATGCAAAGCATCAGTTGAGACAAGTGGTACTTTTCCATCTCTGAGTAGTAGCCTTGTATCTTCTTCATGTATTTTGTTTTGGAGACACACTTTAAATGTACAAAAAATACCAGAAAGTGAAAATTATAGTGGAGAAAATTAAGATTATAAAAATCTAGAATGAAAGGAATAAAACCAAACAGCTTATCTATACACATATATGTATTTAATCATCTACAGTAATATCTCACCAACAGTTTCTTAGTTCAGATTTTCCAAATAATTAACAGTAATGTAGGAGCTTTGGAGAAACTGATGCAACAAAGTAGGTACAGCCCTCCTTATTTTATAGATAAGTAATTATGCAGACTTAAATTCACTCTGGTAATATTCAGACCTTCAAAAAAAACTCCGTCTAGATACAGGATAGATTACATATTGAAATAATCTATAATTTATCAGCAATCCTGGCTAACAGGGGAGGTCCCAGATGACTGGAGGATCGCCAGTGTAACACCCATCTACAAGAAGGGCCGGAAGGAGAATCCCAGGAACTACAGGCCTGTCAGCCTGACCTCGGTGCCGGACAAGATTATGGAGTGATTCATCCTGAGTGCGCTCAACAGGCATGTGAAGGACAACCAGGGGATCAGGCCCAGCCTGTATGGGTGCATGAAAGGCAGGTCCTGCTTGACCAACCTGATCTCCTTCTATGGCCAGGTGACCTGCCTAGTGGATCAGGGAAAGGCTGTGGATGTTATCTATCTAGACTTTAGTAAGGCTTTTGACACTGTTCCTCACAGTATCCTCCTGGAGAAACTAGCTGCCCATGGTTTGGATGGGTGTACTCTCTGCTGGATAAAGAACTGGCTAAATGGCCGAGAGCAGAGAGTGGTGGTGAATGGAGTTCAATCCAGCTGGTGGCTGGTCATGAGCGGTGTCCCCCAGGGCTCAGTTTTAGGTCTGGTCTTGTTTAACATCATTATCAATGATCTGGATGAGGGGATTGAGTGGTCCCTCAGTAAGTTTGCAAATGACACCAAGTTGGGTGGGAGTGTTGATCTGCTTGAGGGTAGGAAGGCCCTGCAGAGGGATCTCGACAGCGTTTCAACAAGGCCAAGTGCCAGGTCCTATACTTCAGTCCCAACAACCCCATGCAACGCTGCAGGCTTGGGGAGGAGTGACTGGGAAGCTGCCTGGAGGAAAAGGACCTTGGGGTGTTGGTCAACAGCCAGCTGAACATGAGCCAGCAGTGTGCCCAGGTGGCCAAGAAGGCCGATGGCACCCTGGCTTGTGTCAGGAATAGTGTGGCCAGCAGGAGTAGGCAAATGATCATCACCCTGTACTCGGCACTGGTGAGGCTGCACCTGGAGTACTGTGTTCAGGGTTGGGCCCCTCACTACAAGGACACTGAGGTGCTGGAGCATGTCCAGAGAAGGGCAATGAGGCTAGTGAAGGGTGTAGAGAACAAGTCTTATGAGGAGCGGCTGAGGAAGCTGGGTTTGTTTAGTCTGGAGGAGAGGAGGCTGAGCGGAGACCTTATTGCTCTCTACAGCTGCCTGAAAGGAGGTGTACTGAGACAGGTGTTGGTCTCTTCTCCCAAGTAATTAGCGATAGGATGAGAGGAAACAGCCTTAAGCTGCATCAGGGGAGATTTAGGTTGGATATTAGGAAAAATTTCTTTACTGAAGGAGTGGTCAGGCATTGGAACAGGCTGCCCAGGGAAGTGGTGGAGTTGCCATCACTGGAGGTGTTGAAAAAACGTGTAGATGTGGCACTTCAGGACATGGTTTAGAAGGAATGGTGGTGTTGGGTTGATGGTTGGACTTGATGATCTTGGAGGTCTTTTCCAACCTATGATTCTATGAAATTGCAGATAATACTGGGTTGTAATTTGCTGACATTATTTGTTATCGCATTGAAAAAAGGTATTCAAACGCGTCTTAAGAGATGTATTCTACTCGTGATTTTAGAATGGTTCTTGTATCTCACAGTTGTTGCATCCAGTATTTTTAAGAATGAGTTGAGTGGAACCTGTTTTTCAGTATATTGTCCATGTGCAGGTGCACAGTTCTTAACGTAAGCAGTTCTGAATCTTTTGGAAATTGTAATCCAAGCCTGTATTTTAAGCATAGGGCTCCTCCTTGCTTCAAACTCAAAACCAAGAAACCTCTTATTCTTTGCAGTCTTGGACTTTTTAGTTCATTCTTTTTTCCTACTTCACTTCTTTTGCTAGTTGCATTTGAAGCTAGAAGAAAAGAAAGCAAGAGGCAGACTGAAGTTTGCGGGCTCTCAAGTCGTTCTCCTGTCAATGCAGACAGCCCCTTGGCTCTTCATCGGGTGCTAGCAGGGAGATGAAAGAGAGAGCACAGAGTCACAGAACCAAGAATGGCTGAAGTGGGAAGGCATCTCTTGAGATCATCTAGTCAACCCCTGTGCTCGGAGCAGGGTCACCTAGAGCAGGTTGCTCAGACCGTGTCCGGTTGGATTTTAAGTCTCTGAAAAGATGATGACTCCACAAACTCCTTGGTTAACCCGTTCCAGTGTTTGACCACCCTCACAGTAAAGAAGTTTTTTCTTGTGTTTAAGTGTAATTTCCTTTTCTCAGCTTGTGTCCATTGCCTCTTATCCGGTCACTGGGCACCACCAAGAGAAGTCTGGCTCTATCTTCTTTACTGACCCTCCCAAGTCACCCACCCAGGTTAGCTGGGCTGCTCCCCCCCCCCCC